>Ga0209454_1003281_pt1 | contig 11489 bp, 9 predicted proteins | sample WorMetHERISLAND1_2_FD_187400 | JGI IMG/M metagenome (GOLD analysis project Ga0209454, IMG submission 187400) | Marine gutless worms symbiont microbial communities from Max Planck institute for Marine Microbiology, Germany - Olavius geniculatus... | ecosystem: Host-associated > Annelida >...
ACTGAAATGCCTGTATTACGTTGTTGGTTGGCTAGCTAAAATATTTGCTGTTTTTTCCAGACATATCGGAGGGTTGTGTGACGTTTGAGCGTCGGGCGTTGGGTAAAGCGCAGGAAGTGAACTGGGAAAAAAGTCAAACGACTTTCAGCAACTTGCATGTGACATCAAGCGGAACAATTGAAAGTGACGGCGCAGGCATGTTACAGGTACATGTCTCATTCTCAGTGCCACATTGTGGCTTGGTCGTGGTTAACGCCATGTCATGCTTACTATCAAGAGGTCCTAGGTTGGACAGGTTACTATCATGTGGTTACTACTTGGATGGGTGACTGTTTGCTGACAGGTAAACCATCTTGGTATATATCCAGCCGCAAGGTCAACTCAGCCTTCCGTCCCTTTGGGGTAGGTAAATCGAGTACCTGCCTGTCTGGCTGGATTAAGGTGGTGTGCGTTCAACTATGTCAGGTGGCAGATCTCATATGGCAGGTGACGCTTTGTACACTGTAGCTCGTAGGTTTCCTATGAAGGGCTATACGCTCTTAATAGGAAACTTATCACGATTTTATGTGCTTAGCACAAAGAGACCATTTATAAGTAAGAGTTTGCAGACAAAATTTACTGCTACTACTATGTTACTGCTTCTGCTGCTGCTGTTGCTGTTCGGTTGACTGCATGGATAATTTATTGAGTTATTTATTAATTACGTTATAGGTGGACTTTGCTAACAAGCTGGTCGGTGGAGGGGTGCTGGGTCGTGGATGTGTTCAAGAGGAAATCCGGTTTCTCGGTTTTACTGAAATGATCGTCTCTCGACTTTTTACTGAAGAGCTTGCCGACCACGAGTGCCTTGTTGTCACTGGTAAAAAAACTAGTTTACTTCCTTAGTTTAATGGTTGAATTTGGGTTAGTGTCTAGTGCAGTTTAGAGTGGCTAAATCTACAAATGTTTTGCTGATCAGAATAAAGGGCTTTAGCAGTTGGTCCCAAGGTCTGCTAGCTGCCGTACCGATGTTCAGGCACATATGCAAATTTTTCCCAATTATGTTTAATGAAAGCAAAATATTGGTACCAATTTTTGTGAGAATTTGTTTCCATAGTGCAAAATAGTCTTTCACTTTAGCGAAGCTTCTTCCTCTCCCTCTGATCCCTCACCGGGGCTCTGCCTCTGGAACCGGCTGCAGGCACAGCACCAGACCTCTGAGCCCCAACATAGCCTTGTGCTCTCATGCTTGCCAAAACTGCCGGCTTCTACTGGTATAGAGTAGAGTTATAATTCAGCAGCAAAACAGAGATATGTTGTCAAAAATAGACATTATTATTGCTGTTTTTGTTGGTGTTGTTGCTGTTATAGTTACAGTGTTATGATTTTGTAGGGGTAGAATCGAGACGTGAGTTTGAGTCGTTTGGATAATTAGCTCGATAGGTATAGGTCAAAACCATAGGCAACACGAACCTTTAAAATGCCTTTCTGTATTTCAGATGTGTTCACTCCAACGTTATCTGCCAGACTGCCACGACGCAAAGACATGCGAGCGGGCCAAGATAACAGAGCTTACTGTGATTGGCCAGCCGCTATGACGCGGCGTTTGACTATACTAAACTCTACTCTCTACAATTTCTTGATTTGGCATGTGTTTGTCCCAGGTTGCCAGCGCTACAATGACTACCAGGGGTACAGCTCTAGGTTCAAGTGGACGGGAGATATTCATGACGACACGCCAAGGTTTGCACAGCAACTTGACTTATTCTAATATAATGTGATGATATGGCATACTTTTCTGAGTCAGACAGTGTATATAAATCTATAGAGGTCAAGGCAGTTGCTATAGTGATGCTTAGAGGAGTCAGACTCGTAAACTGAAGCGCTTTACTATCTTGGAAGTGGCAGCCGATTGGCATAAGCTACTGATGTCACAATGCACTACTGACCATGTCAGCAAACAATTGGATCGGTGGTTTGTAGCTAGCAGACATACTACCACACTAGGCCTTCACCACATAGCCTAAGCTACTACTCATTTCCCATCGCTTGGAGGGTAGGAGGCTGAATTGACTTGAGCAGCACACAGTAGTTAGCAACTTGCTCAAGGTTGCTTGCATATGCGTGCAGCATGAATCAAACCGTAGCCTGAAAGTCACAATCAGTCCAGCACTGTAGTCCCTAGGATCAACTTCTTCACTCACTTCATCAGTCACGGAATGATCTGCTTTATCCAATTTATCACTTTGTCATGACCTTCTCACCTTATCAGTGTCGTCATCACCACCTTTGTCATATATCGTTGTTTTGTTCTTATCTGAAAACTTATCTGTTTCTCAAATTTTACTTTTTATGGACATTCGTTACCCCTAGGACTGATTTCATGGATATCTGGACTTGCTTACTTTTTTATTTAAGTTTTTTTTCTAATTTTTGGTTGTCTTCATTTTTGTATTTTTTGATATCATAAAGTTTATTGAATCACTTTGTATTTCACATTATAACTGTACTTCTATTTTCGTTTGATTTCTATTTTAACCGTTAAGTTTTTTTGGTTTATGTGCTAGATTAAGCTGACAGCTTGCCTGCTTCTTCATATCATATCATATCATATAGAACATTGGGACATCTTTCTGCAGCTTGGTCCAAAATAGTGGAACTCTTGATTTTTTGTGATAACTTCCGTAATCACAAATGTACACCAATTTTCACCATTTTTCACTGTTCCAACAAGAAATCCATAATGCATTTTAAATGTAAAATCACGCTGAACACCTCACTTCTATTATGTAATCACCCCACTCAGCAAAACACACCACTGCCAAAAGTGACGCTACATGTTTGCTTTATCAATGTTAGTTCTTCATCAGCAACGTCAAGACTAAAAAGTGAGCAGTAATAGGCCCTACGTCCCAAAGGCCGTTAGTCAGAGGTGAGGTTGCACTGTTCCATATGTCTACCGCCATTTTTACAACTCATTTCAGACGACGACACCACTCGTTGATGCTGATGCCTATGAAACGTTGTGATAGCTTTTGCCAATCGGTGATATCGCTCTCTTCAGTTCATCCACCGTGTTGAATTATCGTCAGTGGTAGACTCGTAGCTACCCTCTCCCCCAAACAGCATAATCCACGGGATTTGGATCACGGTTGTTTGGGGGGCCACATATCAGGCTTGATGAAGTCGACGTTCTATTTCTTCAAATAGTCAATTGTATTTTGGGAGTGGTGTGTTTTGCTAGGTAGGGTGGTTACATAATAAAGGTGAGGTGTACACTGCAATTTTATTTTTATGCATTACGGATTTCCTGTTGTAACAGTTCAAAAAATGGTTAAAATTGGTGTGCATTTGTGGAAGTTATTGCAAAATTAAAACAGGGGTTCCGCATTTTGGGGCCACTTGGTATACATTACGCTGTGCTGTTGTACCAATGCTGTAGTGATCACATTGGTCGTCGGTTGGCTCAGGTCGTTGTCATGGACGCTAAGAAATACTTTAATTCATTTCAACAGTTTAACATGGATGACGTCAGACGAGAACTTAACAAGGTATACAGTGTTGTTAAAGATCAAAGGTCGTCACGTATAGCTTTTTATGGAAAACCAGCGCAGAGCTACGGAGCGTCACCTGCCATATGGGATCACACAGTGTTACCAACCACCCAACACATGTGAACATGCCCTGCATTAACCCCAGCAAGATAGGCTGGTACTCGGTTTATCTGCCCCAGAGGATGGAAGGCTGAGTTGACCTTGGTGTTGGTTATATACCTGCATGGTTTGCCTCTCTTCAGACAGTCACCAATCCAAGTAGTAACAACTTGATATCGACCCGACTGCTATAGACAATTTTCAGATTTTTTGTCCAGCTGACGAGATTTTTCGTGCCAGGTGGCAGCAACCTTTGATGTGTCTCGTTCTTTCTAGTCACTAGCATTTGAATTTCCGGTATCTGTAGGAATAATCCCCACTCTCCAAATTTATTTTTACTGATATTTATTTATCCGTTTATTTCTGTTTCTTTTATTTTTTAATAATACAGTAAAATTCGTGAATATTGTAGGCATACTTTAGTATTTTTGTATCAAATATTTTAAAATTAATTGCTAATATATCTGTAGTTGTTTTAAATATGTTCATGCTGTAGGCGTACTGTGGTTTTCACCGAGTCTGTGCCCCCGCGGCGGGACCTTTGCCCGCCATCGCTACCGGTAACTGGGGCTGCGGCGACTTCAAAGGCGATAAACCGCTCAAATGTGAGTAACTTATTCATCATTTTTTTCTGCAGTGCTATCATTTATCTGTGGTTATGTTTTCGGGGACTCAGTGTTATAGAACCAGCACCAAGGCCTACTTTATTACAGAACTTTTTGTAAGTTTTTTTATTATAAGTTTCATCCGTAAATTTTTCCAAGTTTCTTTCTGAGTTAATGGCTTCGTTATGTGTAAGTATTTTGCAGGTTTATTTGCGAGTTTACCTGCGTTGACTCGAGTGGCCTGTGACAGTGTTTGATCATATATTTATTGTGTCAGTGTCACTGCGTACGAGTAGCTTGATCAGGAATGAGTTTACGTCAACAATGATACACGGGCTTTATACTTTTTTGTGCGTGTGAATGTGTTAAAGCATAAATACAGCTGACGACTGACGGACAAACGTACAGATGGACAGGCAAGGCAGATAATGCTGCCTCTTGTGTTTTTATATAGCATTGATACAGTTGATGGCGGCTGCGGAGGCAAAACGTGACGTCTGCTACTTCACGTTTAGAGACTCGCAGTTCGTTGATGATTTGTTCGATATTCACCATTTCATCTCCAACGCTCAACTTACCGTCGGTTAGTATGACACACTTGACTCGCTTTTTACTTGATTATCGACTAAATCGATTGTTTGACAATATACAGCTTTTCGTAGTAATTTGTCCATTTTTTGTTGTCGAAAACTCTGCATGAATGGGTATGGTAAGAAATCATAATGAAATTAGTCTACTGGTATTTTTAGAGAAAGCAAGTACGGTATCTCTTTGATGTTTTGTATATAATTATTTTAGAAACTTCTGGTCAAGAAAAAACACCAGAAAAATTGAAAGCTGCAAAAGTCATTTTTTTCTGTGAAAAAATTCTAAATATTTTGTAAACATATGTTTTAACTTTTGGTATGTATTTTTGCGTGATGCTTTGCTGTTTTCCTGTTGTTGTCCGCCATGTGTCACTTGCAAGGCACGTGAATAAACGTTTAAAATCACATTTTTTGCTTAAATAAGTAAACAAATATATATATATACTTTTATTAACTGTGAATTTCTGTTGCTTTTTGGCAGGTGACTTATGGCAGATAATAGAGCAGTACTGTAACAAGGTCTGGAGATCAACGGCACAGGATCAGCTGCCTGACAACGGACTGTTTGGCTACATTCGCTCCACCTACGGACTACTGCCCACTTCCCCGCACTGACAGACGAACTACTATAAGCCATCAGAGATCTCAAAGCTGTGCTGGAAATAAATGCTGCCACCTGGGGATACACCAGACTCAGTGGCGTCGTGGCCGTGGGTAGAGCAGGCAATTGCCCCCCCCACAAAGTCAGAAAATTTGGGGGAAAATTTTATTCTGGTCAAAAATGTTGGTTTGAAAATTCAAAATTTGGGGCCATAAAACTCACATTTTGAGAACTTTTGTGGTCACAGTTGATTTTTTCCCTGAAACTTGCAGTTTTTCTGTTGGAATTCTGTAGTAAATTTGAGTGTCTCTCTGAAAATTGCCCCACCATCATTTTTAACCCACGACACTGCTGAACGGACTTAATACAGCTGCTGTACGGTACTCCGTAGGCCAGCGTAACTGTTTAAAAGTTACTGGATCCGGAATCATGAAAATCTAATTACTTGTTCTTTCAGGGGTACACCCCATCCGACAAAAAAATTGCTGAAACTGTTAAAACCTTTTTGGAGAAATTTTCTTAAGTTTTAAAATATTTATAACTTCTAATCGTGTGGGTAATCATTACTTTCTGCTGGCCCTTTTTGTGCTGTTTGACTCAGATTTTTTCTAGCCAGCCAGTGATTAAACTGTGGTTAATCTGGATGTATTTGGAACGTTAATATCTGATATGGTCTAAATGTCATACACATGTCAAAAGTTACATGCATGCTACTCAGAGTTTTAAGCACTTATTAGGTTATCTCGGATTTGTAATATTTTTCAGTAATGTTCTTGAAGCGACACCTGATCTCTGTATAAAATCTCAAGATGATGGTCAAACGTATCACCGTGGGAAAACCGCTTCTGAAAATCCCAACAGCATCTGTAGAAGTGTTTTCTATTTATCATCATAATTTCGTTTATTTCTGACATTTTCATTACGTCGTATATTTTCATATACGCAGTCTGGTGTCCGCAATTATTGATGTATGAATTATTGTATTTATACCAGTATACTGCGCGATTGAAAAATATGAAAAATGTAACATAAACTGGAAACTTGCAGTGGCGTAACCAGAAGTATGAATTGGGGGATTCCCCTCCCCTCCTCTCCCCTTTTCCTCCTTTTACTTCCTTCCCTTTTCTTTATCTACCAAACCAAAATGGAATTGGGTGCATGTTTGAGATCTTGTGGCAACAATATACAAATACTGACTGGCGTGTCGATCATCATTGAAAATTTTATCCTTAAAGTACATAAAATGTTGTCTCACGATCTAAGATCGAGGGCAACACGATCTCGAGGGCAACATTTTACGAACTGATGGGATAACATTTTCAGTGATGATCGACACGCCAGTCACTATTTGCTTTGTTATACCTCAAAACCTACAAGTCAACAAGTAAACAATTACGAAAAAGCTGTGATGACTTCAGTGTTGCCCGGTTAACATTGGGCGGGCGACATTAAGCAGGCGACATTGCGTGTTTGTTAACGTCACGTGACACGATTTGGACCAATCGCGTGCAGGTATTTTGCGTTGATGTATAACCGTTTTTGTTATTTTCCTGACGATTAACTGACCAAGCTTAGTACAATTTGAACATGTGCTTATTATATCTCTTGTCTGAAGACTTGACGACGGACCACGTGAAACTTGAAAGTCTTTATATCTACCCTATGTTTAACTGAAATTTGTACCTGGCCTTTGGGGCCTGGGCTTCCTGAGCCCCCCACCTTGTCTGCGCCGTTGAAAACTTGTGAATCAGACTCAAGGAAATTTGAAATAGGCGTTGATATCCTTTAACTAATTTATTCGATAGGCATACGTTGCAAAAACAGCTAAATTTGTACGTGTAATGATATATCAGTGACAGATTTAAGGAGAGGGGCGGTGGATGCGGCCGCCCCCCGCCTATTAATTGTAACGTAGCGTAAAAATTTTACGCTACGTTACAGATTAGGCCAACATCCGGGCTTCTGAACGTATCAGTTATTAGATGAAAGTTGAAAAATCACCCTATCTAAATGTGCCACCGAGTATAAAATAACATATGCAAAATCGTTTTCTTAATTACTATTTACTTGAAATTAGTTTCTTACAATTACAAGCAGCAACAGCCATTTTAGGGGACAGATTGAAGTCACGTTTGTCTGCGCTAGCTGCTAACGTAGATTGTTGTCTGACTAAAAGTCTTAGCGGCTCGCAGTGTATCGCAGCCGGACGCGCCTCTGGTCTAAGCCTAAAATCACGGAAAAATTTGAAGAGGACACTCGACGAGAGAGGTTTGCGGCTGGCCACGCCTCAAGCTGTTTCCGCCAGCATGAATTAGCTAAAGGCCGCACAGGTCTTATTAATAAGTCGTGAACTCGTTATAGTAATCTAAAGCTTTAACTTCGAAGCAGCTCTGTGCGTTCGTTTGAAGTTGTGTGATTTTGTAAAGATTGTAACAAATAGGCATAGTGCCACACACTTTATTACATTTATTTTTTTGTAAAAACGCTGATAACATACCACGAAAAAACAGTTGATATAAGGACAAAACTTAATTTTTTGTCTCTATAATTGTTCAATGGAGCAAAAAATCCAATATGTATTATTATTTTTAAACATTTAAGCTGATGTCTCTAATTTACTGAAATGCACTAACTTACTTGTTGTTTACTTTTTACGTCATTTTGTTTTTTTTCCGGCAAAACAGATAGTGAAACTTGCATTTTTGTGAAATTGACTAAAAGAAATAAGGAAAAGTAAGTTGGACTGTAATTTATCAATATTACAACGTCTCGTGGCGGTTGAAATATTGCATTTGTATGTCTTTTGTTGTTTTTAACAAGTTTTTGCATGTCCCTCACGTAACAGCTGTTTCTTATACGGTCTTTATCTAGTATTTTTGATAGGTTACTGATGTTGCAGTAACAATATCTTTACGCATGGTATTGCAAATTATGTGTAATTTAGTTGGGGAAGGAACATTTTCTATATCATATTGATTACAAAGGCTGACCGTTGCAATTTTGATGAATATGTTATGGCATGAGATTTTAATGAAATATGGATATGGATATTTATTTATTTATTTATTAAAATGTGCACATGTATGGCAATGTAATGAAACTGAACATTAATGACCGCAATATAAAAGAATAAATAAAAAGTTAAACTTAAGTAGAACAGATACGATGGAAAATGAAACATCACAGAAAGTAGACGTAAAATAGTAGACTTTGTAACAGCCAGCAATTACTTAAACGTGTATGACATATTGCTGCCAGTATTTTGTATGCTGGTGTAATTCTGCCAGCGTAAGACCACTACGCTCAGTAGGAGTTTTCTGCATCGTAATGGCTAGAAAGCTTAACAAGACAATTTTGCTGAATTTCCTATTGTGTGAGATTTTAGTGAAATTAGGGATAGGCTATAGGTGTGACTGTCTTACAGTGACATATCGCAGCCGGTATTTTATATGTTGATGTAATTCTGCAGGCATCAGACAATGCCCAGTAGGAATGCGATTCGCCTGGCTTTCATCGCCGCGGTCGTCGCCACGGCGGTGGTAATTCTGATCATTGTCGCTTTCTCGTGTTTTCCACAGATCGAGACGATGCTGACAACCAAGTCCAGTGAACCCGGCGCTGATGTGATCGTGGTCGGGGGCGGTCTGGCGGGACTCAGCGCAACCATCGAAGCCGCTCGGCATGGAGCACACGTCACAATTGTCGAGAAGGAAAAATCCCTGGGTGGGAATTCGGCCAAGGCGACCTCCGGGATGAACGGAGCAGATACGATCCCGCAGAGGAACCTGAACATCGAGGACAGTCCGCAACTGTTTGGGACGGACACAACGAAGTCAGGCGGCGGTCGCTCGAAGCCGGATCTCGTAAACATCCTCGCAACCAACAGCGCCAGTGCAGTCGAATTCATCACATCGTTCAGCGTCGGTCTCACGAACGTGGTCCAACTCGGCGGACACTCCGTTCCGCGCACGCACCGAATTCCCCCAACTGCGGATGGAAAGCCCGTAGCCGTGGGGTTTTCAATTGTCTCCACACTGCGGAAACATGTCGAGATGGAGCTTTCTAACAGCGTTCGCGTTCTGACCAATTCTGTATTCCGGAGTCTTCTCTGGGAGGGGGACCGTGTCGTCGGAGTGGTGTACAGGGCGGAGGATGGCACGGAACAGAAGCTGAAGGGGAATGTGATTTTTGCCGCCGGAGGATTCGCGAACGATCGTACATCGGCCGATTCTCTCTTGGTGAAGTATGTTCCGAAGTTGTCGAAGCTGCCTACAACGAACGGCATCTGGGCAACCGGTGATATAATAAAGGCAACCACCGGCGATGGACTATCTCTTGTTGATATGGATCAGGTGAGTCAGTGTTAAAGGCTAGTGGGGATGTGCTACTTTGCTCTTTAAGGCATAGGTGTAGTGGTAGCCAGGAATTTGTCTTGGGTGGATAGTTCTGAGGCCTGAGGGGACAAAATTTAAGGCTGGCAAATTCAAGGCTGAAGGCCGAAAGCAGGAGAAGGGTTCCTGGGGATGGGGTGGGGCAGCAGACCTCCTTCCCACCAGCTAGCAGTTTGGGAGAGTGCTTTCCTAGCGGGGTCTAGGATGGGGCCTTGGTTGCCTGTACATTTTTATGCACTTTGAGCTTTTGAAACACATCTCGTCATTCTTGTGGCAACAATTGTAGTCATGTATGTGTGTTTATTGGCCAGATTGGCCAGGTGTGTACGAGCACGGAGCTGATTGACAGTACGTTTTTAGGCTTACAGTATTGTTTAGGTTTAGGGTTTTTGTTGCTCTGCAAATCTTGGGGGTATTGTCCCTTAGTGCCCCTCTCCCCCTGGTTACACTTGTGCTTCAAAGAAACCTTGTCTTAGAGCTCAAAATGAAAATCTTACAGAGATGTTACTAGAAATAATTTTTCCATTAATTGTGTTGATATGAATCAACACAATAAATGGCGTTTCACATTCCGCTAATTTTTTTTATTGGACTAATAACTGTAAGATAAGTATCACTTATCCTATGATGTATTGCAACTTTTTAAGTTTGTCATTGTTTAAGAACTCACACTCTGTTCATCTTCTGTTTACTCCAGTTTTTTGTTGTTTATATTTGCCATGTTGTAGACAGTCAGCTGATTTTATTGAGTAGTTTGATTCTTTGATTGCCTGTTCAGGTCCAGGTGCATCCGACAGGATTCATCGAGCCTTCCAAGCCGGACGCTGACACCAAATTTCTCGCTCCGGAAGCACTCCGAGGCTGCGGTGCATTACTGTTGGACCCCGCGGGACGTAGATTTGTGAATGAGTTGGGGCGGCGTGACTATGTGACAAAGTCTATATTTGAGCACTGCACCCACTATCAGAACGACTCAATGCTGCCGATCGCTTCTGCCATGCTTATGAATGAACAGGTACTGCTGTGTAATTGTAATTTAGATATTGATGTTATTTTATCATGTAGAGGCTCAATTATTACAGTGTAGATGTTTGTTTTTAAACAAAATGAAAGAAGATATGCTGTTGAATGTTCTTGGTTTTTTACACTATGGCTTGGCATAGACTTCCAACATTTTACAATGTTGTCAAGTCTTCCAACATTTTACAGTGTTGTCAAGTCAACTCAAACATTAATGCAGTACTAGTTTTTACAAAGTCTGGTGCATTGAAGGGTATTTTTTACAAGATTATGGGGTATGCTATATAAATTTACTTTTGACATTTGACAAAAAACTTTTGACATTTGACAAAAGTGATAGAATATGTTTTTCTCAAAAGCAATACAGTCAGTAACTTTAATGAAACAACTGACGTATACATATATTAAAATGGTATAAAAAATATTTGATCTGGCATTTTGTCATTGTTGCAAGTAATCCATTATTTGTGCTACTATATTTTTCCAGATAAACATAAAAGATGAAGAGAATAAAGATTAAGAACTTATTTGTTCATACTAACATGTTAATCAACAATTTTATCAGTGTTTAGTAAATATAAAGTTGACTTTATTTAAGTCATTTTGCCTCTGTATCTATGACTCGGCATTGTGGAAGTATTTTTCCGCTGGTA
>Ga0209454_1003286_pt1 | contig 11483 bp, 5 predicted proteins | sample WorMetHERISLAND1_2_FD_187400 | JGI IMG/M metagenome (GOLD analysis project Ga0209454, IMG submission 187400) | Marine gutless worms symbiont microbial communities from Max Planck institute for Marine Microbiology, Germany - Olavius geniculatus... | ecosystem: Host-associated > Annelida >...
TATATATATTTATACAGATATCTATAACATACGCTAAGTCTCAATATACGAGAAACAAGCTTTGGCCAATAGGACTACATGCACAATCGCCAGTGCGCAGACTACTGGAAAATCCCAATGTATACTAAATTTTCCCAGTGTCGGCAAAATTCTCACATGACCAAACATGGTAGTATCACTGATGTACGCTGGAAATACATGCAATTCATAGTGTGATTATGATTTCATGACCAAACTGCATTGCCTAATAGATGACCAATGGGTCAAATCCGAGCGAATAACATCAGAGACCCAAAACTGTAAACACTGCAAATGCAGATACAATATTTCAACTTACACTGCAAACGTATGGAGTCATCGACGGCAAGTTACTGTTTTAGCACAAACTCTAATAACTTTGAAACAACCCAGTAAACAAGGATCAACCTTCTACGCTTAAATGCTTCGATTTCCCTTTGAATGGAGTTAGGTGAATGCAGCAATTCCCGTAAGTTCTCGTCAGAGATGTGCGGACTGCAGATGCGTCAATCCGCAGACCCAGATACGCAGAATTTTTTGCAGTTGCGGACTGATGCAGATCTTGTTCTGTGATGAGTGTATTTTTTTCCTAATAAAAGTTCAAAAAAAAGAAGTGATGTGTGTTGATATGTGCATAGCAAGGTAGTACTGGAACCAGTAAAATGTAAGCTGCTATAGGCCTAGACATGGTGGACTACCTTATGTACTAATGACTAGAGGCCTAGGCCTATTCAGTGTGAACGCAAACTGACGCGGAATCGCGGATCCAATATTTTTCTTTTGTTGTGCATGCGGACTGACAGCTGATCCTTGGTCAAAAATCGGTGGACTGACGTGGACTCAAAATTTTCAGGATCCACACATCACTGGTTCTCATGAATGCAGCAATTCCCGTAAGTGGCCAAAAGCAGCAGCAGAAAAGAAAAAGCAACACACAGAGCCATATACGAAGTGAGCATAAAATCAGACTGCTCTAAAAAATTGAGATTAACAACTGTGTTTTATCAGTATTAGCGCTTTTATGGACTGCCACGTTCTAACCAACCAAATCTGTGGACTATATCGACTTATCATCACATCGTCACAGTCAAAACAATTTTGGCCATGTAACGACTACTGCTCAAGTGGTTTGCGTAGAATTTTGTAACAATTTCAGCTGCAGGATAACTGATGCGGAAGTAGTTTTTGTCCGAGGTGTTTTCCGCAGCACCCTGTGGATGATGGAGCATAACGGATGATGGAAATAATGGCTGTGGGTCCAGCAGCGGAGTGAAGAAAGATGGATGAAGGAAAAAGACGCGAACAATGTACAGACGAACATAAACTGCGCTGCAGACAAATCAACATAGAAGCAGCTCCCATCATCTGCAATTAGTACACGCAAAACGCAAAGTTCTTCTCAAGCCTTAAGGCCCAAAGGCCAGCACTGATTTCCATTTCCTTAGCCGTCAGGCGGACACCAGTTTACACTACAAGACCACAAATACAGGGCTAGTGTACTGTGCGATGTGCCTGTTTGTGTCCCAGCTTTTGCTGGTACTCATTGTGCCTACCCACGAAGAGATGGCCAGGCTGAGTTGACGTGGGTGACTGGTTACATACTGAGATGGTTTATCCACCTGCCGATGGTCACACATCCAACCGTGGTTGGTGTTAACTTCGTTGATGCCACAAACGATGTTACCAACTAAGCCAAGCCATCACCCAGTTAGCACACAACTAGCCCCCGTATGGGACTGCGGTCAACTTTCTGTACTGGTAGACCAAATATCAAACACCCGACCTCATCAAATCTTAGAAACTAAAAGCATTTGATGGATTCAATCGAAGCCACCCTTCATGGGCTGGAATCAGGAAACATTGCACAAAAATAACCAAAAAACGTCATAATCTGATGCGGTTTTTACCTAAAAATTCAGATACATAAAAATACAGTTGTAACCGCCACTCTGCCCCAAATCCAACTAGAAGAACTTACAGATATGCTAATCAGATTAACAGAAAACCGCCAAGCCAGACTTTTCAAAAGAGTGAAGCTCAATAACCTTTTGGAAAAGTGTGAGCGTACCGGCTGGGAGCTGACAGTTATAGAGGGCCACTGTCGCCATCAGGCTGGCACTGCATACGAGTGGAGGTTGATGACTGCGGGTCATTGGTTACCGTGGCGCATGCACTGCTCCCCCCCGCAGTGCTACTGTTAGGAAAGTACAGACTCGGCTCTGTGTTACAGCGCTTGATCTTGTTCTTTGACTTCTTCAGCATTGTTGCCTGCAGTAAGCACACATTAAAGCTGTGCATAGATCTTCATGGAAACTCATTCCAGGGCTTCAGAGCATCACCTGCCATATGGGATCACACACCGACACAGGTACCCAGTACTTTTTCTCAGTCCATCAATCAGACAGTCTGTAAATCTGCAAAGCTCCTCTTAGAGTTCCCACAGGCGGTAATATAACAGGTTAAAGATTAAAGGTGGCGATATAGCTCCTAATGAGAAACCCATCTCAAAGCTACAAAGCATCACCCACCATATGGGATCACACCTGCCAAACGACACAGGCGAACACACCCTGCTTTAACCCCAGCCAGATAGGCAGGTACTCGATTTACCTACTTAAGAGAGATGAAAGGCAGAGTTGACCTAGGCAGCCGGTTACATACTGAGATGGTTTACCTGCCTGCAGGCAGTCACCCATCAATGAACTAACCCGGCCCAGCACAAAGTAACTTCGTTGATCGAATGAAACGCGTTACCTTTACGCCAAGCCACCAACCTGTCATGATAAGGCATAATCAAAAGACCACGCGTTAAGGCCTAATTTGAAGTAGCATCTACTGATATCACTGTTTTTCTGTTCAGACGGGGAATACTGCAGGAGATGTACATCAATATTCAATTTAGCTACGTACACATTGAAACAGTTTGCCTGTCTACAGAAAGTCATCCATCCAAGTAGTAACAGACCCATAGGGCCGAGCACGCAGCATTAAGTAACTTCATAGATGGAGATTTTGTACTTTATCCTGAATTTTAGTTCATCTCTGCATGCTCGGTGTACAGTTTTGGTTATTCACACAAAACAGTTGCACTTTCTTTGGCTGATTGACTTTTTGCTTAGTTGACTAAACTGCAGTGCTGCTAAGTCTGCTTTATTGATGTATGTATCCTGCTGTTGACATATCAATGTGTAGCAAGAAAAATTACAACCAGTTCATTGAGTTCAGGTTCAGGTCATTTTAACCTTCCGTGCAATTTTTGCACAATTTGCTTTTTACCTTGAAAATGCCCATGTCATTTGCCTTTTTTCTCTGTGAATTAGGACGTGCCCTACTGATGATAAGAGAAGAGCTGTGGGGCTACCGCAACAAGTACTACAACAACAACAATGACAACAACAATGACAGTTCAATTCAACACTACAGAGTGTCAGGATTAGAATGCGAAAGTAGGACATTTACCTTGAGTGCAGATCGAAGGACAACGACCTGACCAGCAGGCTGCAGCCAAGGCTCCCCGTCCACCTGGACCGGCAGCTCTGTCAACATCTGAATACGTATCTGCCAACACACCAACACAGAGTCGTAATCAGTTAAATATTTAACATTTCGTATTTCACCAGCGCAACTTACAAAAGATTCTGGGCATTACGTGAAAGGACCATGTGACTAACATGGAGGTGCTAAGCCGAACTGGGCAGTGAAGATTACAGAACACTGTAGCAGAGAGATGACTTCGGATGGCAGGCCGTGTCATCAGGATACCACCTGGACGACCAGCCAATCACACCATGTCATGGACCACTTGTGGCAGATGATGAGGCCATCCAACAAAGACTTGGCGGTCTACATTTAAAGACCTGGTGGACCGAGAAGTCGACTGGAACAGCGTCCGGGCTGTGGCTACAAACAGAAGCAGATGGCGAACTCTTGCTGCCCATTGTCCTGTCGAGGACCGGAGGATCTAAGTGATCTAAGTGCTAAGTGCTAAGCGTATTTTGAAGAACTACATAACTAGCATGTTTTGCCCTTGAATTCAGTCAACTGTCGAGAGTGTCAAATAAGTAGATCCAGACAAGAAAAATAAAATTTAAAGCTTAATAAACACAATCAACTGCACTGCCAAGCCTCGCACTTTTGTGCAAGACCATCCACGATAGCCGCTATGGCATGCTGTGATATTAATAACAATGACGTCAGTGTCAACCAATAGCTATTGGTCCTGCCTAGCTAGCAGCAGCTAACAGCAGCATGGTCTTATCTCGCAATGGTAAAGTATCCGAAAATCTGGTCCTGAGACCTTCACCTTTGATCTATGACTCAGAGATTCAATAGGGTTCTTGCGGTTATCGAGACAGAGAGAAACAAACAAAAAGCTTAGTTGAAAAAAATACTGTCATCACTGTCATGGACAGTAATCAGTCAGCATATCAAAACACATTTAAACTAAAAATTTGGGGCAAAGCCCAACGTGAGTCCGCTCGGCGCCCTAAATCCGATTGAGGGAAATTAGAGGGAGGGGGTAAAGAGGAGGGGAGAAAACTATCGCTTTCGGGCGGACTAATGAGCTTCCATCCTTCATGAACAAATTAGAGACACTGCATAGTGGCAGAGATTAGGCTGACTGTTAATAAATAATAAATGTACACAATATCAGTTTATACACTTCCTAACGGCGACATGCAATGAGTGACACATCGAAAACAGCAAAAATTATAAAAAGGTGATATCACTCACCATCACATAGTCTAGGGGCCGTTTATAGATGAAATTTTTATACAGGAGCCTTTTTTGTCTACTTTTTGGGCTTTTAATGCACTTTTTGGTCATCTGTGCCACTTCACCCGACGTCATTGTACAGCTGTTTAAAGTGAAATGTCTGCCGGCGTTATACTATGGCCCTGAAGCCTGTCCTGTTAACAAAACCGTGACTAAGTCTTTGCAGTATGTCATTAAAAGTTGTTTCAGCAAAATATTTCAGACTAGGTCTGATGACGTTATTGCTGAATGTATGGATATGTTCAAGTGCTTACCTATAGCTGACGCAATTTCTAGACATAAAAGAAATTTTTGTCATGGTTCAGCCACTGTAATAACTTTTTATGTCATCTCTGCTGTCTTGCTGCATCAACTGAGTTCTGACTATGAACATTATATTACATTTTAGTTCAGTCTTAGTTAAGTTCTAGTTTAGTTTTATTATTTTCTTTGTTTATTCCTTGATTATTTCTTGTCTACCGAATACGGTGAATAAAGATGTGTGTGATTCAGTGGTCTGGGGGCTACAAGTGCCCAAAATCTGGGGTTTGTCATTGACTTTGATAGTTGCCCTTACAACAGTGTTACGCACTACCGTGCTACACTGTGATACGAAGGTCGTTCGATAAATAAGTTACGAAACAGTGTCATTTTGTTAGTTGTCTAAATATGAAAAATCCAAAGTTTTGTAGAGAATTTTATTTCAAACAAGTGTAGAAATTTTTTTGATGATGACGTCATTATTGTGACGTCAGCTGCTCATAGAATGCAGTCTATACATGTATTATTTTCTCCAGCAGTAGTCTATCATACTCGCAAGTGACAAATAGCATAGAAACGAAAAATTAAATAAACTTAACAAGTTAATGTCACCTCTTTAAATGCTAAAAATTATTGTTTCATTTTTCAACATAGTTGTTGGAGTTTGCTCAAACATTTGTCCTATCTGCCAACAAGCTTTTGAATGTCCAATGTCCAATGTAAAACACGATGCTGGCTGCTGTCCATGCTACTGAAGAATGACAGATTGCACCTCGGTATATGATGCAAATTTTGCCAACGTGTTCTCTTAATAAAACACTATTTGTCGCCATAATACTGGATGCATCTCAGAGTGAATCTGATTTGCATTAAGTCTGGTTGCTTACTAACTGAACAACTACTGCATGCTGTTTGTTACGCGAGGATTTCAGTGGAAATGTCGCTGTATTTAGTGCTACTGAATGACGTCATGGTGATGTCATTGTAATAAAACTCACAACTGCTACTTAGAATTAAGTTCCCTACAAAACGTATATTTCGGATTTTTAATATTTGGAAAACTAACAGAATGACACTGTTTTGTAACTTAGTTATCAAACGAACCTCGTAATAATAATAATAATAATAATAATACAAATTTATACAGGATGCCTAAAAGCAAAAGTTACTAGGTGCCGCAGTCTCAATCAATCAAACAAATGTGTCTTTACTTGCACTTTGAACTGGCAGTAGTCCTCTATGGCTCGCCATGCAGCCGGCAAACTGTTCCAGAATCATGGGCCAGCGACTGCGAATGATCTGTCACCGAGCCGTGTCCTTGTCCTCGGTACAGGCTAGTTAATGTTTACTACAGTTCAGTTTTTTAACCACACGATGACATGTAGGCTACATAAATTCGTTTCTATTTTCATTTTTTAAAGAATAAAAAAAACCTTTGAACACGTTCAATAAGAAAGTGACCCCTCATAGTTAACATACTGACTAAATTCGTAGTCTCAAAATGCAGTTTTTTCAGACTTACCATTACCAAACACACCAACAAAATATAAATTTAACGTTTCTAAATTTTTTTCCTAATGTTAATTAAACGGATGAGCAAGAGGTAACGTACATGTCCGCCCTGTGCAATACGCATGGCGCTGCGTAGCCCACTCTGGATCTGTCCCATGTGCACCACACCGGTCACACCCACGACTTCTAGCATGCCGTCGTAATGGGTCGGTCTCATGAACTGATCGTCACGCTCCGGACCCCATGGGTTGGACCCTGACGCCCAGCTGTATCACACACACACAAATACAACATTGACATTAGCATCATCATCATTGAAAAACTTGACTACGCACCAGCTAGCTAATCAATTAAAACATCAGGGGTATACAGATAGGTATGCCGTCATGATAATCAGTCATCGTAACAGATGACTAAAGATCAGAAAATCGGCCAGGAATGCAACCTAATGCAAATGGCAAGTGAAAGGAAGCTTACAGCTTTTTGCCACACATACTGACAATGACAGGAAACTGAAGACACTGTTTTTTATCGAACATGACACATGGTGAGCACAAGATGGGGCATACACGCAAAGAGTGGACAGATGATATTGTCGACTGGTGCAAAGGAGCAAATCTGCAGGATAACTGGTAGTGCAGCAACATTTTCAAAGAGATGCATGATATTTAATGGTTAATTTACTGCAGATTTTCCACAGTGTGCCTGTAAAAATGTAAATAAAAATGAATGACATTTAACTTCTTTCTCAGTGTATCACCATCACCATCATCATCATCATTTATTTATTGCATAAATTGGCACCAGCAATAATAGCGACATAACATAATATTATGCAACAAAAACGAGTCATAAGCTAGAACAGCTTATACTAAGACTCGTCCCTAACCAAACAAATTTTACTATCACCACTAACACAGTAATCATTTAGTTGTATACATTCCTGTAGATCTGTTTGGTCTCTGATCACATATACAAGTTGTGAGAAGTGTAAGCACATCAAATAGCGATTCAATGACCTGCTCAAGCTAAAACCTGGACAAAAACCAGGGGTGACAGTTTCAAAAAAATGCTTTAAAAAAGCATCAAAACATTTCTCATCTTGCAAAAAACATGGAAGAAATCTATTGTAAAAACACCGCAAAAAAATTAGGTAGTTTCCAGAATGTGGGCACTGGGTCTAGGCAGGTTTTCAGTTGGACATAAATAGCCAGTTTTCTTTTATCTGTTTTCTAGACAAAGTAATGCAATGTGTCTTCACCAATCAAATTCTGCCTTTAAAACAAAAACAACATAGGACCAAATCTGTACTATTTTCGAGTTCTCATTTATATTCTGTGGCTTAATGGATGGTTCAGTGTGTTAAGTCTGACCTGAGAATGTTGAGTATAATAATGCCCTCAACCGGAGGCATGTCGACCAGCTTGCCATCGACTTCCAGTCTGATGGCTTGATGTAAGTCCTTGCAGGACCTCCGGAACATCATCTTTCGCAGACCGATCTTAAAGTACACTCCTTTGTTGTGTAACCTGCAACGAGTGACACAATGTGTGATAAAAGTTTGTTTGTTGAAGGTTGATAAAAATTTATGCACACTAGGCAAAAATATCTAAATGCTCCGCTGTGTAAGTTCTATGCTTTTTCTGTATAACATTCTGAAACCTTTGACATATCACACGCATTTTCTACCTCTAACTGTCGCTACGTTACCAGTGTTCGAACAGGTCCGGTTTTTTGGCAAAAACTGTACATGTAGGCCACAGAACTATTATGACTGCGGAACACTTTGTACAAGCAAAAAACAATGGAGTGGGTGCAATGGTGCACAAGGTTCTTAACTTCTCTGCAAATATTAAACAATGATGCATCGAGTGCTCCAATTTTCCACACTGTTTATTGACAGACAGACACGGCTAACAAGCCCAACTATTTCATAAAATTACAGCCTAATTTTTAGAGTGATAAAAATGACCAAATAAGATTGACCTAAAAATCATTCGCCACTTTGCTTCAGAAGGTACACAATCCACCATAAATTCTAATAATGCAGAAAGCACTCAACTTTCTAATGTCTGTAGCACTAAATTTAGTAAACAGAAAACAGGATTTTGAAGGCACTTGAAACAATGCCAAAAATCTAGATTCAAGTCGCCAAGGCTGAATGCTGACCTGCTGTTGAATTTGTCGGGGTTTTCCTCACGTGCCTTGTGGAAGTCGAGACAAAGATCAGCATCAATGCCTATGCCGAAATAATTGTTCATGACAAAGATTGACGTCGTGTCTTCGTTGGGTTGAGCGGTGTTCGTGTCGTTTGCTAGCGCCATTTTCATCTCGTCTGTCTCTTTCTCATTCGGGTGGAATATCACCGTCCACCTGGCAAACCAACTAATATGTTTTAAAAAAGGTAAAGGCAAAGATACTGTATAGCTCTTAATAGGAAACCGATCACACAGCTACGCATGAGATCACCCACTGTTAGTTGCTACCCGATGCAGGTGAATGTGCCTTGCCTTAACCCCAGCCAGACAGGCTGATACTCAATTGCGAAGAAATGAAAGGCTGAGTTGACCTTGGTGTTGGTTATATACAGTCACCCATCTGAATAATAACCAGTTGATAGCGACCTGACCGGGAGTTGAACCCATGACCTCTCAATCTTAAGTCGAACACCATACCACCAAGCCACTTGTTAAATTCCGTTGAGTTCCAACATAAATTCGTACAGCACCAAGTCACTGAACGTTTGATGGACTGTTAACAGCGGTTAATACTGAACAGAAGATCGGCTTGTAAATTCAGATCACTTAAAAATAACCACTTTAAAAATCATCAGTGGTTTACAAAACAAAAATAAAGATCAAACTTAACATCTGTCAGAATTTTTCTAACAAATGCTAAGAACTAGTGACAAAACGTGTGCTGAAATAGTAATGTTTGTAGGTTCTGATTAAAAGAGACAGTGTCAGGTAGTTGTTAATGCTTGTATTCTGAATTTTAGTCATGTGCGTGGTTGTACACAGTAAAAACTACTGCCAGTCAGAAGTTGTGGTCGTGATAACAAGTAATTCAATAATATGGCATCAAACTCAAAAAAAGGTCACAGATCTAAGTACGTGTAATGTCAGGTCGCGCCTATGTTCGACTAAGTTTACATATCACAGAGTCACGACTGATTTGCTGTCGAGTTGTATTTATCGAGGTCGCCTTATTTAACACCGCTTGTTGAGTGCTAGTCGTGTGCCAATTTCGCGAGTTTGCCGATATATTTCGTCTTTCCACACAGCAGTTTATTCATCACACGTTCGTGTAGAGTTTGTCATTATATCTACTGTCAGTATATCTACGCCTATGAGTGAATGTCTGTTCGCATGGGTTTGTTGTTGTATGGCTGCGCATACGTGTAGATGTCTGTTTGTAAATCAAGTAGTGTCACATTGCCGAGTACTGCATTTTAGTCTACAGTGTAACCGTGTTCATTATCACCTGTGCGTGTGACGTAGATCGTATTGCCGCAGGTGTTGAACCAATCAGTGGGCCGATTTGTAGGTGCAACCCCGCCCTTTCAGGGTGTGGTTAGAATAAGCTCATAGCTATTGGTTGTAATTACATCATACATTACTCAGAGCTAAATTTAGAGTTGCGTCAGGTCCGAGCATGGGAAAATTTAGCTTGGAATTCAGACTGTGCTTTGTCTATGTACTGAACACACCTATGTGGTGCAGATTGTTGTGGGGCGGTATGTGCCAGCCATCTTGTAATATGGCATGCTATTTGTGATAGGAGAGCCTGTTTAATGCAGAGAAGTGGTACTAACTCTGATTGAAGCTACGACTTGATTTTGCTGTAAGCATGTGTTAGAGTGTTACTGTGCTTTACTTTTTCAGTTTATGCCAGCCACTCAGATTAGTTAAAGTCAGAGTAGACTGTGTTTATGAGATGCTTGTGCCTTTATAGAGCTTAAATAAAGTCAGTTTTGTAAAACGGCTGCATTTAATTTAGTTGCAGAGACTGTATGAATTCTCTTGTAGCTGCTACTGAAACTGTATCTACAGTTGATTGTATGAGTTTATTTGGTAGCGAAACGTGTTTGCGCTTAGCTATTGTTCCTATTTCATCATGCTTGTATATTTTGCAGCTAATAAATGTTATCGCCATTTTAAAATAAATCTGTGTCTATTTCTTGAGCAGCAGACTTCAACCAGATCCAAAATAGTTTTAGTTGCAAGTCCAACTCTTAATGCTACCAAAATGGCCTCAAATGTAAGTTGCAGGAACATACCGATCGAGTTTGATTTCTTCGGCATCGATGACATCACGTAGTAAAGTAAGTGGCTCGTCTTCACCATTGTATCCAGGACCCCACCTCAGCACTCGTGCTAGGTCATTGCCTACAGTGTAAAATCAGAAACATTCATCTGTCAAATCAAACTATCAATTATAGGTTTACAAGGCGCCCCTTAAACAGTTCTCTGAGGTGCTTGTTACAAGTAGGCACTATCATAAAGCCATATCTTAAGGCCTTGTTAAAAACACTGTCTGCCGATGTCACTGTTTATATTCCACAAATCAACTGTTATCAAATCTAGCTTGTAGACTGTGGTCCATAAAAACATGACACTTTTATTATTTTTAATAGCTTCGTGAAACACTGGCCGATTATAATAATTTTTGGCAGGCAACATCAGGAAAGAACTTGACACAAGTGACTGTAGTTTTGGTCACCTCATTTTAATACTGTTGCTACACTACCTTGTGAAATGCAGAAGCCATAGTCTGGCCATTTGTAACAATAAATTCATACTGGATAGCATATGTGTCAGCTGAGAAATGATTAACTAAAAAGTGCAAACATGATTGGCAACAACTGTATCTCAAAAAGTCACACGTGCCACATCACATCCTCTTTATTACAGCATGCACTCAAAATGTCTTCCTTC
>Ga0209454_1003287_pt1 | contig 11482 bp, 15 predicted proteins | sample WorMetHERISLAND1_2_FD_187400 | JGI IMG/M metagenome (GOLD analysis project Ga0209454, IMG submission 187400) | Marine gutless worms symbiont microbial communities from Max Planck institute for Marine Microbiology, Germany - Olavius geniculatus... | ecosystem: Host-associated > Annelida >...
GTGTACAGCATGCAATAAAATAATAAAAATTGTATACGAAATTCACTCTTAAAATGTGTGTCGCAACTCGAAATTGCAAAAAATACTAAAAAACCCTACTTTGGGGTCATTCCAGGTCATTCCACGTCATCGATGTTGACACTGCTAAGAAGCTCGTCACTAGGCCTAGTGCTTGTTATAATAAGCAAAACGTCTATGCCTATCTGCAACTGTTTCCATGCTAGACGAAACAATATAAAAAAATAACCACTTTTGGAGAGTTACCCCTCTTTTACGCTTCCTTGCGCAGGCCTCCTTAAACCTAAGGGGTCGGGATTTGGACAGCTAAAATTTACGTTTAATGCTGAAAATTACATATGCATGTTGTCTTGGTCTATCTAAAACCGTTTCGTCGCAATTCACTCTTGAAATGTGCGCTGCAGCCAAAAATTGCGAAAAATTCAACAAAACCCCAAAACCCTCTTTTAGGGGTTCAAGATCGTTCAGTGTCACCGACGTCGACAAATCTAAAAAGCCCATCACCAGTGTTTGTTATAATATGCAGCGAGTCTGTACCTATCTACTACCGTTTTCACACTATAAGAGCCAATAGTGGCAAAATAGCGTCTTTTAAGGGGGGGTACCCCTCTCTGACGCCTTCGTTTGAGAGGAACCCTTTCACCCAGGGGCACGAAATTTTGTCACTAAAAACTAGTCATTTGGGCAGCTCAAAGTGAAGATTTCGTGATCCTAGCTTGCACCGTTTTAGTACAGATCACGAGTGACAAACAGACGGACGGACAGACAGATAGACGGACGCCTAGACGATGGCTAAGACGTGCGATGCATTCTGCTATCGCCCGTAGAAAGTAATAGACTTGTCCACTTTGGCTAAGCTTTTCACATGTTTATTTGTTTTATATTTTGAATGCATTTTTTTAAAAACTAGAAATGTTTTTCACACTTAGCATAAGGCCCCTGAGCATACGTGACGCCCCCCCTGGCCGGGGTACGGGAGGCCCTTCCGTCGGCTCTGCCGACCGTACTGGTTTTCAGTAACTTTCAAGGTCATCCAAGATCGATAGTTTTTATTTTATTTGAATAGGCGTAGGGCTATGTTACTTCCTATTAGTGATCATTAGTAACCTTGGCTCTATCTTTCACCGTTTCAGAGATATGGCCATTTTTCCGTTAAAAACGCACATTTTCTTTACCTCCTCCATTTAACACTTAATTTGAAAATGTTCCCCTCGCATTAAATGGCTGAAATTTTGCATGCCCGATTTTAACCCACATCGCTAATTATTCTGGTAAAAAGTTTTCTTTTATGACCCACTTCTCAGCCAGAGTAGCCTACATTTTTCGTTACAGACGGACAGACGGACAGACGAACGGACGACAACCATGCCAAACTGAAAATTAAAAAACTTAAAAAGCATGAAAAACATAAAACAAAAAAACTTTACTGCAACAATAAATGCGTTTCCAATAATTACTTATTCATTTATTTATTCAATCATTGATACGCTAGATGACACTGTGGCAGCACAATTACAGAATACAATACAACCAATAAACAAAATCAAAAAGCATACAAACATAAAATATGGATCAATTAACAATAATTAATTTACAACTGAAAAACATAAAAGTTTTATTTTATTAACGCAGAATGAATTTCCCATACGTAATGTTCATAACGATGCCACAACTGGACATCGGCTTCAGTGCAATGTATGAGAGTTTACAAGGTAGTATAACGACACGTATGGGGTGTGGTGGGATCTTTAATAATAGAGTTACTACGCATTTTGTCCTGATTCCGTCGGTGAAAAATAATTGAAAATTGGTGAATGATTAATGAAGTTATTGGCATATAAACGCATTGTGCCATTTTTTGGCCCACACTGTAAAAGACGGCTGAAGCGAAAGTAACAGTAGCTCACCTGCAGACGGTCTGACGGGTTTGATCGTCGGCTTCCTGACAGTCACGCCTTCTCCTTCTTCTTCTTCTTCTTCTTCTTCTTCTTCTTCTTCTTCTTCTTCTTCTTCGTCTTCTTCTTCGTCGTCGTCTTCTTCTTCGCCCTCCTCTTCCTCCTCTTCTTCATCTTCTTCCTCTTCTTCTTCGGTCTCTTCTTCCTCTTCCGTCTCTTCCTCTTCTGTCTCTTCGTCTTCCTCTTCTTCTTCTTCTTCGTCTTCTTCTTTGTCTTCGTCTTCGCCTTCTTCGTCTTCTTCTTCTGTCTCTTCCTCGTCTTCTTCCTCGTCATCCTGTTCTTTTTCGTGGTATTCGTCGTGCACTGAATGTTCCTACACATGTTTGATAATGAGAGAGAGAAAGTTTATTTTCCAAAACTATACACAATATGTAGGCCTAGCTATACATAGTTGATGACATAAGAGAGTGGCCAGAAAAGCATCTGCCCATCAAATGCTGGCCACCCATAGTTACAATCAATACAACAATATTTTATAGGCCTACTCAATTTTATACACAGCAGCTTTACTAATATGAACTGCGCAAATTGCATCTGAAACAATTACCATACTGAACAGAGATGCGTCACCTGAGCATTGTTTGTTTTGGAAATAACCAGATGAGCGACGATTCGGCATTAACGCGAGTATATAGTAAAATACCGAGGCGATGGTTGTGTCGGAGGTGACCCGCGAAAGCACTTGCGTGGATTCCGTAGTTGCTTCTAGCTTCTCTATCTCAGAAGCAGGCTCAACGTCTTCATCCATTTCTTCATCATTCATGGCTGTCGCCGGTGTTGCCGGTGCTGCTCCAGATTCTCTCTTTGACGACGACAACTCGGCGGCACCCTCATCATCTCCGGCGGCCTGATCCGTCTCCGCAGTCTCCTTCGCTTCATCAACCGCATCGGCCGGTTCGTTATCTAACACGTTTGCCAGTTACATTTTTTATACCTCAGCGCAAAATACCTGCACGCGATTGGTCCAAATCGCATCACGTGTAATTTACTAATACGCAATGTTGCCCGCGCGAGCAACATTGAGCGGCCAACACCAAAGTCGTCACAGCTGTTTGGTTCAAATATTTTTGGTTTAATTTTTTTTGTTCTAGTTTTAAGATATGACAAAACAAATAGTGACTGGCGTCGAGGTCATCATTGGACATTTTTTGCTAGAAGTTCGTAAAATGTTGCCCTCGGTCTTCAATTATGAGGCAGCATTTTTCGAACCTCTGGTAAAAAGATTTCAATGATGACCTCGACGCCAGTCACTAGTTGTATAATAATGGTCCACTGCCAACATATAATGCGGCCGTCTCCTGGTCTTTGACTCTTTAGCGCTGTTGACCTAACTTAAGCTAAAAGCTCGTAAAGAACGGAGAGATTGAAAAGATTTGAAATGTGGCTTATTACAACGGCCGCATGATAATATACAAAAAATAATACAATTAAACGTCTGACATGCTGACTCGAATACTTTATTTATTGTCGAATTCAATTTTCTACTATAACCTTCTCTCCCTCCAACCGTGCTGTTAACGTACGGAAAATTTATTACCACGTTTCCCGCAGCACCCGCAAAAATTTAGTAAATTCACACACGTTTGAGTTTGTTTTATTGCTTATCAAAAGCTACACGACGAAAATTAGTTAACGGCAGCTTTATTTCCTGAAGTGATTTGTACAAAGCAAGACGGATCACGTAATCGAACTGATTTAATCGCGTTTTATTTAAAATGTGCAATTATCATGTAATTTGTAGCTTATTTTGTATTGTAAATGTAAATTTTATTATATTTTAGTGCCATGCATATTTATGCAATTTAAATTTATAATCTATAAAAACGCTTAAAGTTAATGAGTAACTGACGTTCAGGTTCAACGTCGGCAGTTTCGTCTTCAGCGGCTTTTTCAACTTCATTATCCTGTATTGTGTGTGCCATAGCAAACAAACATCTTGTTCAGTATTGAAGCAGTTGAAATTACTCATGAAACTTATGAGTACAGGGAAGAAGCTATTAGTGACTGAGACACAGTTTTGCATCCTGCCTACAATTTTACAATTTATATTATTGGCTTAAATATCGTTAAGTTCGGCATACGGCAGAACTGTTGTTATTGTTCACAACATAGGTTAACTTAACTATAACTGTTATATACTGTACTGTCATCAATTTATCATTGTCATCACCATTTATTTCTAAAGCCACCACAGCAAAATAGGCTATAGCTTCACAGCGTTGCAGTGCACTTGACGGAAGTAGCAGCATTAATTGTTCGCCTTCTTTAGAAATCTATAAATCAAAATGTCTGAATTAATTTCACCTCGTCCATCGCGAACAATAATAATTATCGGCGTATTTCAACGTTGTATAAATCTGATGCGCTGCTGAGCGTATTATTGTGACGTCAACATGATAGATGATCAGCAGCAGAGCTGCATGGTTGCTGAGAAAAGATGGATCAAACGTCACAGTATGTATAGCGCTACTGCAGTAACCTCTTCAACGATAACTCACAGCGGCGCGCCATGCGTAAACTTATATCCTGCTTAAGTTAAGGCCAATCGCTGACGTTTCAGTGCCAGGCAAGATGATGAATAACCGGTATCGAAATCAGCAAAAAGACAGCTATGTTTTTTTTTTGTTTTCTTGCAAATTTCAAGCAAACCAAACACTGAACTTTGCTGCGCTCTGTTTCCTCTCGTTATTAATGTGCATGCCTGTCAAGCCGCGTTGGTTTTTAGTCAGCTCGTCGGCCGGGATGTGTATGTCGCTTGTATGAGAACAGGTAGACGATTTATTTTCGCCTCAGATAGCGAGCTTTTTCGCTGTTTGTTCGAGTGTGGTGGCGATTGTTTGTCGACTTTATATCTGACCTTAGATAGATTGATGTGATATCTCTGTTTAAACGGTGAAACGGAACAGTCTGATGATTTGATTGAGATATTTTTACTAGCAGCTGCGACTGCTTAATTGTTTGACTGTCTACATTGTATTTGTATTTCTGTTCGAGTTTCGTTTATTGGCATTGCGCTTACATGATAATTCGCACGCTGTAAATATTCTGCTTATTATATCACATTATCGTTTTATTTTCAATTTTGTATCTAGTTACTTTAGCATTAGGCCTAGGTTAACTCTAAATTAAGCTTAGCTGTAGGCCTAGGATCAAACCCCCCCAAGACAACCTCACAATGCCATTTTACGAAGTTGCTTCTGGAGTAACAAGTGTTAAGCCTACTACGTTTTTGACGTAATTTTATTTTCAAATACCTAGTAGGTTAGCTGCAGGGTATTTTTGTTGAAGACGTTAGCGACCATGCGATGCCAAAGGATTGTTTGTGTCTTGCGAAGTGCTGATGAACTGGGTTGGGTTCACGTTATCGTTCCACGATGCACAGAGACTATCCAGATTCTTCAGTCTCTAAAGCCCCTTGCTCTATTTATCTCTATCCTTCAAGTCACCACCAAATTTCCAACACCATGCCTTCTCCAGACATGCCCCCGGAAAGCAAGCAGTATATATTATATATTTTTTGGAAACACTGGTTTTGTTACGGTTCAAAATATTGAATTCCACATACATGTATTAATTACTACATGTACACAAAAATTATTTTGTACACAATATAGGCTACTCAAAGTACAGAGAGGTAAGGCTGGGGCGAAAAGCTGCTGGTGCTCTATGGAAAAGGAAGATGAATTACCTGCGGTCTAGGTAATAAAGTGCCAGCCTGCACTCACGGAGCTATAAAGCTTACTGGTCTGCATCTAACAGCAAAATGTGCATAGGCCTACGTGTAGTGACATCACGATCGTACATTAGGCGCCGGTGGTATGAACAGCTTGCACAATGCAAATAGGCCTACTGCGGGCGGTAGAAACTGATTTATCTTCAAACAACTGCATCGGCATCGGCTTCAGCAGCAGCAATCACTGATCAGCAGCTGAAGCGGACTTGCAGGTAGAGCCATCAGCTGATGTTTACCTGGCACTAAAACAAAGTAACGTGTAGGCTGTAGGCAGTTGTCTCAGCCCGTAAAACACCGCCGACGGAAAGGTAGCCAGGCACTGACGGTCTATGTAGGCCTGCCGCACTACCGGTTGCAACGATTACCATATTCTTCGTTAAATTACGGTTTTTGATCACGTAGCTGTTTCGTTTTCTATACCGTACATGTAGTGGAATATTGAGGGAATATTATTCGTGGTCGTGGTCGTTCAATATTAGCCAACACAGCAGTGCGCCACTGTAAAATGAAAAAAGTGTACAAAGTGTACATGTAGGCCTACATTTGGAAAATGAATTCATCATGCAAACGGTTGCGACATAAAATCAAAACACTGACAGACGGACGGACAGACAAACAGACAGACAACACACGGTGGCTATACACGCATCTGCATCGCGTAGTGAAAACTACAGGCAATAGATGGGGAAGAAAACCAACCTACAAAAGCGGCTAACGCACTGGTCATTTTGTTAAAAAAAATAAACCGTGTCAGTTCAGTTCAGTTACGTCGCTCAGTACGCGCCTTAAGCATTAACGGCGACTGTTGGCGTGCAGCTGCAGCAGCCAGGTTGGTTGCTGAGTGATAGACGATTGATTCGCCTCGCCTGACCTCAGTTCGCTGCCGCGCAGTCCACGCAGAAGGCAACCGATAGAATCAAAGTTTACAGTTAAGAGCGTGTAGAACTCCATGCTGAGTGTCCGACTGGCTGAGTGTATAGGCCTACATACAAACACCGTGGCTCTCTGATAGCAACAGGCCGAAAGAAAGAAGGAAAATATTGGAAGGAGTTGGGTAGAATCAATCCGCTGCTGCAGTCATGGTTGATCGACTGGAGTTGGAACGACGGGTGATGATCGCCTCGCTCGTCTCTTCGCTGGTCGCCAGCGTGCTGTGGCTGATAGCGATCAGCACCGACGAATGGTGCAAAGTCTCATTCGACGAGTGGAGTCCGCTGAAAGCCAACGGCTCTTACGTCAAAAGCTACAACCTTGGACTGTGGCACCTGTGTGCCGATTTGTACTTCAATGACACTAGCGACACGAAGCACACAGCCGGAATGCGTAAGTCCGTGGTTGTTTCAATTTTTTTTATTATTTAAGTCGTTTACTTTGGTTTTTACGCGCGAAAGCAGCTATGCTTTAGCGCGTCTTAGCTATCGCAATTCTGTCCGTCTGTCCGTCCATCCGTCCGTCTGTCACACGGGTGGATCAGGCAAAAACGGTCCAAGCTAGGATCTCCAAATCTTCACCATCGGCTGCCTGGAAGACTCTAGTTTCAGGAACCGTAACGCTTTTTCAGAAATTCGAAGGGGGTCATTTCGAACGAGGTCGCTAAATGAGAGGGGGGTGCGCTGTATCTCAGTAACGGTGCGAGATAAGGCCTAGGTTACTATCAATCACTAATAGGAAATCCTATACTGGCTGTCGATTGGCGCCGAATTCAATGACCTTGGATGACCTTGAACGCAAAAATAGGGGGTTTTATGGATTTTTTTTGCGATATCAAGCTGCGCAAGTCTTTATCATTCACAAGGCGGCGCCACGGTTCTGGCGTTGCTGGCGTGGCGTAGTTGTTAACGCGTTTCGGCTGAAACGTAGTTACTCTACGCCGGGCTCGGTTAGTACTGCGATGGGTGACTGCCTGCGGATAGGAACTGCTATAGGCTTTCGCGCGTCCCGTGAGCATTAGCTCAAATTTCTTGTTAAACTCGTTTTCAACTAAACTTTGTTGATTAATGTCGTATTTCTTCGATCAACTTTAGTTTGTGCGTACGTGTAATTGATGCAGAACATAAGTGCAAGACTCTGAAGATTACTGTTGATGAAAATGATCCGTCATCAGACGACTCGGAGCTGCTACGTACGTGAGCCGCGTTCATGCTCATTTCTTTGCATTCTGCCTGACGCGATACAACGCAACCCAAGCAACCTACGCAACGAACACAAAAAAGAAAGCCCAGCTGTCGCTAAGAAAGACGCGCTACAGCCAATACAGTTCCTGTTGCAATACTGACCTTCAAGGTCATTTAAGGTCAACGATTTTTATTTCACCTAACAGGCCGTATGCCACTTCCTATTAGTGATTAATATGCCACTTCCTATTAGTGATTAATAGTAACCTTAACCATATATCTTACCGTTTCCGAGATATGGCCAGGTTTCCGTTGAAAAGCGCACATTTTTCTGCCCCTTTCTTCAACTCCGAATTTGAAAATGTTCTCCTTGCACTAGCTCGCTGAAATTTTGCATGCCTAGGTTTACGACATAAAGCTGATTACTCGCGTTAAAAATTTTTCTGCGACTTAGCGTTTAGCCATAATACATCCGTTACGGACGACGACAACGACGACAGACAGACAGACGACGGACAGACGACACATCGTGCCATAGACGCCCTACAGCATAACTGTAGCGCGTCAGAAAGTAGGACTAAACAAACGCAAAGAATGGCCAGCCCATGCAATGATAAAAGCGGTCGTTGGGTCCGTTGTATGCGTTGCGTTGAATGGTTGAATGGAAACCAGGCGGCGCTTATTATATACCCTACGTCTGCATTTGATGAAAAACAAAACCACAGTTGCGCGACGACCGACTTCATTATTACTGAGGCTACAGTAATTAAAGACCATTTAACTGTTATTAGCATAACTCCACTTAGCCTCAGCCTAAAGGCGACGTTTTTCTGCAGACTAGCGGCATGGCCGTCATTATTATCGGCTTCAGGCGCCTAGTCCATCGCCCATCAGTATTTCTCTCTGTATACCTGTCAATCATTCTATCATTCAGTCATTTTTTGTCTTGTGTGCCTATATAACACCGCAGATCACCACAGATCAGCTGATATGGCACTCACTACTCCTAACCTTAACCCTAACTCTAACCAACTTTGCTATCTTAGCTGATCTGTGATGATATGCGGTGTTGAGGCAGACCGTGATTTATCGGTTTGTCATATTATCATTACGATTCTGTCAGTGACGCGTGCATGGCGCAAGCTGTAACTGAAACTGTAAACGCGCTCTGATAATATCAGTCAGTGACGTGCATCATCCGGCGCCGCTGTTTGGCGTTCTTATGATGTTGGCGTCTGGACTCGTTTACGAGTACTTTTTTACTTACTTGCTGACAGCAGCTGCTGATGCCAAGACGCAGACCAGCCCTGTAATAGCTAGCAACTAGAAGTTCTGGGCACGCGCATTGCGTGCACTATGCAGTAGCTGCATCGCACATTTTGCACAGCCAGCTATCACAGAACATTTCCTGCTTTACCGGCTGCAGTGGCACAGCCAAAAAAATCCCGAAGCAAAAATCCCGTGTGGCCAGAGATGCGGAATGTGATATACATGGTGCGGCAGAAATTATCTCTCAAAGTTGTTTGCCATTTTATTAGGAACCGCTTGGACTTTTAACGCAAACTCTTGCACACTTATTACCAGTTCTCACTTACATAAAAAACCAAGCGGTATTTCTTATTCTTTTACTGTTGTGAAGTTACGAATTTTATCATAAAACAACTGCGTGATTTAGCACATTCAAAAAAAAATATAATGAGTAACGCCAATTGAAAACAACTGGGTCCATCTTGTTGCTATGGTCGAAATAAAGTAAATCTCATAAACAAAGTCTGTACGGTTTTTGTCTATACATTTTCGGTCGTATTTAGTGATATTTTTTACCAAAATTAAAAGCCGTCGCTAAGCTCGAACACGTAGTGCAGATAATCTGGAGAACCTGCCGTCGACAAGGCTGTTAGAAACTGACTAAAAGATTAAATGCATGTGTGAAAGCTGATAGATAGCCTATGTGTGCATTTTTATAGCTTTGTGCTATAATATTTTTCTGGACAAAATTTTACTCTTAGTGAGTTTGAACCCCCAAACCTATTTTGCGTACGCTACTGATTCCCAAGTCAACTAACTAAGGTGTTCGGCTGGAGCTGTTAGTGTGTAAGAGACACACTTACTATTTACGGTATAAAACTGTCATTTGCACGCTTTTAAAAAGTGGATTTAAAAAGTCCATGAAGCAGTTGATCCGTAATAATCTGACTTGTAAAGCGCCAGTATGTGCTAAAAAAGACTTCAGTGGCGTACGCTCGAAGCTGCATATTGCCAAACCACGATACGCGAAAGAGATTGGCGAATGTAGGTTACGTTAACTGACGGACCGGGGGACTGGCTAGCTTTAGTCGGCGAGGCGAGAAATGGGCCGTAAATACTACGCGAAAGATGCGATGCGAACAACAAGCTGCAGCGCTGCGCAAACTGCAGCAGCAGGCGCCAAGTTGGTGGTCAGCTTCAGCAGCCGGGAAGCTGTAGAAGGATGTTCGCGGATAGACCTCCTGTAGCTCGTCAGATCTGTTCTTGCGTATAGAGCCGCGCCTCCAAAGCATCTGCGTCCATTAATGTACGACGTTAGTGCCGGCTTGTGCATCCTCAGTAAGAAATAAAATATTGACGATATGTTTATGACAGGATTAGTCCATTGGCTATCACATCAATAACTGATTCTAAAGAGGACATGGCATTTATGAGCCGCTCTTAAGCGTATGAACTGATTTAATACACCGGCTTATTTATAGGCCTACAGTGCTAGCGTTTTCACTATGATGTCTTACAAGAGAAAGTAATGATTAATATAAAAATTCCGGTCGTCCGGAAAGACATGCAGGTAACGCCGTCCCGTAATTTACGTTGGTCTGACCACGAGAACCATGTTCTGTCAAACTTTCTATCCGATTCGTGTAGGCTATGCATGCAAGGTATAATGACGTAGGCCTATCACTTATAAAATGTTTCTGTGCAGACTACAGACGGGCAACTAGCGGCATGGCAGTCATCGCAATGTTCCTGTGTCCACTGTCAATCGCCTTCGGAGTCTACGCGCTCAAACAAGCTCGCTACATGTTCAAGCGAGTTGCCAGCGGGGTCCATCTGATAACCGGTGAGGAACGGGTAATTTATTTGCTAAATCTTCTGGTCGCTGTCAAAGGGGCTTAGTACGAAAATTGTTATTGCTGTTTTAAAATTAATTCATAAATTAAAACAGTTATTAACATACAAACAGAAGCATTATTTGTAGTTTTTATGTTTGGTTTTAGATAAAAACTGAAAAAGTTGTTGTCATGTCTCCGATTTCTATCTCTTTTATAAGCTTAACCGTTTTTGTCGATTTTTAATGTCTTGCATAACAGCACTTTTATCTCAGTTTTTCTCCTTTTATTTTCATTTAAAACATTTTGAGTTTTCGTCGATTTATGCGCTAAATTAAATTTGCAGTTTGCCTGCCAGTTTTTTTGGTGCAAATAAGTTATCAAATTATGTTATACTATTATATTATAGATGTGATTCTCTTTGTAAAAATGATTTTTAACGATTTTTTGATGTTTTATATAACAGCACTTTTACGTATTTCGGTTTATCGCACGTCATGTCTATTTAAAACATTTTTTTTTAGTTTTTTAAAGTTTATGTGCCAGATTAAACTGACAGCTTAGGTTTATCTGTCAATTTTT
>Ga0209454_1003290_pt1 | contig 11480 bp, 6 predicted proteins | sample WorMetHERISLAND1_2_FD_187400 | JGI IMG/M metagenome (GOLD analysis project Ga0209454, IMG submission 187400) | Marine gutless worms symbiont microbial communities from Max Planck institute for Marine Microbiology, Germany - Olavius geniculatus... | ecosystem: Host-associated > Annelida >...
CAGTTCTGTTATTACGCACGATAGCAGAATGCATCGCGCGTCTTAGCCATCGTCTAGGCGTCTGTCCATCCGCCGTCCGTCCGTCCGTCACACTCGTGAGCTGTATCAAAAAGGTGTAAGCTAGGATCACGAAATTTTTACTGATGGCTGCCCCAAAAACTCTAATTTATCGTGACAAAATTTCGTGCCCATGGGTAAAGGGGTTCCCCAAGTGTGAGGCGTCAAATAGGGGTACCCACCTTAAAAGGACGTTATTTTGCCGCTATTAGCTCTTTTAGTGTGAAAACAGTTGCAGATAGGTACAAACATGTTGCTTATCATAACAAGCACTAATCACGGGCTTTTTAATTTTATCAACATCGATGATCTTGAATGACCTTAAACCCCCAAAAAGGGGTGTTTAGTGAATTGTTCGCAATTTTTGGCTGCAGCGCACATTTCAAGAGTAAATTGCGACAAAACGCCTGAATATAGACTAAGACAACCTGCATGTGAAATTTTCAGCATCAAACGCAAATTTTAGCAGTCCAAGTGCCGACCCCTTAGGTTCGAGCAGGAGTGCGCACGCGACCGTAAAAGATGGGTACCTTTTTAAAAAGTGGTTATTTTACTGATATTGCCTTGTCTAGCATGAAAACAGTTGCAGATAAACACAGACATTCTGCTTATTTATAATAACAAGCACTAGTGACGAGCTTTGTGGGAGTTTCAACATTAATGACCTTGAATGACCTTGAACCCTCAAAATAGGAGTTTTTCGTATTTTTTTGCGATTTCGAGTTGCGACACACATTCTAGGAGTGAATTGCGTATAAAATTATTATTATTTTATTGCATGCTGTACATTGATTGCCAATGTGGCAAAACCGCTGTTATCGCGCGTCACGTGAGCTTTTCTCAAATTACTATTTTTTTTTTGGCGAAGGTTCTATAATTTTTATTTATATTTTTAAGGCGCGTATAGAGCGACATAACTAAACTAAATTTAAGTTGAATTAGGCCTAACTAAATGACATGGTTTAGTTTTTGATGAACTGACCAATAAACAAGCAATAATTCATTACAGTAGACACTGTCTAAAGGCGTCGGTGATACGTGATCATAGTATGCGTCAACCAATGACTTATAGACTCGTCCTGCTTGCTCATTGGTCAGTTTGTCAAAATCTAAACTGAGTCAGTTAAGTTCAGTTTAGCTACGTCAGTTAAGTTCAGTTTAGCTACGTCGCTCTGTAAGCGTACGTGCCTTTAAATAGTTAGCAATTAAGCAGTGGAATAAATGCCTTGAAGTAATCGTAGACGTTGTAGGAGACGGAATAGACGACATCGGCGGCCTCTGCGTCAGAGATCAGCGCAGACAGTTCCGGGACCGGAAGAGACATCTGATCACGTGCCCACTCAAAGTCATCCGGGATCACGTGGTACAGCAGAATCACCTGGCGCGCGCAATAGCTGTTTAAACAGTTCAAGTTAGTGATAAGTTATGTAATTTCATCCATAATACAACTTTTTTCTTTTATTGTTGACGTTTCGGCAACCGCTGCTGCTTTCGTCGGAACGACTGTCATCAGATGTCGCCTCGGCGGACAGAAAGTATCGTAATCATATATGTGTGTGGAAGTTGGTAGGTCTTCGGTCAGTTCATCGACTTGTCTTGTTCTTTCCTGATGTGTATCGCTTTCCTGATTTTTCGATCCAACCTGTTGCTTTTTCTGTTAAAGTTAGTGTATAGTTTATAAGGAAAACCCATCGCAGAGCTACAAAGCGTCACCTGCCGTATGGGATCACACAGTGTTACCTGCCACCCGACATAAATGATTATTTGGTATATTTGGTAAAACTTGAACAATACGTTGGCTTGTGCAGGCAGACGAGCTAGACCTGTAATGCGTGCAGCCTGTTAAAAGAAGACGGCAGCAACATGATGCAAACATTATACTGACAAATTAAAAGTACAGTAAAACAGTAAAAAATACAAACCGCCTGATCGGATTGCTTACGCATAGTGTAAAATTTTGAGAAAAAATATTTCCAGTTTGTAGCTCAGGAATAAATTTCTATTTTCCAAACAGCGCGTTTTTCCTTCCTGAATGTCAACTAAACAAGCACGTTTATCAGTTATCAGTTTTTTTATCACTTTACTAAAACTAGTATGTTTTAAACGTGAGTGTTACTAGCAACTTTGTATGCAGTGTGTTCGACTTTATGTTTGTTATTTTGGACTTTTGTAAGAGCTTTATGCCTGGTTGTTCCTGTCAGTATTTCACGTGTAATTTGTTTATGTGACGATTGCATGATTGATTGACTAGAAATAACCAACAAAATGTGTTAGTTAGCATACTGTTGACTGCTTTATTTAAGTATCACAAAAATGCGGAGTTGTCAACTAATTAATGGATGTAATAAAAAGCCATACGCACTTTGCTGTTGTGATAGACTTCGTCTCGGAGTCTGAGCGTGGCCGAAGAGCTCGTCATCGAATGGCCGACGATGACGTCGACGTTGCTAGGCAACGGTTCCATAGAGGTGCGCAGCATCGGTAGCGGATTGGCGTCAAAGTCGGTGTAGAAGCGACGCACCAGGGAGATGTCATCGCCTGACATCGTAATGCTGTTCTGAGCCACATCACAGCGAATCAGCTTCACCGGGTTGTCGAAGTTCTCCTCCGTCGAGTAGGCGTCCTCCACGTGCCCGAGAATGTGCCATTCCATCAGCGTACTGCATCCAGGCGACGATGTCAGAGTTACGACAAAATATCTCCAGAAAAATATCTCAAGACAAAGTTTCCTTTAAGATAAAACTCCTTTCACGACAAAACCCCCTAAAACAAACCCCTTTTACAGCAAAATCCCCTTCACGACTGAACACCCTGTGACAATTACCCCCTCCACGACAAAACCCCCTTTCCAACAAAATCCCCTTCACGACAAAACCCCTCTACGACGAAACCCCTTCTACGACACAAAAACCCTACAACAAACCCCCTACGACAAAGACACCCGTTTATTGTGGTAGAGGGGGTATTGCCGCGGAGAGTCTTTTCTGCATCCAGCAACATCATCATCACAGTGCGATTCGGTTCAGTAATCAATTTGCAATAGGTCTACTATAATACACTGTTGTAAGCCATTTTAATTTAACAATAACTTTGTCAACGTGAACCAGTTGTTTTGAATTCAATGTTGTATCGGAGTGAACTAGAGAAAGAGCAAAAGTGAAATTCAGTACGCCTACTTTTACAAATGGCGCTAACAGTGTTCGAGGTACGGCAAAACAACGCGAAGATTTTTGCCATTTTTCCAAGCAATGGCTTGGAATTTTAATGCCAAATTTTACACACTCACCACGAGTTTCTGTTTACGTCGCAGGGTCAAAAAGCATTATAATTCACCAGTGATGATCACTCGCAAAAAATTTTCTCCCCACGATACTTCGTCATTTTAATTGTTTTGTCTTTATAACCTATGTCTTCCACGAAAATATTATCTAGCTTTTTATAGCTGCATAATTGATCTACGAGCACATAAGACTACATCATAACCTAAAATATTTTAGTGATTAGTTTGCTATTCCAGTAAAAAAACGAATTTTTCTTGTAGCGACCTGTAGACCTCGATATTGCCGTAGCTGGCTAGGCCGAGCGCCAGTTGTTGGTTGATGATGGCTTTCCCACTGGACCAGTCAGACCATCGGTCACATAGCATCAACACTCTCCGTGTGATTGGCGTCCTCGCCGTTGGGTCCTCGAAATCCAGAGGCATCGCGCCCTCCTTTCACTCACCCGGGTTCCTCTACAATAACAGTAATGTTGTGATAGCGCTGACGATATTTAATGATTGGAATGATTGTTATAAAGGTTATAGGTCACCTGTAGCTTTTAAACCTATCTCGAAGTTACGGTCTTACGGAGCGTCACCTGTCATATGCGATCACACTGTTTTACCTGCCAACCGACAGAGGTAAATGCGCCCCGTCTAAAGCCCAGCTATAGGCAAGCCGGCACTTGATTAACCCATTTCGTAGAGTAACTGTCTCAATTCTCTGCCATTATCTGTGCAGCCGCGGGCCGTCTGAAATATGTCCATCTTTATTCATCGAAAGAACGATAGGTTAACACATATACACATGTAATTAACAATAGCGAAAGAAAAGAAAATAAATTAATAGGCCGCACCACGCGTTTTGTCCGTTTCTCGTCTGACTGTCCGCTGTTCCGTCCCGTACGAGTTTCTAATGCCGTGGTTACACGCACCGATCTCCTTGTCCGATGTGTTGTCCGACGTCGCCGAGCTTTTCGAGGGTCCGAAGAAATCGAAGATCGAATCCCTCACAGAGCTACAAAGAGTCACCTGCCATATGAGATCACACAGTGTTACCTGCCTCCCGACACAGGTGAACGCGCCCCGCCCTAACCCCAGCCAGATAGGCCGGTACTCGATTTACTTACCCCGGAAGGATGGAAGGCTGAGTTGACCTAAGCGGCTGGTTACATAACGAGATGGTTTACCTGCCTGCAGGCAGTCACTTATCGCAGTACTAACCTGGCCCAGCGTACAGTAACTTCGTTGATCGAATGAAACGCGTTATCGCTACGCCAAGCCAGAAGCTCGGACAACACCTGAGACGAGGGAATCAGTCCGGTTTTAACTCGTAAACCAAATGGCGCAGAAAAAAACGAACGTCGTGCTACGTGACGTTGCTACGAGAAAAATTTTAAGCCTTAAATTTCTCTTCCTTAATTAGACCTACGGCGCCGGGCGGCTTTACGTTGGGCTCTGCCCCAAATTTCTAGTTGTTCAAGTTAAGCACCCAGTCGTTTTCATCAATATTATGACAGCTCGCTGTACAAACCGGACAGTATAGTCGTTGGTCCGTCTGCCTCGCAGAAGCTGCACAACTAAACGGCGTATAAATTTACGAGTTTGATGATCTAAAGGATGACTAGACTGATGTTGTAGACGATCGATTCAGAGATGACTGGCAGTATTATGACGTCACGCTATGATGTGACGTCACTGGCGTGTACAGTTTGCGTACAGTCGCTGGCATCGCTAAAGCCATAGCCAATGATACTGTACGTATCTTTTGTTTTAGGCGGCATCGCTGAAAGCATGAGCGATGACGGTTATTGCGGCATATGTCACAGTGGCGTGGTACGTCCGTCCGCCTGTCAGTCTATCTGTCAGTCTGTTTGTGTGTCTTACTTGTTCAGTTGTTCAGGCTTTTGTTAGACTTCTTGAAAATAATGTCTATGTTCGTCATTGTTTTAAAAAGTAACTCTCCATTAAGTATATATTTTGAAAGCTTATATTCATGTCCATGCCGACGTCTCTGCACCATTTTATTTTAGAAAAAAGTACCCACATTGTCTTGAGCTTTAACAGCACACAGGCTATTGACCAAATTTTCGTTTATGTTATTCCCTATAAACCAAAATTTGTCAAGATTGATATATATTAAGGTTTGGGCATTATCTATAGGCCTATCTGTGCAACAATCTGACACGGGTACTTACCGAATGCAAAGCTGTGTCCGAAGAACTGATCTGCATGAATCACGGAATTGCGCACTTTGATATGCTTGTTAGCTGCAGTGGTTGTAACTTGTTTCCTGGCAACGTGTCTGTCACGTGACCCGACCACCACACTCACCAGAGACTGATGCAATCAGATATCGGTCAAACAAGTGTAGGCCTACACCATGTCTCAAAAAAACGTGCATCTATCATTTTTTAAAATAATTCCGTGAAACATTAGCCGATTTGAATAATTTCTGGCACGTAACAACGTGAACAAACTTGACGTTAACGACCATTGTTTTGACCACCTCACCTTGACCCATGCGCTACCCAGTATGAATTCATTGTTGTAAACGGCCAAACTACGACTTCGGCATTTCACAAGGTAGTATAGCGACAGTATTAGGGTGAGATGAACAAAACTACGGTCGCTTACGTTAAGTTTCTTTACCATGTTGCATGCCGAACATTATTGAAATCATTTGCTGTTTTACGGAATTATTTGAAAGAAAAACAAAAGTGGCACATTTTCGAGACACGGCGTACATAGCCTACTGCACGTGGCATTGGCTGCTGACAAGAATCGGCGTGTGCAAAACACTGAAGTGTGTACCACGCACATTGTGCGCAATAGGTGCATGTGCTGTCGTAAGTCACAATCTGCTATAGACTTAAGTGGCTACTGTGCACCAGATTTTCCTTACTGAATCCACTTAAAATAATCAGTATTCGCAAGACTCGACAACGTCTGAAAACAATGCCGTTCATGCCGTTGCCACACGTACCGATTTACTCGTCCGATATGTTGTCCGAAATCGCCAAAATCTCCGAGGTTTAAAGAACCTTTTATGAGGAAATCGGACGAAATGTGCACGCTCATTCTGTCTGATTTCCTTAACGAGGTTTTTTGCCTGCCGGCCAAAAGACGCCCATCAGAATTTCGGATGAGGAACTCGGACGCGTCGTCCGACGTGTCGTCTGACGTGGCCGAGAAGGTCGGACAACACCTCGGACGAGAAAATAGCCGCGTGTAGCCACGGCTTTAGGTCGACGACCAAAGCTGAAAATATGTTTGTGTTCAATGATCGTGTCTTATCTATCGAGCTGAGTAGCTGACACGTGGATGGACCATCTCCAAAACTGCTGGTAAAAAGCGGTGCATATAAGAACCAGAGACTATTGTGCGGAGCCACTAAGGTAAAAACTTTTTTGTGGTGAATAATTATACTATCCCGGCCAACTGTGAGCGTACGCGAATACTAGCGATGATTACGTCTGCACCAATTAAGAAATTCCGACTTTTGCTTTAAGTTTATAGTACAGGGCCCTGTTTCCGAGACTGTTGGTCTACTGATCTGGCAGAGTTAAAAGCGCTCTTCTTAAGGAATTAACCAGTCATACTCGGCTAATTTGAGTCCAGCGTTATACTCCGTTTACACGAAAAAGCATACACGAAGCACTCATAGAGATTTGTGAATGTTTACAATATACACCGTGATCCAGTCAGATCTAAGAGTGCACAACGTGTGCTCTAAGTTTGCTTCAAGTTTGCTCTGAGCTTGCTCTAAGTGTGCTTCATGTGTTCTTCATGTAGGCCTATGCTTCATGTATGCTTCCTCGTGTAAACGGGGTATTAGGTTCACTGGGTGGGGTCTAACCTCGTCTGTTTCAGTTATGGCCATTTCACACCTACGACGCCCACGCGACTCAGCGCAACTCAAGTTAGTAGTTAAGTTGAGTTGACTCGCGTCGGCGTCGTAGGTGTGAACTGGCCATAAAGGAGAAGAGTTGTCAGTTCCCAGGCAACAAACTCTGGCTATCACTGAAGTCTTTTTCTGTTGCATTAGCTTCTTTACATTCTCGAAGATTAACTCAGTTTGCAAGTGACCACCTTTTCAGTTCTTACGGACCATAACACTGCCTGTAAAAACTGCAGATATGCGAAGAGCACGTTACAGTTCTTTACTGTAATTATCACCGATCAGTGACGCTTAAAACACACGAGCCACATAGTCCATACGCATGCAATACACGTCTCAAAATACAACGAAAACCTTTTTTATAAAATAAAAATTACAAACGTTTAACGTTGACGTCGACGTCTCGGTCTACAATTACCTGGATTACGACTTTTTGCGGGTTTGTTGCGCGCAAACTCAGCAAAGTATCGTACTGGTAGCTGGTGTGTGTACGACGCTATACGACCTAAGCAGTTTGCATCAATCGGGATCAGAAAAAAAAACAAAAAAACAACGCACGCAATCTAACAAACATGACATTGTTCGTGCCGTATTTACGTTTTAATATTGCGTGATTTGAACACTTTTTATGCAACACTGTCGAAAGTTTTAAAACGTTTTTCTGACGTTTTTGTTAATTAAACGTTGAGTAATTTTTAAAAATAAAAAACGCCATAAAAGTTAGGCCTATCAAGTTTACAGTACCAGCACTTCGTAGGCGTGTGTCTCAATTATTGTTTAAGCTTCTTTGAGAGAACATGAATACAGTGCATTTTAAGTCGCGAGCATCGGCAAATGTGACACGACGACAACAGCAGAAAACGAAACAAAGTTCTACTGCAAGTGCGAAAACGTAACTGATTATTTTAATGAATAAGTAAATTATACATACATTTTACCATTTGTAAAATTACAGCAATCAATAACTGAATTACCGGACATGGGCGGGTAAGCGAGAGGAGAATTGTGCGTATAATTCTAATGGAAAAAAGGCGACATCATGAAACGACGCCAAAAACATCCGATGTCGGTAAGTACAAGCACATGCTCTAGCACTCGGTGACTTTTTGGCCTAGGTCAGGTCATTGTCACTAGGTCGGGTCAAGGGCAGAAGTGTGCATAAAGTATGAAAATGGGAATAAAACACCGGGAATGGGAATTCCAAGAATGATTGTAAAACAGGGAAACGGATATATCGGTCGTTGAAATAAAGTCGGTAACAAAATGGTGTAAATACAGTAACGGCAAATTCATTCGACTGCTTGTTTACTTAGACCTATACGAATGCACAGTATTATTTTTTTCTAACCAAAACACATGAATTGACATAGTAATTGTGTGACGTGAAAATGCATGTTTTATAGCTGATGCTTTAGTAAGTAATATTTTTCGGCTTGCATTATTTTAAAAAAGTGCACATATCGATGAAAACGGGCATAAAAATTAGGAACTGTGATATTGTATCAAGAGAAAATGCGAATCGAATTTTGGGAATGCGAATAAATTCGTAAGAATGGGGAAATGGGAAAAGTAAAGACAGGTAGATCGACGTAACTGAACTGAACTGAAATGACCAATGGGCAAACAGTACTGCAGTTATGCATTACAGTAGGCACCATCTAACGGTGTCGGTGGACTTCGTGACTAAGCTCACCTACGCGTCAGCCAATGACCAGTGGCATTGCTTGCCCGTCGGCCACTTTGTCAAAAACTAAACCGTATTAGTTCAGTTCAGTTCAGTTACGTCGCTCTGAACGCGCTTTAAAAGTCTCTAGTGGCGAATCAAGCGACGGGTCCTATGGCGTCACCGTCGTGTGAGGTAGAACGATGAAGGGACAACATGCGGTAATGCTGCAGCGACTGCTGACTGCGCAGCGAGCACAGGCTGCGACGATCAAAACTATCCGCACTGTCCAGGTCCATCTGAAACGCGTTCACCACGCGGATCTGAAACAGTCACAAGCAAGTAAGCGAGTTGTCTGTATTTGTATAGCGCGCCATTATATCAAAACAAAAGTTTCGGGTGCTCGTCGTACCGTTCCAAAGACATGACGGCAGCCGGCCAACTGGTAATCTCAACGCTACGCACTAGGGAATCACGGGTATCGCCAGTCGGCAAGTTCAGTCTTATGCCTGCAGCAGCCTCGAATTCGTCGCCGATACTGTACGCTTAATTTGGGTGTGCATTATTGTCACATGAATCTCTGAAATATGCTAACCCTAATTCTAACTTTAAAGTTTAAACCCAAAACCCTAAACCCTACACCATAATATTAACGCTAATTCCAGTGACTTCGCGTAACACTAATTAAAACAGACCGACACTGATGCCGCTGCCTCGCAATTTGAATTCATCAGAATCGGTTCAAGTCAGCCAATTCGGTCTCTTTTTAGTTTTGACCAAAAAATAGCCCACAGACTATTTGTTCGGCCGCCGGACGAATTGTTACCGCGAAATTTCTAACCTCAAAGTCTATATTTAAAAACATTTTTGCGACAAACTATAATTTCGGGGAGAAAATGCCCCTTGCCGCTTGGCCTCCAGCTACGATGCCACGACGTCAGTATTTTTGTTCACCTGGTGCTGTAGCCGTGAGAGTCCACGTATCCACAGTATGTGACCGCGCTCTCCCATCTCATCAATCACGTCGTCGTCCTCAGTCTCGGTTTGGTGGTCTCGTCATGGTGTGGTCTCGTCGTCTTCAGTCTCGGCGTGGTCGGCGCCCATGGCGTGCGTCTCTTGACCGACGGTTGAGCCGCAGCGACAACGCCTTGGCAGAGCACTTGTCGGCACACACGTCACTACCTACACAGAATGATATATCCGACCGCAGTCTGTACTAAATACCGCATTGCTGGACTAGATAAGCGAGTACGCAGTACGTCAAACCGTAATTATATCATCTTCTTATACCACCCCAGACAGTGCAAAGCATGCCCGCGTCTTTAGGGGGGTGTGGCACCTTGGCACGTGCCAAGAGCCCCGCGCCCGAGAGGGGCCCCGCCCTACGGCGGTGAACGCCGAAACAGACGATAAATCGATCGATCAATAACCAATTTTATCGCTTTAGGGAATGAATTATTGTCACAACTTGAACTCAATTAAAAGTTCCGAAAAATGCTGGAAAAAGCTAAAATTTAGGGTCCAATTGTTTTTCGCTCGTTCCGCTTGCGAAATTGCAGGCATACAAACACAGAAGATACAGGCCTATCTTACAGACTCTGTGCTGTGGTAAGGTCACAAGTCACTAATATGTTGTGCCAGGGGCCCCGCGAATAAGTCAGTGCCATGGGCCCCTCGCTGGCAAAAAAGGCTCTGGCGTGGAATCGCACTTAAATCACGCTCGGATGGCATAGACTAGGCTACATCGTCGTTTCCTTGATTACGCACGACTGCAGCCAAAAGTCGGTTTAAGCGTGTCGATGTTGCTTTCGCTACGACATAATTTTGTAGAGATCGGATCCTATTTATGTGTCAGAATGACATTGATGACACTGATGTACGGACAAAAAAGCAAGACAACTCAAAAACCTTTGAGACACTAACCTGACCCCAGATAAGTTCGCCGCAGCCGAAGAGCAGACACCAAAGCCACTGATCGGCCGTCAAACTCACAGTACTAAACGCGTAGCTGCCAAACTCAACGATTAACACCTGCAGAAACACGCCGTTAAATTGGCACGTCAGTGAAATGCATTCTGTTGTCTGCAAATATAAATTTATATAATAGCATTATTTTACCCTATAGTAGGCCTATGTGATTTTACTTACTTACAATGATTCTAATATGTAAGTGCGGTTACTGCACGTCAATGATGTTTCTACACCCTCAAGACCTCAATCCCACCCTTACCTGTAATCAACACCCCCCACCCAATCAGAATTGCACCGAGCCACAAGGCGTTATGTCAATGCTGTATCAAGCACGCTGTGCGTTTCTCGTAGTAGTAGTTTAATATAAGTTGACTTTCGAGAAAATCATTCAAATTGTTGCCACCAAATATCAGATTCTAAGACTAAAATGCACCAAATTCGATTTCCGCTACGGCTCTGCCCGGTACTGCCCCAGGCTCCTCCAAAGGAGCTTACAGCGCTTACCCAGACCCTCTACCTGGATTTCAAAAATCCTATCTTCTAAAGACTAAAAGAGAGAAAGAAAACGCAAAGGTGAGAACAGGAGAGAGAAAAAAAGAAAGAAAATAAAAAAATTACAAAATAAATAT
>Ga0209454_1003292_pt1 | contig 11480 bp, 6 predicted proteins | sample WorMetHERISLAND1_2_FD_187400 | JGI IMG/M metagenome (GOLD analysis project Ga0209454, IMG submission 187400) | Marine gutless worms symbiont microbial communities from Max Planck institute for Marine Microbiology, Germany - Olavius geniculatus... | ecosystem: Host-associated > Annelida >...
CTAGTAAATTTCTTCGCGCTAGTAACCAGCTTGTTTGTGGACTCGTGTTATTCAGATGTCTCTAGTTATGTAATAGGTGGGCACTGGCCTCCCACCAGCTGGCCCCAGGCCTCCCTCTAGCTAAATCCGGCCCTGCCGACAGCCGTCTTGGACGGCCTTAGCTGGTACAAGCACCCATGGGCCGGTGCTCGTATTGGCTGCACCGGTAATGGCCATTGCCGAGGGAAGGCCTATCATTCTCACTGACATTTGGCTAGCAAAGTGATTGTTACTTGTGACCGTCGAATGTGAATGGTGACCTGCTGGTGACCTGGAGGCATCGATGACCTTAAATGACCTTGAACCCCAAATAGGGGCTTTCAGTGTTTTTTCAATTTTTTGTAGTTTTCGGCTGCAGACGAGTAAATTGCGATGAAATGGATGAACAAAGACCAAGACAACTTGCGAAGAGGAACTGCTACAGCTCTCGCGCGTCTCATGAAGATTAGCTCAAATTTCTTGTCATTCTGACTGCATCGCTGCTATTTTCGGTTGCCAGGTAATGTCGCACGTGCTTTGCTGCTAGAATTACAGAAAAAAACTTATTAGAGGCCTATATCTTGCACTTGCAGGCACTGCAGTCGGCTGCAGACCGCGCACTCGGATACGCGTAGGCCCATATTGGTTTATTGGATGCTTGTGTTAACAGTGTTATGCTGATATTATTTTAATTTCATTCTGTGACTTTGAGGTAGAATATGCTTGATTTGTGTGATATGTTTTCTGCTGATCTTAATTGATGTCAGGTTTAATACAACGAATCTGTTGCTATGAAGATGGATTGGTGGAAGATGATGCTGTTTGTGCTGACAACCAATTCTATTTAACTCTGGTTACACTGGTGGTATTACATACAGTAGGCCCCTATGAGCAGTTAAAGTATCGTGGTGTCTGTATAAAAGCAACAGGCAAAAAAGTGTCGTAACTTGTGTTACGTAGGCATACTGGTAGTTATTGCCAGCACTACAAAAGAATGTACATCAATGTTTACTTATGTATCAATCATCTGCCTTATCGGGAGTGCCCATTTCTCTCCGGGTTGTGAATGATTATAGAGAGCGACAGGCAAAAAGCTGTGTTTATAAGCACACTAACTATCGGCTATATGAACACTGCTTGGTAGCCAAGGTGCTATGATCTTGCAGCGTTATTCACTCGTCGCCTGTAAGTCCGTGTAAGCTAGGAGTATTGGGATGAAGTACTGCGGGCCAGTCTCATGCAGAAAGCAGGCAGCAGCCGGCTCCAACGGACCAACATAGTAGGCCGTATAACTAATGTAAGTCTTTGGAAACGGTGTTCATGATATTGTTAGGAAATGTGTATGTCTGTCCTGGTCATAGAAATAATAACATTATGCTATTTATGTATTTATTTCTATGGTCATAAACGACAGCCACTATATGCCTACCGGCTTGTAACTGCTGTTAACGAACAGGTTCACATGTACATGCACATCAGAATGGCACCGTTTTCCTGCGGTTAAGAACTACAATAGTTGTCGTGAGCAGCATAGCAAAAATATGTTGCAAATTTTATCAGCTACATTTTGCGCCAAATACTGTAAAGTTTGGTCGACATTTGGTCAAGTTATTCCCAAAATAAAAGTGCCCTTTTATGGTTCACAGTGTGTATTAAGTTCGAACATAGGCCCCTAGTCTATAGAGTAATTCATTGTTATCGTGAAATGTCATGTGACTAAATTCTTGATTTTAAGGTTCTGCTATTTTTCGATGACTGTGGTCTGACTACAAAAATGTGTTATGCCTACACGTTGTAATTACTGTTACAGATAAAGTTTCCGAGACAGTGTATTGTACACATGTAATTCACTACAAATCTTATAACAGTTTCTAATGACCAACTTAATATAACTACGTCTAGCCGTATTGTCAATGCAGCTCACCTTGCACTGTACTGTACACCAATGCGAGAACACGGCCCAACTTCTGGCACCACGTGCTTAATTGCATGTAGGCTATTTCTGTTATCTGTAGACTGCAGACGCCTTTTAAATTTTTTTTCACGCACCACGAACGTTTGTCGACATCGTTTTAAGCGTACTAGAATCATTTTTTCTAGAAGCTGTGTTCCAATATATAATTGAAATTATAGCCAGATTTCCCTACTGAACAGAATAGAGATTAAGCTGTAAAAAGCATCAACGACATTACCGGTATGCAGGCCCAAAACGTTCGAAACTTGCTATGAAACACCGTGAGCCTTAAAAACGTGCCATCAAACTTATCCATATCTTCGCCAAATATTGACCAATTTTAAAAATTGTTACCAGCGCACTCTATAGGAAGCTTGGAATACGGTAACGCAATTAGCGGTAGGCCTATTAAATATCCCACCGCATCTCAGTTGCGTCGCACTACTGTGTGAAATATGTACTAATGTCAGATCTAAGAATAACTAGACATTTGGGATAGAGGCCGCCCGGCAGTGTAGGCCTATGTCCGATAGCGGAAACAGAGTTCAAATTTCCCTAGAACAACGTCACGTGGCACGAACAAAACTGCAATAGTCTACAGAACACGTGCACTGTTGGTATGGGTTAGTCAACATGGGTGCCTATAACTTTTTTTCTTAGCGGACCAAAGTTCACCAAATACATAGGCCTACGTCATGCGGCAGTTTCGTGGGGTTACTTGCCCTAGCCCCAAAGTTATAGGCGCGCACATGCTGAATTTTAAGCCAATTTTTGAATGTCCATTGTAAAAAAACCTGTTGGGGAGCATCCCGTCGCCGATGTGCAGACCTTGGTCATTCCCTAGCGCACGCAAAAGTTTGTGGAGACAACATTCCCCCGGTGGCCTAGTCTTCCGAAAACAGTTGATATATGGTAGGTCAATAGCCTATGCACACTTTAGCCGTCGAGGTTAGTAGGCCTAAACCAAGATTCAACTAATTCTTTTCGTCGAACGTAGGAGAAATTGTAGTTGATAACGCTGTTTTTCGCTTATTGATATCTCCATTTACTCTAAAGATATTTGCGATTAAAGTCTAAAGTTGTCCGAAATTGCGCCGCATTTTGGACGTTTTCTGCCCTCCCAAATTTATACGGCGTGGGCGCCAAAAATATCGCTAAGTAGTGCAAATTGTCATGCATGACCCGCGGAGCGTCACGTTGCAAAGTTCCGTGAAATTACTCCCCTAACCTCGAAATCCAGACCTATAGACATGCATACGCTGAATTGTAGGCAGATTTTTAAACGTACATTCTAAAAAATGTTGAGGGCACCCCCTCTTCGATGGGGGTGCGCCAGCAAGTCTCGATCATTTTGCAGCGCATGCAAAAATTTGAGGGCGCAGGACACTGTAGCGGCCGAAATGATTTTCACAATAAGTCGCTATGAGTGGGTCAAAATGCACATGCCATATACTTTGTAGTTAGTGGACCAAAGTTCACCTATTTTTTTCGCCGAAAGCGGGGAGCGACCGTGTTCTGGGCCAATTTTGGATATCTTCATAGACTAGTTTTGGAGACATTCGCGGTCAAAGTCTGAAGTTGTCAGAAATCCCATCGAGTTTTGCCACAACTCATTTTTGAGAGAGGGCCCCCAAATTTTGCGACCTATATTATAAAGCACACGCAGCTGCCGATCATGTGACAAAGTTTCAAGGTGATCGGTGGAGAGAGCTCGGAGATCTCGTGGCGAAAAAAAAGAAACAGCATTAAAACAACCCAGCCGGGAACTATACGGTCCGCGCGGCCTTAACAAGTGTTGTGGTAAGCGAAAAAGATACTTCAGACCACCATCGCGGTAAATGATCTCAACGACTGTTGGACCAGTCTTTCTGAATATATTTTGTGTTAAAAGATGTGTTTTGTGCGATTATGTACTGGTCTTACTGGCTTTTACCAGTTCATCCACAGCCGTCACTCTACACGCTCTCGTAACTTTGGTCAGCGCTTTTTTGCCGTCTTTTTTGGCGGCACGTTTTTATGGCTCACGGTGTATTTCGCACCCAACTACATATACAGTACAGGGTGGCGCAAAAAACGTCCCGAACACTTGCATGATGCATTATGCAGCATAATCGATATGAATCACGAGAAAAGCACATATTTAATGAGCAAACATCTTTGAATAGGTCTAGGAATTTTCATCTAGAACACTTTCGTATTGGCCGTGATACAAACAAAATAAGCCTCGTGTTACAAATCGTAAAACAATGTTTGCAATGTCGCAATGTGATGGAGCACTGTTTTGAGTGAAGACAAAATCACTGGATACAAACGGCAGCATTCTGGCAGCAAAGACGTCTTAACGTACCGGTAAGTCATCTGGTTGACTTTAGTCTTCTGTGGGTCGATGATAAAAATCTCCTTTTTCCATTCCATGTCACCCAGTGTTAACCATCAACCTTTTTGAAAACCGATTCCTGTGGTGATAGTCGGTTCAGACGCGTTTCCTGCTTTTTGCATAAACACAAGTCATTCTGGCGGTTTATAGTTACTCCAGGCATAATATCCTTGTCGTCCGTGAAAATTATTCTCTTTACAGTTAGTCAGTGAGAAGCGTCGGTACAGAAGCTGGCTTCTAGTATTGAGACTGTCTGTCATCAACATTCACTGAAATTTATAAGCAAGTAACAATGCATACTGGTCTACAAATGTGCAAGAGTAAATTTCTCTCCATACAGTATGTTCGCCGTTACAATTATGCAAAGTTGGGAAAGTTTTTTTGCACCACCCGGTATTAGACCCACCATAGACGGGTCTATATTAAAAGCTTTAAGCCTGGCATATGCTTTGGCAATTTGCAGTTGTCTATCAGATACATGTAATTGCCATTTCTTGCCCCAACTTAATGAATCCACGACGCTGCTGGTGCATTGACTGCTGAAGTTCAGACATTTTGAAAACACAATGGAATTAATATGTAAAGCACATAATTAAGAAATAAACATTCATACAAAATATTTACTGTAATTAGTATCTTAATCCTTTTTGGTATTATATAGCTGCTGTAAAAAATGAATATCCAGAAATAAAAAATGATGTAGGGCATGCGGAAGTGGTCAACAAAAATTAAGTCCCCTAATCCCTGACTTTCACACATTAACAACCTCATCGGTGATAGTAATTAATTTTCAAAATTCTTCTACTACCCAAATCACAAACAGAACTTCAAAAAAAAATATTAGACACATCAGTGCACTTCGAATGTATTATAAAATACAGTCAACTTCAGACTGGGTTAGTTACAAGCCAACTTTCATTATTCTGAAGCTGACGGCACTTCACAAGGTAATGGAGCGACACTTATGGGGTGTGATATATCATATTTTTAATAGTAACTTAACTTCAAATCCATCCAAAAGCATACAGGTAAAAAATTTTGAAAACCAGTCAAAATGTGATGCAGTTGTAATAAACACTTGGTGGCATAGTTTCTATTAGGTCTGTGTCTTCGTCGATAAAAAATGTTCCTTTGTGACCTATGACTCGGTATAATTTCATCCAATATGTGTTCCTATTATTAAGTGGTCACTATTTAAAGCAAAACATTTGACTTCATGCTGCTACATTTATGTGGTCTGTTCTTATGTGTTGTATTTCACTGTTTAATTCCTACTTTATCTGTGAGCAAAAAAGTACAGGCACTTAGAGCAGGATTAACTTGTAGAACACCGGATGAGACCAGAAAACAATGTGTCACCAAACTTATGTTGATGTGTTTAACGTTATTACAAATTTTCCACAGAATGTGACACTGAAAAATATCAAAATCCATCAGTATTTGTAAGAATATGGACAAAAGCTTGGCAGCACCCTGTTCATGGCCAATAGTGTCAAAAATATAGCAAGAATATTACCTCAAAGTGATAAAAGCAGGAAGATGACAGTATTAAGACGATGCAATCATTCCAGTGAATATATATTAATCCTCCAACTATTGTGTTCCAAAATATAGTTTCAGATGTGAGATAGTGAAATAGTAAGAACTGCCAAAGCAGACAACTTCAGTCATGCACAACATAATCATATATTTCATACAATTAACACAACAACCAAAATAAACCACAGTCACATATCATATCGATAATTGTGCCATAACTGATAACTTAGGAGGTCGTAAATTACTCGTGAACAATTGCAAGCATAATATACACTATACTACTGCTACAGCGACACGGCCATCAAAACAGAATACATGTTTTTTTACATTAAATGTCCGATTATCACTAACAATTTGTACTTCAAGCTGTTCATTCACAAAGTTCATGCTCGATTCTATCGCAGATGCATCATCGTTCCTTGCTTTCAAGAAACAACGTCATAAAATGATGCAAACGTCGGACATAGTCTCTCGATCACAGAAAAGTAAAAATATAGAACAGTTATGAGCGAGCGGCTTTCAGCAACCTGCTCAGACATAAATCTGCACAACAGTAGCAATATAATGTCCAGATATTAATATACATTCAAACTCACCAACTCGCAGGTGAAGAGTCAAATCATGCAAGCACCCAACACTGCTACCATAAATCAAGTGCACTCTAAATCATAATGAACAATGTGCATTTACTGAGGCCAAGTGGTCGATCAATTACTACTGAGTAGGTCGGTTGACAGCGGCCGATATCGCACTAAGCAAAGCAGCCAGGTCGGTGTTTGCTGCGGCAGCCGACTGCGTATCGGTGCTGGTAGCGAACGACTGCGACAGTTCAGCAAGCCTTTGCTGCAACGTGTTAGAAGCAGCCCGTGACCCTCGCTGCCACTTCTGCTGCTGCTGTTGCTGCCTACCGCTTGGATCTAATAACGTGGCATTACGAGCTATACCTGCACCATGTGATGATGACGACGTTTCCTTATGCTCGCTGAAGACACGACCGGAACCACCGCTCCTTTCAGCAGTTTTCACTGCCTCAGTCGACGAAGAAGAAAAACGCTGCTGATTATCAGTTGTCGACGTCTTTGTCCCATCCTTCTGTAATTTACGCAATCGTTTGTAGCGTAGTTCGTGGCATTCCTGGTTATCTGGTAACCTGCCAAATTACAACGAGCATTACAAAAATATTCATGAAACCAAATTATTGCAAAATAACAGCGATTACTGTACTTGAAGTCATTATACAACAATTGTTGAAGATATGGCAGTTTTGCAACACATAATAATTAATTCATCATATTAGTATTATAAACAACCATCTGCATCATCAACATTCGATATACAGCAATGCAAAAACTATACAAAGAAGTCAGTAGTGAACTGCAACTGTTACCATAAAAATACTTCATAGTATTTAATAACATAATGTGAATGTTCCTTATAGCAAATCACAGATGGGTGCTCACCTTCCTGTCTAAACTCAAATTACCACTGGGTCGTAACAGCTAATATCGTGGTTACCTCAAGTCACCTCACTCACAAATTGTTGACAAAGGTGTACTGTACAGAAAGTTGAACCGATGACCTCTCAATCTCAAATTAAATACCGTAATGATTAAAGGATGCCATCATGCCACAGTTAGCAAAGGCAGATAGTTAATACACTGTGTTCAGAAAAAAACACCCACTCACATTTTCTTTTTTATCTCCATGGAAAAAGTTCAGATTTCCATAAAATTTTCAGCAAATGTCTAGGAGGAAACTGTCATCCAGGACCTCTGTAGCTCCGCATATTGGCGCTATATAAATATGATTAGTATTAGTATTGCACCAGTGGAAAAGTTAAGTATTGAAGATAGACATCTGATAAAATGCTTGCGACTCAGCAAGGGCTGCAAGTATGTGCTACATGTTTCTGGATGATGGACAGACAATGGAATATTGATGGGATGAAACTTTTAAATAAAAATAATTGACATGACCGGCAGTTTCAAGCCATTTAACTGATAGTAGGCAAGTGGTCATCCACGCAGTGACGCAGTGCAGCTACGCCTGCCAACATCAACAAAGTTGAGGATCTTGCACTCAGTCAAGAAGGTAAACTACGTAAACAGTTCACAGTGGAAAACTGCGTGACAAATAAGCATATTTTTTTGCACCATTTAGCACAATGACCAATTGATGTGTTTTAACATTTTTCATCAAATATTTGTCTTCAGCGATAAAACCCATAATTTACAAACATGGGAATATGCCATTAGCATGATGTCACCAGTAGCAAAAAATATCTAACTTTTTTATTTTTAGAATATCTGTTTCATAGCAAACGTTCATTGAAAATTTTGTGCAAATCTAAGCATTTTCCAGCAATGTAACAGAAAAAGTGAGTGGGTGTTTTTTCTGAACACACTGTACAATGCTCTAAAGCCGACTTAAAACTATGCAAGTTATAACACAGCAGTAACAACGACAGAATACAATGCTATTACTTACTCCAAACGAATGCAAGAATTAACTGCACTCAGCCAAGAATTTTTCAGTGCATCCTCGGCCGTGACCCGCTTGGATGGATCCAAGATAAGCATACTGTCCAGCAAGCACAAAGCCCCAGACGGCAGACTGCACAGCACATAGTCAACATGGTTTACCAGCATAAATAACAATAATGATGATGATGAGGATAATCTTGATAATTAGAGCACACCCATTTAGCATTCATTTGACAAGCCCGATTTTCTGGAGTTACGTTGAGTTTAAGCCAGTTATCAAACTTCACAATGATCAATTGATCATCATGGTTGTACGCATACTTTACAAGCCAGGTGCCCTTCCTGCAGCCTAACCAAAACTATTATACAATAATACATTTACATAAATACCAGAACAAATTAAAATTAAAAGCAGTGATAAAAAGTTAACATGGCAGAAAGCAGTGAAATTCAATACCGCCTGACTGACTGGCTGACTAAATTTATCTAGCAACTTAGTTATTTCACTAAGTTATTATAACTCAACAGAACTGCAGCTTAATTTTACCATCATACATCATGCTACACAAGTCACTGGATAGGCTGGCACATACTGTGAGAATTCCTCGATCACACGTCGTCGATATATCTTGTGCGGCCGGAATGTCGACCACAGCGGCAGCTTAGTCACGTCGGGCCAGACGGCGGGATTCGGCGTGCCACACAAGCGGCTGATCACAGATAATAAGGCAAGTTCTTCGCGGGCCTGAAACAGAGCTTTCTTGGTGAACAATTCACCGAGAATACACCTGTAAAACAACATCAGTAGAGTTAGCATCCTTTTTCAATGCATAGGGAACAGCACTTGCAATAAGTCAAGAAAAATGCATTCTGTCAGGTCCAGAGCAAATCCCTGGTAGCATCAATGAACAATGATTCAAATTAGGACATGAATAACCACAGCAGCTATACAAAACAGGTAACACAGGTGCATGTATACATTATGTTTATGCATATAAAATGACAATTGTATCAATTTTAAGCAAATCTATAAAAATTTTTAATTTTTCAAAACATTATAATCATTAAAAGCAAAATTATTATCGAAAACTGAAGTCGATAACTACCCGCAGCTCCACATATCAACCGCAGGCCCGTAGCATTCTTCACCAAGTAGCAGCTCTGGTGGCCGATACCACAGAGTTATTACTTTGTTTGTATATGGACGCTGGAACTCTGCCGATTCTGAGAGCCTGGCCAGACCAAAGTCAGCTAGCTTCAGCTGACCACTAAACAACAGAATAGCAATCATATGCATTACCTCATTGTACAAAATTATAAAAAACACTTCAACCAACTAAGGCAATGTAATAATATCCACAAAATTATTATATTCCAGCTATGTCTAACTTTTCAGATGCAAATTCTGTCCAACTTCAAATCCAGTCCTATGCACATGCCAACCACTGAATGAAACTGACTCAAACTACCTTCAAGCGTCAATAATGAAAGCATAGCATAACTAAAATTCCTTAACTATAAGAACAAGACAGAAAATACTCCCAAAACAAAACAATTTTATGCTAATCTTCATCAATACAAAGACCACATTAATGCTATACTGATCACATGCACATTTATGCTGCTTCTGTTTGAGTTGGTCATTTTTACAGTTACTCAATGTTACACTACTAAAGGTTAGGTAAAGTAAACTGATGAATTGTTTCTGTGAAAAAAACACTAATGGACCATCAACTGCATCAGAACACCAAAGAATGTAAAAATTAAGCAATCAGTCTTAAACGAAGTTCTTAAAAGCACCTGCATAAGTAAACATGATCAATAGGTGACGACTTGAAGCATAATTCAAAACACTGTCTACTACATGTAATACAATAATACTGTTCTGTAAGTTAAAAATAAATACTTACTATTTGTTGACTAAGATGTTAGAGCACTTGATATCACGGTGAAGGAAGTTGCGCTTGTGACAGAAGTTAAGACCCTCCATCAACTGTCGCATTAATGACGCAATGTTCGTTTCACTCAGTGCTACCAGGCCGGACTCGAGTAGACCCATCAGATCATGGTCCATGAACTCAAATACCATGTAGAACGATCCTGTTTGCATTAACACATCATACTGCAACTGATTACATTCTGTACATTACCGAACGGTACAGCATACCTCCCATTTACAGGTAGCAAAATTACATTATTCACCGTAACATATATTACACTACAGTGACATACAGCAACTTTAGCAACTGGTGTTTCGTAGCTGCAGACTCAAAACTATTATATAAAACAACTTTTCAGTTCATTTCAGGAACAAATCAGATTTAACTTTTAAACAGCTGAAGTGGTTGCGGAAACATTTTAGTTTGGGTGTTGAGATCATGAAGCTATAAAAACTAATCGTATCAAATTAACCAATTCTTCTGGTTTCAACTGAGAGCATTAATGGCCGACATAAAATGTCATCCCCAGTGTATGTTCATAATTATATTCGTACAATGGAGGTAAGCATTTTTACGCGCAACAGCAGCTACTGCTGTAGCGCATCTTAGCCATCGCAATTCTGTCTGTCTGTCACACAGGTGGATCAGTCAAAAACGGTGGAAGCTAGAATCATCAAATCTTCACCGTTGGCTGCCTGGAAGACTCTAGTTTTAGGATCAGTAAAGCTGCTTCACAAATTCAAAAGAGGTCACTCTGATCGAGGGTGCTAAATGAGAGGGGGTAGAAAAAATTTGCAATTTTCAGCTGATATGGCATTGGCTGAGCGAAACAGGTCGCTCCCTCTGGTGAGCATGAGTAAAACACTATAGATAATTTAGCTGCCAGTCGTCTGGTGCCCTCTGGCGCCTGACTTAGATCTTGTTTTGCTGGGCTTTCAAACATGCACCACTGTAGCGCGTTCGCCATTGCATTAGCAGGGCTTTTCTTGTCTAGAGATATGTGCCAAAGAACTAACAGGATCTCGGACCTCAAAAGTTCATCACTGCATGAGACTCAGATATACAGTTATACACCAAGTCTATACAACTACTAATAGCAAGTGACATATAACGAACCATTAACATGAGTGTATTAAATCTCACCTTGAATAGATATTAACAACTTGCAG
>Ga0209454_1003293_pt1 | contig 11480 bp, 2 predicted proteins | sample WorMetHERISLAND1_2_FD_187400 | JGI IMG/M metagenome (GOLD analysis project Ga0209454, IMG submission 187400) | Marine gutless worms symbiont microbial communities from Max Planck institute for Marine Microbiology, Germany - Olavius geniculatus... | ecosystem: Host-associated > Annelida >...
GGGTTCCCCTCGAACGAGGGCGTCGAAGAGGGGTACCCCCCTAAAAAGACGTCATTTTGCCGTTATTGGCTCGAATAATGTGAAAACGGTTGCAGATATGTACATACATGCTGCATATCATAACAAGCACTGGTGACAGGCTTTTTGGATTTATCAACATCGATGACCTTGAACGACCTTGAACCCCTCAATAAGAGGTTTTTAGTAAATTTTTTTGCAATTTTTGGATACAGCGCACATTTCAACACTGAATTGCGATTAAATGGCTGGAGACAGACCAAGACAACCTGCATATGAAAATTTCAGCATTCAAGGTTGATTTCAGCAGTTCTCGACCCCCTAGGTTCAAGGAGGGCGGCGCAGGCGGGCGTCAAAGACAGCTACCCGCCTAAAAAGTGGTTATTTTACTACAATTATCGTGTGTAGCGTGAAAACGGTTGCAGATAGGTACACACATGCTGCTTATCATAACAAGCACTAATGACAGGCTTTTTGGATTTATCAACATCGATGACCTTGAACGACCTTGAACCCTTCAAAAAGGGGTTTTTAGTGAATTTTTTGCACAAGTTTGCGCTGCGACACGCATTTCAAGAGTGAATTGCGCCAAAATGGCTGAAGATAGACCAAGACAACCTGCATATGAAATTTTCAGCATGGAATGTAGATTTAAGCAGTCCAAGTCCGGACGCTTTAGATTCAAGCAGGCCTGCGCACGTGGGTGTCAACGAGAGGTACCCCTGTAAAAGGTGGTTATTTATACTCTGTTGGCTTGTCTAGCGTGTAAATGGTTGTAGATAGGCACAACCATGCTGCTTATCATAACAAGCACTGACGAGGAGCTTCTTACGAATGTCAACATCGATAACCTTGAATGACCTTGAACCCTATAATAATGATTTAACTTGACTTTTTGGCGATTTTTGGCTGCAAAAGAGTGAATTACGACGAAATGGATGGAGATAGACTAAGATTACCTGCGCGTTTCGTGAGCTTTGCTCAAATTTCTTGTGCAACATGGTCGGAAGCATGTTCAATTTACAAACGCCGGTCCAAAAATTTGGGGGGTGCCTCAAAAAAATTTTTTTGGTGGCGGAAAACACGCTAATTTTGGCCCGATTTTGGACCCCTTCTCACTTTGAGCGCAAATATCTCCGGAACGGATAGATATATCCAAAATCGGAAAACTATTTGATCGACAACGTTTCCTCCGGCGTTGGGCGACAAAAAGTTCGGTGAACTTTGGTCCACTAATTTCGGAGATTTAGAAGTGCAATTATACCCCAAAAATCGAATTTTTCGGAATACCATATTTCGGCTCCTGGAGTCCTGGGAGTGCTGCGCTCCGAAATTTTTACACCCGCTACACAATGACTAAGTCTTGCTAGCGTATACCCCACCGAGGATAAGGGCTCCCCCAACAATTTTTTTCAATGGGGGTCAAAAATTGGTTTAAAATTTAGCGTTTGAGCCACTAGATCTTTGGCGCTAAGAGGATTGGGGTTTTTGAAAATAACTTTTTTTTTAAAAAACTTTAGACTTTGATCGCATATATCTGGAGAACGGATACAGATATCGATAAACGGAAAACGGCATTTACAACTACGATTGATTACACGTCGAACGCAGCAAAAATGATGGACTTGGGTTCACAAACAACAAAGTTCTGTTGTTTCATTTCTAACCACCCAAGTTTAACATTGCGCTTGATATACATGTATATGATAATGCAGTTGCGTTCGGGCCACGTGACTTTGCTGCGTCCAAAATTTCAACCAGTTAACTGTCCCCAATCGGACTTAACGGCGCCGGGCGGCCTCACGTTGGGTTATGCCTCATATTTCTAGTTATTTTTGCCAAAGTTGAACAGATGGCAACACTGATGTAGGCAAAGGTTTGCGCTTTCCGAGTGCTTTTCTAGTTATTGCTGCTGTTGTTACTTCACAACTCTGGCCATCTACATCGTCTATTTACACGAATAAATGTATTGAACGCGTGTGTAAGCTTAAATGACTGAGAAGAGAAGTTTATGTTGCAATACCGGTACAGTTTTCTAAATCAGATTCGCAGAAAACAAATGTGCTGCTGCTGCTGCCTGCATTACTCCGGAAACACCGTTGCAGCGCCGGGAAAGCGCTGAACGACGGAAGAGCGTTGTTGATTCCAATCAAACTATTTGCATGTCAGCGTCGCGGCGAACGATTGTAACGAATGGCGGCGGCGTACGTCTGCAGTCTGCGGCATAGTGCAATGCAGTAATAGGTCACGCTTTGCTGCCCGGCCGATGCTGCAGAAGCTGCACAAGCCGAACTAGCGATGCGTAATGCTGCCAGCTAGCGGCGAGTTCAATTATCACTTCTTGTTGTTCACACGCCTGGCCTTCGACCGCACCGCTAGTCTAAGACACGTATAATATGTAGGCTTATACATATAGAAAAACCCACGCAATTTTATTGACTAACAGCTGTGGTCGAATAGTGACTGATTCTAATAAGTCTTCGCTAGTTGATTCTGAGATCAACTGCGAATGAAGACGTTATATAGGGCCCATGCCTAATTTTGCGTCATTCATATCAACTGCCGAGCCACTTACGAACTTCGGCAACAATGCAGGGCAGTTATTTAATTAAGAAGTGTGCAAAACAGTTTATTTGCAGCAAACATTAATATACCAGAGAGATGGCAGATTTTCGATTACATGTCTAAATGCGGATTACCTTCAGATCGCTACGGCGTGTTTCAAACTGTCCACCATCAGCACGAGTTATGGTCGATAGTCAATAGTCATGAACATGCAGCGCACATTCGACGCATAACCTTTCCCAATTTCTTAGTTATGTTGATAGTGTGCCGTGCCATGGTACCATTAGGCTACACGGCGAATATTAAAGATTTTCGGTACGTGCAACGTTTGACATTGATACAATCCGAATGCAAGATAGGCCTAGGCCTAAGTGCCGGTATAAATGATAGACGTGACTATCTCGGCGTTATGACATCCACTCGCCTAGCATGAGATGATCACGCGGCGATGATCCGATCCGATCCGATCCGTCGTCTAATATGTCTGAGACTGACACCAATTTGTGGTCGGCCGGTGGTGGGTGCTCTCGGTGGGAAGCTGGCGCCATGCCGGCGTAAGCTATATCCCTCGCCCTACGCCAAAGTCGCATCTCGGCGCTTCGACATGCATACGCCGGTAGGCACTGACGCCGCACTGCGCGGCGTCTGATAACGCACGTCTTTCACGCCAGATTGTGCCGCATCGTGTTGGTTAAATATCGCAGGAAAACGTTACATATACGGGGGATTCGCAGGTCAGATTGGTTATGCGAGCATGTTAACAATGCCTGAGCTGTTTGTATAATTTACTGTTCATTTTTTGTGGCTACAGTTGTGATTCTGGCTATTTCCAGGGCCTGTGTTTTCTGACATAAAATGTGCAATAAAATGGCGAGGGCGTACGTAGAAATTCCTACTACACACTCGCCATTTCTTACTGTACATTTTATGTCGGCGATTCACCGTTAGTATTTCTCTGCTATTTAACGCGAGATTCTCCGGGATTATTTACTACTAGATAACTAGAAGACTCTGTTCTGTTCGTCAGGTGGCGTTACCATTCTCGGCGGTGATTTTAGAACTCTGGTCGCTTCGCTCTAAGTTGTTTTTAACATCGAGATTGCTTCATCTTTTTGCATGGCCGTAACAACTGAACGGTTTGTGGAAACCCCTACAACGCTACAGCGATTCGATATGATACTCAGTCGATGATGTTTCATTCTGGGTCCGATTAGCGCACGTGCGAACTAATACGATATAGCCTAACGTCGCGTTGTTCGCGCCACTTGTCGACTGCGCCGACTCGGTAACATATCGGTTTTCGATTTCGTGCTGGGCGCTTCTCTAAATGACTGCTTTGTCACACGCTGCGCGATAAAGCGATGTGATTAAGACAGCACGTCTAAGGTGATTAGAAGCATCGTACCAAGCTCGTCTTACGTATACCTGTACCCGTATCCAGGCAGCTGTGCCGATCTACCGGCCTTATCACTAACGACGAGCAATATATGACAATCTTATCCACCGTACAATGATAGACAAAAAGAAACGTTATAAAAACGGAGCAACAAAGGTAAACCGAAAGCATAATAATTTTAAGCTGCATGGAAACAAATTAATTGCGTTTCGCACCTCTGCATTTTGGCGACGTAGAATCCGATCACATTTTTGTAAGCCAAAATTAATAAGAGGATATGGGGTAAGAATAAGAACATCGCAGTTTCCACCCTTGTAGTCTGCGATCGGTAAACATTATAGCACATTTTTTAATCAACTGTTTATTAGTTTGGTTATGGAAAAAAGGGAAGGAAAACTGCATTTAATTTTTGTTCGGTTACGCAGAACAAATCGACGAAAACGGATATCATTTGAAGAGTCAGAAGAGGTATGGGCCTATCGTATACCGAGTTTGGTATGCGTGAAAACGTCCGACAATCTCAAGTCAATAATGGTGGATGAAATGGCTTGGTATAAAATTTAAGAGCTGAGTTTTATTTTTCGCGTAGAATTCAATAAGCCCTATAAGCCATACGGTTAATACGTCTTGATATCAAAATCCGTTTAGCGATGGCACAGCTGCTGTTGTGCAATAAATGTCAGTTGTGAGCGGTTGATTATTGGCGACCTGATCAATCTTAGCAACAACAAGAAAGAACTTCAATAAGACGCCAAGTCAGCGACCTGTTGAATGGGTCACGACCGGAAGTAGTAATCCGTCACGTGACAATTGGCATTAATCCGCCAAAGCTTTCAACGCCGCCACGCCGAGAAAAGCGCTAATCTCGCGAGATCTTGCGACGATCAGCGAGAGATCTCGAGATCGCCGCCAAACCATTATGGATGTGAGGTGTGCCGATCTTAGACAGATCCAAAGACTCAACTCCGCAACAAAGTGAAAGTCAGACGGATTGTAGGACTTATCATGAAATCAAACATAGAGTTATCAATAGTATATTATTTCGCATCCTCGTCACTCTCAGCATCCATTACTCTACCAGTCTTTTACTACTATAATTATGTTGGTAGGGTTATCATCTACGTACCTAATTCGACTTGACTAGCATCCAAGAATCTACAACGTCGGTCTGAGATAGTTGCGGGTAGGTATATACGAACCTGTTTAATCCGAATATCATTGGTGCTTTGGATAATTGCGATCGCGGTATATGCAAATAGTGTTTCGTTTAACGTTTGCGCTATTAGGCTATCGTAACAAACTGTTTAGATCAACAGATATATTTAGGCCTACGAAACTGAAATGCGTACGTTTTAAATAAAATTCGAGTCACAGGTTTTTACTTTAAAGACAATTTATATAAATGTCAACCGAAAGCAAACAACGTTTAAGCTAAAAACAAAAGTTAAGCCGAAAGTGGCCTAACATTTAACCGAACTAAATATCTTTTAATTCAAACATTATACTTAAAAATCACATGCAACCGAAATCGACGGTAAACCAAACGTCATGTGTACATATAATTGCTTTAATACTAAAAGTAAGCGTTTTTCCACATTCAACGCCGAAACAGAAACCGAAACCGACCTCTAATCTACCTCTAAACTCACAGATGGATTGCATGATATTTAGGATCCGTCCACCTCTGTCATAGAGTGCTGTAAACGTCGCTAGGTTGACAATGAAATGTTAACAGAGCTATAACTCAAACTGTCGACTCCAATCACGCCGCTTTGCTGGGGGTCGCAGACCACCGACGTCGAGTCCACATCTTGATCGCTTAAAGCCGTCGCCACTCGCCTTCATTACGTGTAATTACAATTAATATTTGATTGGGAGAGATCGCCGTGCATTTTGGCAATTATTTCAATTACGCCGGTCGGTCCGCAAAGATGCTGTCTCCAGCTGTCGGCGACAGGACGGCACTCTTAGGGCCGACGATAAAAAATTACTTCCGCACGCTAGCTCCCACTATCAGCAGCAGGCAGTCGCGCTTCGTTCGAACGAGGCATAATGGAAAAGGATGCGGCTTGCACGTGACCGGAAGGACTCGAGCAGTTTAAAGCATCCGTAGATATCTTATAGCTCTTAATCGACGCCGAGCGATTAAATATTCAACGGCGATTTCGCGTGGTTCGTCCGTCGTCGACGGCACAAAGTCTCTTATAGCCATTGGTCTAATAGTTATCAATGGCGCGACTCGCCGACCGGGTCGATTAAGACGTATTGCCGACGTTATGCGGACAATTTTCATCGTCTTTTGCACGTTCGATTTTTGGATATCTTTAACCAATTTTCCCCGTCTATTAGTTTCTTATCGTTACATTTTTTTACTTTTACGTCAAATCTGATAAAGCCACCAAAGCTGCATGCGCAACTCAGCTATAATTCCTCGTTTTTCGAATGCTTTATCTCAGTGTCTTTCTTAAACCCATTAATCAATATTCCAAAACGACCAGTATGCTTACTGCTTAAACTTGACTGCAGTTCTTATATTGCAATTCTGTAAACTGTGGAATATATCAGCTCGAAAAAGTTTACCATCTATATTATCATTCCCTTATTAGACCACATTCTCTCTGCCCTCAGTAGTAATGACCAGTGACGGTTCTACCCGCAATATCTGGGAGGCACGGCCCATGGCGAGCGCGGTAGCGTGAGCCTATAACGGAGGTCTGGGGGCAACGCCCCCAGCGGAGTCTAGGGGCAGATCCTCTGGTCAGGAGGTCAAGGGGCAAAGCCCCTTTAAAGCTAAAGCACTTTTGTTTTTTGGACGTTCAATGGAAGCCTCAAATTTGCCCATTGTTCTAAAATTTGGAAACACAAATAAATAAAATATTTGTGTTATCTTTGGAAAAAAATACATGGGTGGCCACGAAACTGGGGGCCTCCATTGCCGACTCTTCTCTTGCCCACCAAACAGCGATAGTGTCTCACACACTATCAGGCCGTCGTGAGTGAGTGAGTAAGTAGGGTTCTACGTCCCACCCGACACAGTATAGGTCATTTCGGGGACGGCCTTTCCAGGCAAAATGCAAGAACACATAATAACAAAACAAAAGTTTACAATACACAAAGTTTGACCTTTATGAGACACAAAACCCCAAAACAGCCAAAACCTAAAATTGTAAAAAACTGCCAATCCAAAGTGTGTATATGTAACTAACAATAATAGCAGTTCTAATCTTCCCTCATATGCTCCAGACAGTCATCAATATGATAATATCAGAATGCTATCTATTTGAAAACGAGGGGTATCAATGAGGCCATCAGTCGGCCATCTTAGAGACAGCTGAGCTTTTAAGCTCTATATGACTTTATGTATTGTTGAGGTTTTGGTTTACTCTGTAGTGCAACGTGTTTGCTTCTCGGTGCATTATATAATGAGAACGATAAGTTATGCGATGTTGAGCTGCTGCTGCGCAATTAGGCCTATAAAATTTTTAACTTGGGTTATTTTAGGCAATTATTAATTTAAACTGAACATTTTGTTGCACACAACAAAGGCTACAAGAAAAGCCCAGCTAACGCAAAGGGGAACGCGCAACAGCGGTGCATGTTTGAAAGCCCAGTAAAACACAAGAAATATTATTAGATTGTGACCAATCTAATGTACTCCTCCCGCGCATCATTTTCTTTTGTATTCTTTTAAGAGCTTTTTCGTTCCTTTTGGCTTGTATTAGAGACTGAGACCCGTTTAATATTATACTAGTAGTGACTGGCGTCGAGGTCGTTATCGGAAATTGTCTCCCCGAAGTTCATAAAATATTGCCCGATTTTAGGAACTGAGGGGAAAAAATTCCAATGACGCTCGTTGCCATTTGTCTTGTTACACCTTAACGCATGAGTCTATCTGGCACTGTTACGGAGATTTGGCGCCTCAAAGATAATGGGGTAACGACCTTGACCTTTTGGGGTCACGCGACGTCATCGGTCACGCGACCATTCGACTCCCGGGGGTCGACTTCTTATGGGTGGTCTATAGTGACCATGCGTTTATCTGGCACAGTTACGGAGATATGGCCGTTTGAAGTTCTTCTAGGAAGGCTCTTCCAGGAACAGAGGTCGGTCGTCGGTCGGTCGGTCCTCAATATTACACTGTTCTCATATACTCCTCTTCGCTACGTTAGGAACGTAGTGCGCGAGGAGTAAAAATCTACGTTCACCCATCATAGCAACCATGCTTCTTTTACAGTCGCCAGTGGGCGCCAGACGACCGGCGGCTAATTATCTAGGCCTATAGTGTTTTTACCAGCGCGTCTTGGACCCTATTACAACTGCAAAAAAAACTTGCAACAAACGCTGCAAGAAGTTACACAACATTGCAGACCTCATTAGCATAATATTATGCGCTCACAATTTTATTCAAGAAGTTGCAAGTTGCAGCCAATCACAGCGTACCGTCCGACCGCTTCACGGCTGCTGACGCACGCCTGCGTGGCTCAGTTTCCCAGTCGTCGCGAACAGCATGTGAAGGCTGGGATCTGAGATTTTACTAGGCGTACATGCTACATTGTAGCCTACGGAAATCGCTTATCGCTTGTTTTCGCCTTAGCTTTTTTCTTCTCTTTAACACAATGTGCGCTATTACCAGTGCGCTCACAGCTGCTAAACAATGCAAATTAAACATTTCGCCAATAAGTCGCTATATCTCAATAACAGTGCTAGATAAGGCCTATTTACTATTAATCACTGATAAGAAGTCGTACACTGGCTTTCAATTACCACCGAATTTAATGACCTTGAATGACCCTGAACGCTAAAATAGAAATTTTTTGTGGATTTTCTTTGGCGATTTCGGGCGGCGAGACACATTTCAAGAGCGAATTGCGCCGAAACCAATTGAGATAGACATCGACAAGCTGTATATGAAATTTTCAGCATTGAACGTAGATTTTAACGGCACAGTCTCGATTTTCTAGGTTCAAGAAAACCTGCGCACAAGGGCATCAAAGAGCGGTACCCCCGTAAAAGTAGTAGGCTAATTTTACCGTTGTCGGCCAGTCTTTCGTGTAAACGGTTGCAGCTAGGAATGGGCATGCTACGTATCACAACAAGCACTAGTGACGAACTTTTTAGTCGTATCAACATCGATGAATTGAATGACCCTAAACTTTCGAAATAAGCGGGTTTTTAAAATTAATTTTAGCGATTTTCGGCTGCAACGCACACTCCAAGAATGAACTGCGACGAAATGACTAGAGAGAGACTGACAGCTTGCGAACAGGAACTGCTATAGGCTTTCGCGCGTCTCGTAAGCATTAGTTCTATTTTCTTGTACTTGTACTCGCCAGAGGGCGTGACCTGTCTCGCGACGTTATAAATTGGGCTACATGAACTCCAAAACTTCACAGAAAAGTGGGAAAACTGACCGGTTTAAAAATCCATTATAAAACAGATAGGCCTATCCCTATCCGAAGTCCTATGTTCACTGTTCAATATCATGCTATCTTGAAATTTGGTTAGGCCTACAAATCGGTTGCTTTTTTACGCGCAACAGCAGCTACTGCTGTAGCGCGTCTTAGCCATCGTGCAATTCTGTCCGTCTGTCTGTCCGTCACACGGATTTATCAGTCAAAACGGTGAAAGATAGGAACACCAAATCTTCACCGTCGGCTGTTTGGAAGACTTTAGTTTCAGAAACCGTAAAGCTTTTCCATAAATTCGAAGAGAGTCACCCCGAACGAGGGCGCTAAATGAGAGGGGTAGGAAAAATTTGCGATTTCCAGCCGATACGGCGTTGGCTGCATATTATTCTATCATGGCATCATGTCGCATCTGTTATGTGTATGCTGACGCCGGTGCCATCTAGCGAATAAGTTGGAATTATTTGGCAGAATAATAACACTTCATTGCTGCCCTCTGGCTAGTAAACTTACGCACAACATCACTTTCCGAATGTCCTGTCAAGCAATTAGTTTTTACGCGCGATAGCACGTAGTGCCGACTCTGAGCGCATTTTAGCTAACGTAGAAGCGTCCGTCTGTTTGTTCGTCTGTCACACTCTTGTTCCTTGTCCCCCCCCCCAGATATCCAGCTGTAGCTAGGGAAAACGTGCTATACAGCCTACACAGTTCCTGTTGCAGTACTGACCTTTTAGGTCATCTAGGGTCAATGATCACCTCATCTGAAAGGGCGTATGCGATTTCCTATTAATGATCAATAGCAACCTAGGCCTCATCTCGCACCGTTTAGCCACAATACATTCGTTACAAATGACGAACGGACAGACAGACAGAGAGACAACAACCCATGCCATAGACGCTTACAGCATAGCGCGTCAAAAAGTATATCATGTTTAATAAAAGGATTAGGCCCTATCAATAACTAACCAGATGTAAAATTAGGCCTATAACATTTCAGTTAACTTAACTGTATGTAGAACATAGACTTAATTGCTGAAAAAAATAAACACTAAGTTCAAAAGCTATATTTATATAATGTTGCTAGTTCTTGTTCTCTTAGCTAAGTCAGAGTGAAAGTCAAAGTCAAATAATTTTCACTAAGCAAAAGACAAAGCCATAGCTAAAAGATTTGTGAATGTCAAATATCACTGGTAAATTACTATTGCGCGGCGACTAATTGTCCGGCAGCCATAAAAATAGCCGGTATTGTTCCGGCAATGAACGAAAATGAACAACTCACTCGCACTCGCTAGGTGGCGGCACCAATGTCGCTCTGCGTAATTGCGCTACGCGTTGTGACCAGAATTAGTGTTAATATTATGGTGTAAGGTTCAGAATATAGAGTTAGGGTTAGTGTTAGGGTTAAAGTTAGGGTTAGCGTATTTCAGAGATTTATGTGACAATAATGCACACCAAAACTAAGCGCATAATATTTGTGATTAATTCGACGCTGCTGCAAGCAAGTAGCCTACAAAAGTTGCCGACTGGCGATCTGTGATTCCCTATTTGCTAGGGTTGTGGTCGTCAGTTGCCCGGCTGCCGTCGTGTCTCTGCGGCGGCACGACGAGCACCCACCGTCGCAGAGACACGGCCTAATCCGGTGGCTGCTGGTACGTACCGGCTAAGGCCGTCAAGTCGGCGGCCGGATAAATAGCCGGCCTGGGTAAGACCGGCTATTTATCAGATTTTCCTATCAATAGCCGCTAAGCTATTAATACGGCTGCCGGATAAATATCCTGCGATGAATGCACAAAACAATCAATAAAAACTGTAAAGTTAATTTTGTCAATAAATTCTTTAGAAAGTTTGAAAAAATAGTTTTTTAAAAAGCATACCGTAGTTAAACTATGTTCCACGGTAGTTAGAACAAGAAATTTGAGCTAATGCTCACGAGACGCGCGAAAGCCTACAGCAGTTCCGGTTTAGTAGTTTAGCTGAAAATTGGGGTGGTCACGCTAAGTTAATATACAAATACCAAATTCTCTATCTGGATCGCATAACGATAGTTCCGTGGCGCCACCTGGTGAATGATATAGACTTGTGTCGCAGCTCGAAAT
>Ga0209454_1003299_pt1 | contig 11474 bp, 5 predicted proteins | sample WorMetHERISLAND1_2_FD_187400 | JGI IMG/M metagenome (GOLD analysis project Ga0209454, IMG submission 187400) | Marine gutless worms symbiont microbial communities from Max Planck institute for Marine Microbiology, Germany - Olavius geniculatus... | ecosystem: Host-associated > Annelida >...
CTGTAATACTGATATAATAGGAGATTGCTGCATTTATTTCAAATTTAAGTTACCTATAGAGAGATAATTTCCTGTAAATTTCAGAAATTTGTAAAGAAACTTGAACTTCAACGCTGTACGTTAAGCTGTTAGCATACTCTTATAGTTAAGGTTATGTGTCTGTGATATGCTATAGCCTGTTTTACATATTTTTTTGTGTTTTCTACCACATTGTGTTGGTGAATAAAAATTATCAAAACCAGCTCCAAGCCGTATAATCATTAGCGAGTGAAGACGACAATGGCAAAGCGTCATACCACATACGTTTTACGATGTCAAACGCCAAAGACACGGCGCACCGCTTGCGAGCGACGACATCGGCGACGATCAACGGATCAAGCATTCTGACGACGACAGACCGGATTTGACACGGCCCATTTATTATTGTACTGTAGGCCTACTGTGCTTATTGTGAAGTTTGTTGCCTTTTAATAATTTACATTAATCAATGACTACGTTTTGCAGCTTGCTAAACTTTATTTTTTTTGCTAAAACCATGCAGGTATCTGTGATTTTCTGCGTTTCCAAATTTAAAAAAATGGGCGAATTTGCAGCTTTCATCGAACGTTTAAAAGCAAAAAGTGTTCGCCTTCTTGCCCTCCCCGACCAGGGGCTCTGCCTCTGGACCCCGCTGGGGGCTCCGCCCCCAAATCCCCGGTATAGGCTCGCGCTCTGCGCGCTCGTTATGGACCCCCCCCCCTTTGTCAAATCCTAAATACGCCACTGGGCATGAAATAGACGGACAGTTGTATCTTTGTCAACGAATACTTGACAAAGTTACAACTTGAGTCGGTGGCGTGATTTTTTGATTTACGGCGTGCATACACGTATTAAACGGCATGTCTGTCAAACAGCGATAGTTTCTGACATCGGCTTGAGTTAATGATTCATAATTGTTTCGCATTTGTGCACTGTAGAATATTGCGTTAACTTAGTTTATCTAACCCTCACATCTAATTATGTCACGTTATGATAAGTTGATTTTCCGTATACCGAATATAAACATCTGCTACGAAATAAAGCAGTAGGCCCACAGCGAGAAGATAATTATATGATTGAAGGGATCGTTCGCGGCTATTCGGCGTTGAAAAGTGCTTTGCCGATAGATTCGTGAACGGATGGGCGATTGGGCAAGGGCCGAAAGCATTAAAATTGGATGCGATACTTGATTAATGCGCGTATAGTAAAATTAAGCAGGTAAGCTCAGCTGTGCTTAATCGCCGCGGGTTTTAAGCTGATGACGCGAGGGCATTATACTGTAAATTGCCGCTGTTTATTGAATTGTGTTATATCGCGCTCCCAAGGGGACACCCACAACGATGCGATCTTACATTAATTGATGGAGTACACTAACGTCATTCTCCGGAAAATCCTGTTAGCGAGCATAAGCGCGGTAATACAGCTATGACATCTAATATATCGGACGGACGTGTGCTATCCGAAGTGCACAATCATAACTCATATTAGCGTTTGAATAAGTCCCCTAGCCGTGGTCTTGCTCAAGGACGTTGCCTAAGAATGATCGCATCTCGTAAGCTTTGATCGTAGCACTTGCTATATAGTGAGCTGACGGCGCATCTGCCAAGTCAAAAACGATGATTTTTCGTTATAGTGAATCTTTGTATTAGCTGTTTGTTCTTGTTTCACGCTTCTCAGACGTCTGCGAAAAAGCCCACCCAGTCTGCTTCGAACGCCGCGGGGTGGATCTTTCAGACGTCGTGTACGCTGCCTCGCCTTCTGTTAAAAACTGCGCTTGAGCGCGGCGGACAAATTGTCGACAGGCAGACCGAGTGTTTTCCGGCGTCCTTCACGGCAACTACAGCTCTTGGTGCTTACCGGTTTGTCAGCGAATAGCGACGATAGACCAAGCAGCCTCAGCCCAGCAGTTGTACTGATCACTAAGCGGTACCGGGTGTAGTGGAAAATTCGTCGCACCGGAAAATTATTCCCACACGCAGCAGTATAGGTTAAGGTTAAGATTAAGGATAGGGTTTAATTTAGGATTAGGGTTAGGGTTAGTCTTAGTTACATTATGACAATATGGAGGTGGGAAGAATTTTCCAGGTGCGACAAATTTCCCACGACACCGGCTCGTTGTTATTGACCTTTTGCTACGCTGGAGGCGGCTGCACTCGGAAGGAAAGAAAAGACAAACGCTATCGAACTCGACGACGCGCCCTATCATTTAGCCATGATCAGCATGTTCCAGCAATTGGCCAAACAGGGGCCCGCGAAAAAAAGCCATACAGGCTAGAGAATGTCGGATAGCAACGCGTCATTTTTGGTCTTTAGGACCTCTTTATGGCGTGTTGAGACATTCAAAAGTGTACTCGGTACGGTACGATATTCTCTGCACAGTATATTAAGACTTACGAATTCAAAAAGCCGTATCTCAAATCTGGTAATAGTAGCAAAACTGCCTACAGCTGTAACGCTACGTTCATAGCAACTTGTTGTGCATTAATGTCCGTAAGTTAAATGTAAAAGCCCTCACATTATTTTTATCTAAATATCAGCTGCCTATAGAGTGCCACAGTGTGGCTCGATAGTCTAACGGTAACGCGTCGGACTTGTAATCCTGAGGTAACTCAGAGGCGCAGGTTCGACTCCGCACCGGGACACTGCCGGGTAACGACCTTAGGCAAGTTGTTCACACACACGTGCCTCTGTCACCAAGCAGTATAATATGGTATTGGCTTCACCGCTGGGACATAAACAGGCAGACCACGTGATACACTGGCCCTGTATCCGTGGTCTCACAGTGTAAAAACTTGTGTCTGGCTGAGGGCCAAGGAAACGGAGATCAGCGCCGCCCTATGGGCCGTAAGGCTCGGGAAGGACTTTACGTTTTGTTATAGAGTGTTACTGGATGGTCAGTGCCACTTCACTTCACGTCAATGTAAGGCGGTGCGACAAAGCTAAAACAAAGTTTCAAGTTTTCGTTGTGATTCTGTTTTAGTTTTTGTCGCAGGCGTAGACGCGGCTTAAGTTCTTGCGCGATGAGCATGTTTGCACGTAGACGGCGGATGGGTTCTGTCTAATCGTTCGTCTCTGTATTGTGTCCACTTTGTGATATTCGATCACGCGACAACGACGACCTTCAGGACATTAAAAAATACCAGGCTGTGACGTCGGCTTTCGTGCAAGTGCATGTTCGCATCCTTCCTCAACATTCTGCTTTGTTCGACACAGAAATTTCTATGTCTTTAAGGTCCAGCATTCAGCCGATGTATGTGGTCCGTAATGCTCGGTATAGCACTGGTACTGATGATCGTTACTTCTTGACTCTTGACGCTACTCCGTTTTTTGGTTCAGCCACTGTTTTGTTACAACATCTATATAACTTATAACACAAAGTATATGATGTGGCATGCACTTCCAATTCGTAATGAGCTTCGCCGTGACATAATTCACTCGTAGCAGTTTTTCTACTGATGTATATGATAGACAGACAATAAGGTCGGGCGACTGAGCGAGTTCGTTGTCGGTGTAAACTGGTCGCTATAGAGTAGACAAAAAATTCGGTAACTATGCGCGACTGGACAGTGGCCGGTAGGTCCGACGTTTGCTATTCATATTGGCTGGATTACTGTCGGCCATCCACCGGCTACTCCTGTTAGCTAACGGCTGCACGGATCGCGGATATCTGCCTGCCCGCCGTACCGTATATCAGTCGATTCGTTTTTATTGCGCGAGTCCAGCAAACGTCCAGCGTTCGTCATATTAGTGTTCTGCGTCGGGGCGTAGAGATCTGCTCGTCGACCCAGCACAACGCTACACTACGGTAGTACTCACTGCTCAGTCCAGAATTCAGATCGTGTACATTCGGCGCCGCTCTTTTCGTGGAAGACTGCGGGAACATCGAACTGATGCATTTGCAGTTTGCTCCGTTTACTGCCAGCGCCAAGTAAGTAAGAAAAGTGAGTAAAACGTGAATTTATATAGCGCATAACGTTCGAAAAAGTCTCTAGTGTGCTATTCGAGCGTCAACGGAAAACCGCTTTACGAAGTACTAGTTTCACACGGCCGATTTTTTGAGTAACAGTTTTGATAAGTAGTATGCGTTTTAGATGTACGCCGATGTCGCCGCCGTGTGCATGTTTGGTGACATTTACGTACCGGTAGTATTTTGAGGCGATTAGATCGATAACTAAAATCTGCCGCTACGTTGCCTGCATGGGGTCGACGCTAGAACTGGCCGCAACCTGTAAATGACATAAGCGATGCACACGCACGTAGGTAGTTATTTCCGGCGACTGGTCGCTGAGAACAGCGTCATAATTGGCTGAGAGTGTTTCGGGGTGACGCCAGAAAGCGACGACGAAAACGACGGCGGCAGAATGAGCGATGAAAGTGGAAAGAGTGATTTGTCGTGGCGCCACCGAGTGAATAGTAGGTGCCATTCGTCTCGTGCGAGGCTGAAGCCAGCAGACAGAATCAGGCGTCACTCCCAGCGGTCCTGTACCGTCAGCTTGTAGACCGGCAGTTGTGCCGCAGGGATTGCACTACGATGATACGTAGCAATCGCTGGCATGGCACGGTTGCTTCACCTCCAGTAAAATCTAAAGGCGAGTACAGAGCGACTTAACGGAACTGAACTGAACTGACAGGGTTTAGTTTTTCGAAGAACTGGCAAATGGGCAGGTTAGTCAAAAAATTACAGTAGGCACCACCTAACAGCGTCAGTGTCTACGTGACTACAGGCACGTGCTGTGTCTGAGGCCCTGCTGGCCCATTGGTCAGTTCGTCAAAAACTAAACGGTGTCAGTTCAGTTCAGTTCAGTTACGTCGTTCCGTACGCGCTTTAATTAATATCACCCAATGACAGCTGTTGTTGCCGCTGCACCATGCCGTCTTTTTCCTGCCATCTTTCACGAAGTCTCTGAGTACCATTTACAGTTCTAAATCCAGTCAGGCCAAACCAGCTCAATTGATTCGTCTGCGGGGCCGCACTGGTCAAGTTACTTTGTAATGGTTAGTTATCGCCACACCTGCATGCGGTTGTATCTGTTTATGTCGAATACTTACAAGAAACCATTGGCGAAGGCCTACGCAGACAAATTTCGAGTGCTTAAACCTTTAAATTACTATAGATAACTTTTCATGCACATTGTGCATTTGCAGAAATTTTTCTATTTCTTAGTGTTTAATTGGATAAAAATTCTTTGAAAAGTTTAGCAGATAAGCTGGCGATTCGTACAAAAAATTTAAGCTAATGCTCATGAGACGCGCGAAAGCCCATAGCAGTTCCAGTGTAGTAGTTTAGCTGAAAATTGGGGGTGTTAACGCTAAGTTAATATACAAATATCAAATTCTTTATCTGGATCGCATAACGATAGTTCCGTGGCGCCACCTTGTGAATGATATAGACTTGTGTCGCAACCCGAAATCGCCAAAAAACCATAAAAGCCCTTATTTTGGCGTTCAAGGTCATTCAAGGTCATTGAATTCGGCGCTAATCGAGAGCCGGTGTACGACTTCCTATTAGTAATTAATAATAACCTAGGCCTTATCTCGCACCGTTACTGAGATACAGCGACTTATTGGCCAAAAATCGCAAATTTTGCCCACCCCGTCTCATTTAGCGCCCTCGTTCGGGGTGACCCGCTTCGAATTTATGGAAAAGCTTTACGGTTTCTGAAACTAAAGTCTTCCAGGCAGCCTACGGTGAAAATTTGGTGATTCTAACTTGCACCGCTTTTGACTGATCCACCCGTGTAACAGACAGACGGACGGACGGACGGACGGACGGACGGACGGACGGACGGACAGAATTGCGATGGCTAAGATGCGCTGAAAGCAGTAGCTGCTTTCACGCGTAAAAATGAAACAGTCGTGATAAGTGTGGATTTCTGTTACTTTTTAGCACATTTTAAAAAAAATTAGTGGCTTTCTGTGCATTACTTTGGCATAACAGTTTTGTTGGGTACAATTATTATTGGCAGTTTAAAAAAATAATTTTATAAAAATTTTGCTGACCTTAATAAATGTTTAAGACGTCACAATTATTTCTTTTTGTTTCAGACTATTCCTGCAACAATAATTATGATATCAAATTTCTACTGCAACCTTTTTATGTGACACTCTGACGTAAAATTACAAGCGTTTCAGGATACTTTCGACAGGTTCGATTGTGAAGTTTTTTTTCATCGCCCACGTCTCGAGCTACGACCGAGTGAATTTATAAAGCGCGAGCGACCACGCCGGTGCCACCCACCCACACGTTCAGTATTTATGCTTGTCCAGCGAAACTGCATTATTCGATTGTCTGAGACTTGGCGTCGGCTCATCTACGCCGGTTCCAGTCGGTGCTCATTGCAAAGCTGTTGGCTCGGCGACTGTTGGTCGTCTGAAAGCCAGCGAGCCAGCCGGGTGAGCCGGACCAACAGAAGGACGATATGGACAGACGGCGGACAGTGGGCAAGTCGTCGCTCGGTCGTGCGTAAAGCGTCCAACACGGCAGAACCCCGAGCGGCATGACTGTCCACCATTCAGTACGTCGGACACGCCACGTTGTTTCACGCCGGTGTCACAATTAAGGGTCTCCCCCATGATAAATCCACCTTCGAGAGATAATCACAAAATTGATATATTGTCTTCCCCTTATTAAAATATCGCCGGCCTCATAAGTCTCCCATCATAGGATCGCCTCCCAGAAAAGTATCCCCCGGCCGACAATTTATCGGTAAAATTCCGCCCCGACAGGCAGCCGCCGGTCGGGGCGGATTTTTGTCGATAAATTGTCGGCCGGGGGGAGACTTTTCTGATCATCATCATCACCAGCATAATCATTTTAGTGCGCCGTTTACAGTAAAGATAAAGGACAGCGGTGCATGTCTTTCGATGCATACATAAAACTATCAGTTAAAACAACGTTAAATGGTATGTTTTCAGCTGTCGCTTGAAACTGGTGGGGGCGATCATATAATGAGGCACCGGCCGACGGATGGACGGGCGGTATTCGTGGCCGAATCTAACAGCACGTCCGATTGAACACACCCGCCGTCGACCTAAGAGTTCTATAGACGCCCGGAGACCGATAAAGGGCCTGGTGATCGAGTGACTGTAACGAGTCGTCTCGATACGGCACCTCGTCTGAGTGTATTGAACAGCGCGCCCGCTATAGTAGCTCTATAGGAAATTATCGAGCAGCGCGGAACGGAAACACTCACTTGTAGTTAGCTTATCTCGCCTGCGCATATTCCGTGGCGGTATATAATTAAGTCTGATCCTGAATGTCTTTTATCGAGCGTCAAAAATCAGCTATAGTTCTTGTAACGCTAGTGTGCACTAACCGCCGAGAAAAAAAATCTCTCCCATTTTGTGTTCAATCGACCCAGTCTTCCTAATTTATCGACCACGTTCAGCCGATCTCAGAAAGTACTTTTTGGAAATTGTTGTGGCAGAACCGTTTTTGTTGCAAGCTTGATGGTTTTCTTATCTTTCAACCAACGTTGAAAAACAGGCGCAGAAGGATGACCGTTTCTAATGGTGACAGCATGCTGTCACTCCATTAGCTCAATTTCACTGCGTCGCTGAATAATTACCTCCCCCAAGGAGGTTATGTTTTTGCCAGACTTTGTTTGTCTGTCTGTCCGTTAGCAAGATAACTCAAAAAGTTATGGACGGATCTTTCTGAAATTTTCTGGGAATGTCGGGAATGGCAAAACTACCAGTGATTCAATTTTGGGGGTAATCCTGGATTCTGGATCACTTTGAAATTTTCGTTACCATTGCTTTCAATGGGGCATAAGGAAAACCGCTGCGAACAACATTGCCTTGGCGGAGGTGTGCGGGCTCTGACTGCTTTCTAGTTTATAAAATAATTATATTCGTTTATGTTATAAATCGTCCCGGTAGTGTATTACTTAAGCTACATGAAAATACTGATAATGAAATACTGAAACAAATCTGTTGATAATTAATTAGTGCGCTGTGCAGACTGTGGTTAATCTTAAAAGCTCTGTCATAAAAATAACTGCACCATCGACAACGTAAACATAATCGCACGAACCGGCCGCATTAAAGATTGAACAGCAAGTAATCTGACTGATTAGACGACTGCAGAATATTACATTAATCTGACGCTCAGAGTGGCATATGCTTTACACTGCAGTAGCTGAAGTGAGGTGCATACAGTGATGTCGCTGTTGTCATAAACAAATTTGCACGATTCATTCATTCCTTTTAATTCACGCAGCAAGACCAATAAAACAACACAAACGGACAAAATCGATAACACAAAGACATACACCAACCCAAAGAACACAGACAGATGATACACATAAATTAGCTGCACAATTTTGTGGTTAAAAGAAAAAGAAGAAAGCTGAGGCAGACACGTAACTATACGATTACTACAAGAATTCCCAAAATGTCAATAAAACGGACGAACATTGGCTCGCGACTGCTATAGTCTAATAAGCGACCTTGATACCCCGTTTACTCGATAAAGCAAAAATAAAGCAAAGATGAAGCAAACGTATTCAAAAGAGGCCTAGACGTGCACTTGTGTGCTTTAAGTTTGCTTTATGTTTGCTTCATCGTGTAAACAGGGTATTTTTTCAGACGCGGTCTGCGTGTGACGGTGTACGTTTGTCCGCAGCTCGGCGATTGTAGGCCAGAGCCTAGGCTATATATAGCAGTCGTGAGCCACATCGCTTACCGGCTTGTCACACTTTCACTCACACCCTGCGACAATCCGACCAAAAATCTCTTGCGTATACTGTAGAAAAAATTATAAAGTTCGACGTCGTCGTTTTTATACGCAGTATTAGAATTCGGTTTTATTCACAGAGGACTGCGCCGCTAAAAGATTTCTGGAACCTGTTCACTTACTTTAGCTACTTTAGCTACCCATTAAAACATCCAGGACAGAGATGATGATGATGCGATGTTTATATAAGTAAATAAATAAGTAAGTAGAGTGTAAATTTATATAGCGCATATTCAAAAAGATTTCTAATGCGCTTAATACATCTTGTCATCAATATTTCACACAAATGTATGTCTTCAGCTGACGTTTGAAAGTGTCGAGACTCAGTTCTGGGTCACGAAAACTGTCTGGTAGCGAATTCCAAGTCGACGCGCCACATAAACCACGGCGGTAGGCCCGCGGCTGCTAAAAAAACTTTATGCAAAATATTTTGTTTTACATGTCTGTTTATCACGAAACGTTTGGCGATTTTTAAAACTATGTTTTGCAATAACATAGTTTTAAAAAACATTTAGGCTCGGCCACCAGCAAAATACAACACTTTACAACATTCTTGTATTATGACCCAGCCACAGAAAGTCAACTGATCTAAAACATTTTTTCAAGTGTTTTATCTAAACGTGTAATCATATGATTACACGACTGAGACGTTGCTAAACAATTTTTTTTTACATTTTTAGAGTACCGGGTAAAATAATTGTTCAAACGTTGCTGCGTGTCAAATGAAACGTTTACGAAGGGTTTGTGCAAAATATCGTGTGTTTAGCTTGTAAGCAGGACATGACAGAACAGTGACAGACAACCGTGGAGGGAGAAAAATCAGCCGCAGGCAACGTGCGTCTATGGCGTTAAGGCGATGTCTGTGACATTGCCCCTGGCGACGACGCCACTGTAGGCACACTGCGCAGTCAGTTGCTCATGATAGCAGCAGCAGTAGCTTCGGATGCCTTAAATACGGCGGCAGTTGCTGCGCCAATACGGACAGAGATGACCACGCTCTCTCATCAGAAGAAGCTGTTGAAAGAGTCTTCTTGTGCGAATTAACACTTTTCGACGGTGCGCTGCGTGGTAAGGTAGAGACAACTTGGATTGTTCGCTCACTCGAGAGCAAACAGAGAATAGTTCATTTGTTTACGAATGGTGCAGCGTTTTCTTTGCAGCATCTAGCAGACACTGTGCAAGGTACGTGCTGTCTGGGACATTTACGGTGCTCGCAACTAAGTGTATCACTCAGAACTTTGCCAGTTGTGGAAAAATAATCCAGTTTGTGCAAACTGATGAATACAATACCAGGCCACTTTTCGTGCGCACTCGTCTAATGGTGTTTCTGTCGTTGGATACGACGCTCATATTATATTACAAACTGTCTAATAAGGTCATATTGTTTTCAGTTTAGACCTAAACCTTACCGTACTTGTTATGCGGCAGTTTTAATAATTAATTGGCTTATTACAAAAAAAACTGTAGTATGATGGAATCCATACAATTAGCCCCCCCCTCTATTAAGCGTTAAAGAAATAAGCCTAATGATATAAAAGTTTAAACACGTTTTGCAATAAAAATGAAAACAAAATATTAGAAAACTTTCGTAAATGTCTTGTGCCGTCAAAAACTGCAAAAGAACGCCAGCGACGAGTTTGAAAATTCGACAAGTAGTCAGCTAATTGGTGTGGACAGATAATCTGAACGGAGTTTGTCTATCGTCTAATAGACCCATGTTTAGGTTTTTAAAAAAAGAATAAAAGAAACAGATAAGAGCGTATTGTACACGCTGGCGTTGGTCGCAGGTGGCATAGCGAATGGCGGCTATCAGTAGTTAACTGTTAAGTCCTCAGGCTTTTACGAAGACTAATAAACAGTACGCAGTGAACTTCCTGTATAGTTTTAACAGTATATATATAACCTGCTTGTTGACGAAAAGTCTTCAGGCCGTTGTTAGCCAACGTTAACAAATTTTTAAGCGTTTTATTTCACATTCAGCCACGTTTAAAATGTTCCAAAATATCTTACACCAATAATTTAGCAAAATGCCACAAAGCGTTGTAGCACGGTTGGTTACGACTTGGAGATTGACCCTAATTTCGTTTCATATTAAATACAAGTTTTTATACATCTACTCTAAAACGTTTTAAGAATGCTTCGTCTGCTAAACGTATTTTTACGACGGAATCGACAGTGCCTAAAACATTTAGTAAATTTCTCAACAAGTAAATAAACTATTGTTTAGTGTTTATCTCCAAGCCATCCGTGATTTTTTTATAATTGTTTTGCTATTTTTTACACTTTTTGTCATTTTTGCGTAAAACGTTTTTGCAGACATTTTGAACGTTGTTATGTATAAATTAAAACATTAAAATATTTTGTAACATTTTTTGCAAACGTTTTACATATAAGTGCTGCTTTGCAAGCGCAATATAGGTCAAAACCGCGAGCAAACAAACGGAATGCACGCATTTGTATCGGTGACGGCGCGAGAAGCAAGTAGAACAGTCGAGAAAATTAACGAATAAAAAAGTAAGAAAAAACGCTGATAAACTTACGAAAAAGCCGTCAAATTTTGGCAAATAAAAATAATAATGTTATAATAATGTCATGTTGTAACACTTTTAAACCATTAATTGGTATTTTTGCATTTATCAAATCCGGAAACAACAGGCTTGACATCAACACTGGTTACTGACGTTGAATCTAAATGATGTATACACCGTGTCTCAAAAAC
>Ga0209454_1003305_pt1 | contig 11467 bp, 12 predicted proteins | sample WorMetHERISLAND1_2_FD_187400 | JGI IMG/M metagenome (GOLD analysis project Ga0209454, IMG submission 187400) | Marine gutless worms symbiont microbial communities from Max Planck institute for Marine Microbiology, Germany - Olavius geniculatus... | ecosystem: Host-associated > Annelida >...
CTTTACAGTAGCCAAGCCGCTTACAACTGTTACTTACTATCTAATGGCGTGACTGAACAAACCAGACGACACGTGTCAGGCATGACGTCACCGCTGGCCTGCATTGCTGACAATAGTGAACAAAATTTCTTTTATATCCACAAAATGGCCATATAAATAAACAAACTAATATTGCACGCATAACGCGTTAAATATAGGTTTAGAAAACACTTCAATAATGCTAATTTAGGGACGAGACATTGATGGTGTTTGACGATTTTTGACTGTAATTAATACGGATGAATAACCCACGCAATACTATAGCCTAATATGATGAACAAACCTGCAAAAAACATATTCCGCTCGTTTCTCAGTCGAATTTTTTTATACCGCGATTAAACGAGTGAAGTTTTAAATCAACAATTGTTAAAATCCGCCATCATTTACTGTAGCGAAGCGCAATGATATCTCATGTGCATTAAAGCAGTTCGCCACATTAGAGCTGTGCTGTTTTGAATAATTTATTACTGAAGCGCACTTTCAAAACCAAGTTGTTATGTTTTAGTGAAACAATTCATCACATTTTTATTTTCCTGGGGAAAGGGCGCTGCCCCCTTTTTCAACCCCCAGCCAATTTTGTGGTTAAGGTAGTAACGGGGGTCGATGGGCGAAAATGCAATTGGCAGCATTCGATGGCCCATCTTCGAAACCTCCCCTATAGGCGCAAAAATTTCGCAAAAACTTCTTACGCAAGCGGAGTTATAGCCAATTTTGACCCAAATTTTGTTGCCACGGCAACGGAGGTCGGTCGGGGAAAAATGCAATTAACAGCATTCGATGGCCCATCCCCGAAAACCCTTTTACAGGCGCAAAAATCTCCCAAAAATCTCTTACGCAAGCCGAGTTATAGCCAATTTTGTCCCAAATTTCGTTGCCATGGCAACCAGGGAAAATCCGGAATAAAATTAAATGACACCGCTAAATTCGCCATTTTCGAAAACCATACCCTAGAACCAAAAATTACGACTCTATTTTATACACAGCCGAAGTTATGACCGTTTAAATAATTGCTTAATTTTTTCCATAGACGCCATTGTAATTTTTTTGATTTTTGCGAATAAATACGTTAAGTATTAATTTCAAATTTTTACTTTTTAAAAGGCACATCCTTGTGCGAGACTGCGTCGTTTGAGCCATTGCGCGCAAAAATCCGCCGAAGGGTCTGACCTGTAAGTGAGTTGAAGAAAAAAAGGTATATAGGTAAAAAAATTTTTGCGTATATTTCACCTATTTGCCAGGAAGCTTCCCTTGGAGGGATTTGTTTAAGAGTGTTGCTGGCCTAATTATAACACGATGATTTCGGCGATTTCTTTAATTAACATTCCAAGCTAATTCGACTGCTTTCTGTTTACCTATTAGCGTACATAGAAGCCTCGACCTTGCTGCAACTTTCTAGAACCGAAAGTTATGCAACAGGGTCGATGACGTCACCATAGTTATACTTCCCAGATCTTTGAGTGGTCAGACTTCTAAGCTACGGGCTAAGGAGGCGGATATCAACAAAACTCCTGTAGCCAAGCTAAAACTATCCAAGCTACCGAATCTCCCAATTTGGCGATACATCGAGCCTTCGACGATCTTTGGCCACAGAGCCTACTGCCTATCGTGAAGCCTACAAGCTAGTGTAGCCACCGAAAACCCAGGAATAGGTTAGCAATTGCGCAATATACGCAGAGTCCTCGAACTTGACCTAGATGTGGCTATCCGTGTTGTTGTTTTTCACTTTAAGCCTATGCCTAGCCAAAATGTACTCACGATGACTCCAAGTATCAATCTAGCTGTCTTTCATTCACCCCGTCTTTAAAAGATTTTCGTTCCTGAAAATAAAGAACACAAGTATGTGAGGTACCACTCCGTATCCAAGAAACATAACTGTGCCCAACCTAAGTACTAAAGTAGTGTCCAGTTTATGAAAACAAATAATATTCATGAAATGATTTTGTTATAAAAAAAAATAACTAAGTCAAAGCAGCAAAAAGAGTTCCATAACGATGTGAACACAATATGCAGTAAACAGTTTGTTTGTGACAGGGTACAAAAACAGTATGAATAAAGGCGAAAAACGTAGCCACGATGCGACGTCCGGAGTGGCGAAGAGTAATGAAATGTCAATGGTACGCCGAGTATCAACGCAGCGTTGTAATATCAATAGCAGAAGATTATCGTCGAGCAGAATAACGTAGGCGTACAGTAGCCAGCCAACTCCGTAGTCGACCCGTGTACCACATTAGAACAACGTCACTAACAAAGCACAAGCTCAAAAAGCACAGTAACTCTGCTCGATAACGATAAACGTTAAACTACAGTGACGTCTAATGATAATAACGATAAAGTCATATCAAACAATAAACATCAAAAGCAAACATCAAAATAACTATAAACTAATGCAAAATAGTCGCCAAAATCAGAATGTTGCGACTGTTTCCGCAGAAACCAACCAAAGCGAAACATTTTACTGGACACTCTTTCGTGCCACAGACCGCATCGGCAAGTGATTGCGTTCATTTACAACACACTGGAAGACGACAATTCAAAAGTTCAAGGTCAACGAAATACAACAAACGATAACTCCGCACTGCACTCATAAAATCTAGAAACATCTAAACTAATAAAATATGCAATGAGTAAATATGTCAAAACGACAACAATATCAAGTCCATCAAGTTTAACACCAGACATGTTCTTAAAACAAGTTAATTGCATTCCAAGCTGATTAGAATTAAAGTCAAATGACGTATATATTGTAAGCAAAACCAACAAGAAAACTCTATCACTAAGCAAATATCATGAGTATCTGAACTTAAGTCAACTACACAAACAACAATATCTCAGCAAACAATATATCAGACAGGCTTTAAATCGTGAAGTCATCAACAAAAAATCAAATTTTAGTCTCTGCCTCACCCAAGGAGGGGTATAGAGTGCGTGTTGAGACAGACATCTCATGCACGTCCCCATATGACGGCGCAGGACCCACGTCCCATCGTCTAATAGGCAATGACAAAATTGATTGTGTGTCTCCAAACTTTGTCACGAATAAGCACCAGTAAGACTTACGTAATGCCATCTTGCCTGCGTCCACGTTAGAGAAACAGAGTTTGGCAACTGGTACTGTTTATTAGTCATCATCGAACTGATGCGAACACTCGGCCAAATAATGATCAAATGCGGCATTAAACAACCTGTATGCAGTGAATCAGCGTATTTTCCAGCACTAAACTCGTAATGTTTCGGGTGTAATTTGAACGTTTTGACATGAACTTGAACCGATTCATTCTGATAACCGATGTGTACGTACAACTGAAATTCATAATGATGCTTTTTGTAACAACGACAAATTTTGGCAATTGTCACAAACGTAATAATGCAAAATAAAATGATGACCGATATATCTAGAGTCCAGTCAATGTGTTGTTTTTCAAAAACCAAAATAGATGGCGAACTATCAACTGATGTAGTCAATAAGAAGTAATTAAGAGCTGTTGGCAATGCATGTGCACGACCTGGTAGAGACAAAACAGCTACAGTGGCTGTCAAAGTGCGCAATTTTTGATTAATTATTAAAGAAAACCCAAAACTTCCTCCAGCAAGTAGGCCTAAAACAATCAAAATCCAAGAACGCCAACTGAACAATGAAAAAAACCAATCATAAGATCCACTTGAATAATTTTTCCAATCATCAACCATAAAATGAGCTAGTGAGGGATATGCTTCCTCATCTTGTTTCGTCAAGTTTACTAGTTTAGCTAAGTCCAGTCGTGCACGTTTGTCGATTTCCAGTTTATGTGAGTAATTGGCTTCGAGTATTTTTAAACGAGGTGTTTTGACGTCGAGAGGATTTGACAATAAAGTGATACCAAAAATGTCAGCCAACGCAGTGTTGTCAAAGAAATGCTTGAGAAATGCTAAGTTCAATGTATGCAAAACAGTCACGGTCGTTCGATCTTTGTGACAATCTTCAATGCGTTCTGGCAGATAAAAGTTAGCAGACGTCAGTGAACAGCGACACGGTATGGTCACTTTACAAGATCCAATACAAGTCACATTGCGTTGTGCATGATCTGGACAATTTAATATTGCATCACTGATGTTTGTCAATAGAACATGTTTACTATCAAGTACGAAAATATCTGGTTGTACAGAGTTTGTTACGACAGCAAATTGACAGTTTTCGTGTATTGCCGATGAATTGTCACGAAGTAATGATATGACACAAGAACGTTTGTTGACATGCTGTAGAACTGAGTGTGTTTAATCTAAGTATAATAATTTTGACATCGTGATCGATGGTTTTGACTGAAATTCCAAAGAATATTTTGCTTTAGGGTTGTAAGCAACGAATTTAGGCAAATTTATTGCAAACATAGAGTGTTTCGAGTTAGGTACTGGCACCGCTAGGCTGTGTACTTCATAAAAAATTAAGGTGTGTCGCAGCGGACCAAGTGGTACTGGAATATGAATGAACAAGTCGTCGTTTCTTCGATGCGCTATGAAATCATGCATGCGGTAATAGTGTATGACTTTATTGCGTAACACGTGAAGTTTTCCAGAGGTCAAGATTGTAAGTCGTCCTTGTGTCTGAATCAGTACATGTTCAAAGTGCACCGGAGAGATTAATTCTGAACTAAGTATGCCGTTACTGAGTAACTGAACTGCTAAATAAAATGACTCCAAGTTGTCCATCAAAATTACAAAATCTTCAAACTTTACCAAAGCTAATGCAATAATCGAGCTTTGTTCGCTTAATGTAGAAGTTTCATGTTTGACCTGTCTGTACAACTCTTCCACTTCCTGTCTCTGTATGTGAAGCAAGTTAGTCATATGATCTAACCGATGATCAAAAGTTTTAGTGAGGCTCGCAAGTCTATTTTGACTTTGTCGCCAAGCTGTCGTCATAGTGTCCTGGTTCTCTGCAAAGTGTAGTATGGCAGCATGTAACTGCGAAATGTTCTTGTCTCTAGCAGTACCGAACAGAGAATGGCTTAATTCACCAACAAAGTTCAATAAGCCTCGTTCCACTCGAGAACGGTTGCTAGCCCAAATGTCGTCAAGCGTAAAATGACTGATTAGTTTGTGTACTAAAGTCAAAGTGTGATTAAGTCCCTCAATTGCCTTGTTAGTGGCATTGTGTAAATATTCGACAAGATGGATTACACGGTCACATTTCGCACTTGTTTGTAACCTATAACAGTTCACAACTGTACGACTTATCGTAATTTTCCACGTTATAGGCATTTTAATCACAAATGTCTGCATCAGTACAGACATCTAAAGTATCAACGTGCTTGAATATAATGCCATAGTTTAATCTGGATATGACTGCATCTCCTCTATCTTCGTCAGCCTTTGCCTTATGGATTGCCGGCGTCGTCCATATAAGCCACAGTAGTAGCAGTAAGCATTTATGAGAGTGTTTGTCGAACCCTGCACAAGCAAAAATAAATAAAATTTTATTCGAATATTTGTTCGCGGAATTTTGAAAACCGAAATGTATAAATAAAAAACAAAACAAGGAAGCTTTGCATGTTCAATTAGCACTGTAAGCACTATATTCGTCTTCTACGCTTTCTAGTCTGAGAACGATTATTCTTCGCAATCCAATAACTGTCAACTGCAAACTTACTCACGTTTCTTTCCGGCTTCCAACTTGTCGAATCGTCGTCCCACAATACTTGATAAAACATTTTATTTCCACGCTTCTGATGCTTTAAAATCTTCTGTATAGAAAACCAACCATTTCCTAAACCTGCTTGTTGTCTAAGCTGAGCTGGGTTATCCGACTGTGCACTACCAGGCAATCCAGCCTGCGAACTGCTAGCTCCATTAGTTACGTTGCGCGTTGCCGTAGGCCTCTTCGTCGGAAAAATAACTCGTGTCGGAAAAGTTTTTTTCCTGAACTGCAGCATTCGCTTCGCCTTTGCTAATGTTTTGCTGTTCAGTAGCTCGAAGCGCAGTCGGCAAGCCAGGCGCCGACTGACTCGTAGGCGTTGTGTCTCTCTCTTCAGTCATCCCTTCCCTTCGGCTGCTGAGAAGCCGTCGAGATGATAAATGTTGGCTAGCTGTTTTGCTGCCGACTAGTTCTGCAGACGGTTGGTCGGTCTTGCAGTCTAACTTGTTGTTGATTTGCTCGTCTTTACGCGTTTGTTAGCGCGCTGCAAGATCTTCAGCGTTTGCAGTACAACCTTGTCGATCGCGCTTAAGTCCAGTCTTTACTTCTGTACTAGGCACAAAATGTCTACTATACAATTTTTCACGGTTATGGTCACACAAACGCAATCTATCACCATGCATCAAAAACGGATGCACCTTTTTAGTCTTACAGTGTTGGATTTTATAAGTTCTGAAGTTTGGGTAACTATCCAAGATTAGATAAGGACCTTGAAACCTTTTTAACATTTTATGTGCATGTTTAATTTTTGACTTTGGATTCTCTAATAAATAAACTCTGTCTCCGACACAAAAATTAGGTTCTCTCACAGTGTATTGCATCGTGCGTTTTTGCAGAATCTTTATGCGCTTTAATTTGGTCTCGTTTTACTGTCTTACGCAAAATGCGTAGTTTTGGTTTCATCTTATCGTAATAACTTTTCGCGTTCGTTGGCAATGTTATTGGTGGTAGCAACGTCTCGTCAATCGGCAAGCGTGGCTTCTGGCCGAAAAGTATCTTATATGGACTAATACCTGTCTGTTTCAAAACAGATGTCTTGAAAGCGTGTCCTATTTCTGGAAAGAGATTTGGCCAGTTGTCTACTGAGCCACAGTGTGTTCTCAAACTATTTAAAATGTTTTTATTGTAAGCCTCGCATCTGGAATTTTCTGTGGATGTCTGCTGGACGTAAAAACTTGGTTCACGCCCAACATTTTGCACAAACTCTTCACTAACTTGAAACGGAAGGTAGCGCCCCGATCAGAGATCAGTGTTCGACAACCGTACACCATGAAAATGTTGTTATGAAGCAACTGGGCTGTCTCCTCTGCAGATGTGGATCAAGCTGGTAAAAGTACACTCCAGAAAAATAAAGAATCAACACAAACTAAGACATAGTTGTATTTTTTAGCCTTGCAAAGTTGCAGGTAGTCAATATGCCACTTTTCAAAGATAGTAAAGAATAGGTTTCAGCGGTGCTTTAAAAAAAACACTGCCTTTCCCAGTTTGACATTCAGAGCAAGTTTTACACCACTCAAACACATCGGAATAAAGACTGACCCAGTAGTATTTTTGTCGGATCGTATCGTATGTCTTCTCTGGTCCAGTGTAAGAGAGCTTATCATGGTAACATTGCAATAATAACTCACGCAAATTACGCGGAACTAAAAGTTGTTGTGTTACATCTGTACTAGCTGTACGTTTTCTCTGTCGTGGTAAATCAAGGTGGTATAAAATTTCGTCAATCATGGTGTATTTTTTTGTTTGAAAAATAATTTTCCTTGCAGCTGCATCGTCTCGTGGCAAAATGCCATGACATAAATAATTTATTATCTGTTTACAGTCAGGACAACTAGCTTGCAAATCAGTCAAATTATACGACGCTAAGCTGTCGTCGTCGTCATTCATGTCTGTAACCGTATTATCGTCATCAGCATTGTTTAAAGCGGTCTTATCGAGAAAAAAATTTTCACACTTTGTTCGACGTAGGTTCCATAACTTCACAATCATCATCTTCGTCCGGAAACGTAGTGACACTGTTCACCATATTGTCCAACGCCTCTTCGACTTCTTCTGTATCACTTGCAGGTAACTCTATGCGACTTAGGCGGTCAGCTACAACATTCTTCTTTCTCTTTATGTGTTCCACGCAATAAGTATAAGAACTCAAGACTAGATTCTATCTTCCAAGTCTCCCGGTTATATTTTTTACCGAATTTTGATACTTGAGTGCCGAATTATCCGTTCTTATTAAAAATGGCTTTGGCGCTAAGAACTCGTGAAATTGCTGTATCTCAACTACAATTGCAAGCAATTCACGTTTACAGGAAAAATAATTTTTTTCAGCGGCGTGTAAACCACGGCCTCCAAAACTAACAAAAACGTTTTTTACCGTTCTCAATCATTGACAAATTAAATGATATTGAAACATTGCTGGCGTCACATGTCAGAATAAATTTTTGGTCAAGGTCTGGGAGCGCAAGAATAGGTGGATTGCAAAGCGCATTTTTTAGCGTCTGGAAAGCTGTTTCTTTAGCTTCCGTCCACTAAAACTCTACGTCTTTCTGTAAAAGTTTATATAACGGGTAGCAAATTTCAGAATAATCTTTTATGTACCTGCGAAAAAAATTTGACATTCCTGAAAATGAGCGAACGTCTTTCTGTTTTTTAGGCGTTGGATACGCTCGTATCGCAGCTGTTTTTTAGGATCTGATCTGACACCTTCAAAACTGAAAATAAAACCCAAATATTTAACTGTGTGTTGAAAAAAATGACACTTCGAAAGATGAAGTTTTAAATTTCCTTGTCGGAATCTTTCGAAAATAATGCGAAGATGTTGCAAATGTCTTTCTGAGTTCTCTGAACAAGTCAATAGGTCATCAAGATAAATAATTAAAAAATTACAAATCTTATTCCTGAATAATTTATTCAAAACGAGGCTCATATAATAAGGCGATTGCCGGTTACGTTGTGGCAGTCTGAGATAACGATAACTCCCACGGTGTGGTTTGACAAAGGTAGTTAAGTAAGAGCTTTTGTCACTGAGCTTGACCTGGTGATACGCGCTGCGCAAATCTATTAAACTCAATTTTCTTGCCTTATTTCGAGTAATTACATCAATAATATTTTCTAATAATGGTAATTCGTGGTATAGCGGTTTGCTAACTTCGTTGAAACGTTTCATATCCGAGCAAAACCTGGCGCTTCCATCCCTCTTTTTTACAATCACTATTGGAGACGCAAATTGACTTCCATCACTCTCAGCTATTACACCACTTTTCAGGAGTTCATCGAGCTGTTCATCTACTACTTTTCTCATATCATCCGAGAGGCGATAGGGTCTGCATTGACTCGGCTTCGCGTTATTTTCTAAAAGTAAGTCACACTCCATCACGTTACACTCTGTTATATTTTTAGCACTGTGAGCAAAAATATCTCTCAACTCATAAAGTAAATTTACTTATTGTGGAAATATTTCTGCTTCAATTTTTCGACTGTCATTTAATAAATTTTTGGATTTTAAGTATTTGATTTTGTCAGTCAGTGTGAACGCGTCTTGAGTCTCGCTACTGGTAAGCGTAGGTCTATCTGCGGTGTGTGTGTTTTTATTCTGCTGCAGCGTGCTAACGCTATTGCTGCGTGCCGTCTTATTTTCCTGCGCTTGCTGTTGGTTATCTCGCCGTTTTTCTTGCCGCGAGTAGTCGCTGCTGCCTTGCTGCACGTGTTTACTTAGCTGTTTGAAACACCCCCTGTTCCACGTCTCACATCTCTGCAACAACGTGCGATATGTCCAAATTTCTGACAATTATAACACTGAACATTGTAAGCAAAACAAAATTGTCGACCAAACTAATGATCACCTCCACAATTGCCACATAGCATGGTTGGCATGCGTCCAGATGACGAACCGCGTTGACGATAGTTGATGAACCGTTTACGTGATGACTGTGATGGCTGGCGGTACGTTCGTTGTGGCCCATCATCAGCAAATGTCACCCGACGTCGTGCAGGCGATTGTCCACGTTGAGATGACGGACTGGGTGACCTTGAGATGTTCCTCACCGTCGGCTGTTTAGCGAGCTGATCAGTGAGTTTTCTGATCTCCTGGTTATTAGCCTCGGCGACGATCCTTGATGCAGCCAGCTCACCAATCATCCGGTCTACGTCAGTAGTCGTAGATGTAGTGGCTTGATCGATGACGGTCTGCGCGGCTTCCGCGACTCTGGCTGCTTCAATTACATTTTCCACCGTAGTCGACTGCGATTCGATGACGCGTGCTAAGATTTGCGGTTTAAGTCCCCGTTGTACAGTGTATTGTTCCTCTTCTCCAGCGACTCCGAAAGCGCGCGCCAGCTTCCTGACAGCGGTGAAGTATTCGTTGACACTTTCGGTCGGACCCTGAACTCGACTCCATAAATCCGACACCTTCTTCCACTTCAGGATACCCGCGTCCTCGAAATGAGTCTTGAATGCGGTCTTGAATAATCCGCAATCGCCCTTCGTTGTGTTGTTCAAATTGTGCCACCATTCACTTGCCGTATCGCGTAGAAAAACCGCGACAAGACGTAGGCGATCGTTGTCGGACATATCGCGAAAAGAAGCGTACTTCTTGAATCGCGACAACCAATCATTCGTGTCCTCCGTTTCATTCCCTCGGAAAGATGGCGGTGCAAACGTTGCGTCCCCGACACCCGTGACAAATACCGTTGTCGTCGTCGTTGGCGCACCAGCGGTTGTAACGATCGACCCGCCAGATGCTGTCCCCGACGCGTTCGTTGTTCGTACCGATACCTCGTCATCGCTCGGATAGATCGTTGATGTAGTCATCTTTGGCCTCGCACCACGATTCTCGTCCACGCCTTCCTCAGTTATATCGAACCTTGGCGGAGTGTGTAGACGTTCTAAAACAATAGCTGATGATGTCGGCGGATGCAATACCGGTGTGCGTTGCAGTCCCGAACTGACCGTTAATGATGCGGTAGCTCCGGTAAATTCTGGTGTCGTGATGAAGTCACTTGTTGACGACCGTGTCGACTGTGCCGGTGGTAATTCGTACAACTTCCCCCGACGCTTAAATGGATCGTTGTTGGGTCGTTGTTGCATTCGAGCAAACAGCGACTGCCGTTAACTACAGCAGTATTGCTGTCCAAAACAGAGAAGCCAGCAGCAGTACGTTACAGCAGCAGTTAAGTTACACAGTGATGTTTACAGCAAATTATTTTGCAGACTTATGCCCACTCCCGCTCAGGACGTGGTGGAGCGAGAAATTGATTTCGTGGTTCGTACGGACTGGTAATGATGTTGTTTACGAAAGTGTTACAGTCACACATACCATAATCCAACGGAGGCAAATAAGAGTATGAGATTTTTGGCGGAACGTTGTAATCATTTTTCAGCACAGTTTGAGCATGTTTAAAGTCACTGTAATGCCAGTCAGGATAATTTGCACGAACAAAAAAATTTTGAAGTTGCTGCTAAACAACAGCCCCAGCAATGTTAGAAAGTGAATTCGGTTGTGGACGTGTGAAGCGTCTCAACCGATGCGAATTTCGCAGATTAGTATTGATTTGAAATTCAATAACGTACCCTCTAGGAGGAATTTTCAGATGATGCGGCAACAGAAACGCGATGTCATCCAGACTTATTCGGTTGCATCCGCACACCATTTTTCAGCACAGTTTGAGCATGTTTAAAGTCACTGTAATGCCAGTCAGGATAATTTGCACGAACAAAAAAATTTTGAAGTTGCTGCTAAACAACAGCCCCAGCAATGTTAGAAAG
>Ga0209454_1003307_pt1 | contig 11465 bp, 4 predicted proteins | sample WorMetHERISLAND1_2_FD_187400 | JGI IMG/M metagenome (GOLD analysis project Ga0209454, IMG submission 187400) | Marine gutless worms symbiont microbial communities from Max Planck institute for Marine Microbiology, Germany - Olavius geniculatus... | ecosystem: Host-associated > Annelida >...
GCTACAGGTTGATGTTGTCTTTTACAAACTAAAGCAAAATTGAAAAAGTGATGATGCAGTAGAAAACCGACACAAAGCTCACAAAGTGCCGACTGTTGAACTAAATGTCTTGATAACGTATCTTCTGCAAAATAACATTAGATTATAAACATTGCTCGTCAGCCATTATTGGCTGTTAAGAAGCCCTAAGTTTCAATTGAATTTGAATCAGTTAAAGAAATTTAATCGGTTTTTTTTACAATTGATTAATCAATTAATTAATTGTTAATTTCTTTAGCCCTAATATGTACTGTAGTGTAATTGTCCATAACTGTACTGCTATGCCATATGCAGTTTGCTAGGCGGGTGATTATTCTGCATGGTTTTGAAAAGTTAAATAGCGGTCTGGAATTATGGTTGATACTGATCCAAAACAAGAAATAAGGTCTCTTATAAAATGTTTAGATTTTTAAAAAATTAAACCTTAAAATGAACTACATTGATCATTATTTGTATTATTACCATACTTTTTTGTCTTAATTTCAATTACCACACATATAATTAGAATTTAGAAATATTTTTTAACTTTGTAACAGATCGTTCTGTTCATGAAATTTATAGCATGGTTTTTATGTTTATTTAGTATAATTCAATTTCTTTTTTAGTATCAACCTATATTCAAGGTAAAGCCCTAATTTTTTCAAACTTCCAGAATAAGACCACCCTGTGCAGTGGCTTTTTCTATCCCCAAATCTGGAATCGAAATCGGTCGCAAGTTTTCTCCTACTTATGGTCTCAGTTTTTCCAACTTTTGAACTCAAGTCCCCCCCTTGGGCTTTTTTCCCTCTAGGGGGAAAGTGAAAAATGGGGGCAGTAAAAATAGGGGAAAAGTTTTGTTAAGCATGTAGATTGCCCAGTGAAGCATATGGGGGAAGTTTTGATTTACACCCTTAGCAAAATTTCTCCCAGGGCTATTTTTCACTGTGTGCAAGCTGCGCCCATCGGGTATAGGGATAGAAGCCACTGATCCTATGGTTAGTGCTGTTATTTTTTCTGCTGATCAGCATGTTGTTATGTATATTACAATAACTAGCTAACTGTCAAAAACATGTTTTGTGTATCTGAGATGATATGTATGAATGTACACAGTGTTCCAAAATTAGCTACATCCCTACAGATAAGTTAGTGTAAAATCGTTAATATCTGACAGATTTTTACACTACCAAATATGAAACATTTATGGAGACAGTCATTCTGAACTAGTTTTCAAAATTTGCATTCATAGTGGCCATCTTTGGTCTCGGCGCAAGCTCTTAATCTAAAGCGGGTACGCGCCACTGTTTGATCGCACGGTCATTAACAACGTATTAAACATATTGCTAAAGTAAACAGACTCTAGCGTCATAATGACGTTACACTGAGCACACACGGTAAGATGTGGACGCCATAATAGCTGTGACGATAAGTAATGTTTGGATAGTGCAGTGTACGATATTTCGTTGAAATCTGTGAACTACAAACTGAATTAGATGCGTTTGAACCTAGGGGTGTCACTAATTTTGGGATACAGTGTTTTTTGCTTAATGTTATTGAAGTTATTAAATCAGTTGTTGAAATCAGAGGTGGTAACCAGCAAGAATGCACCAGACGTTTGCTCCAGGAAGTCTGGCATTTGACTATTTCTGGCATATTTGACTGCAAAAATGTTTTTTGCACATATTTGGTGTTATTCAAACAGCTAAACCTAATGGAATTAGTCTTGGCTTGTCATCAGTTGGATCATTTTATGTGAATAGCATTGGACTGAACTAAACAATGACTTTGGACAAATTACAGAGTGTTCGTTTGTACCTTCTTGTTAGTGTACATTTCTGTTAATGTTCCGTTATTTGACTCAGATAGTAGAATAGCTATAGTTATTATTTAAAACCAGTAATTTTTCTCCATATTCACTCTGGCTATATGGGGTCGTCCATAAATGACGTCACGCGCCGAGGGAGAGAGGGGTTCACGATATCATGATGATGTGTGACGTAGGGGAAGAGGATAAAAGGTGTGTGACGTCCTGCATGTCACGTGTGTGGAAATGCTTGGCCAGCAAGTCGTGGATGATAGGGCCAGTACAATGTACACTATACAGGACTCCATGGTACAGCACGCATGGCGCAAGCGACGGGGAATGATGTAGGCCTACCACAGCCTGTGTCCCAAAACACGGCTCTCGGCACTCACGGCCGTGCCCCATCCCTTTGCCAAATGTGACAAAACATACAGAAATTTGATTTGCGTTTGCAGCTCAGATCTGTAGGCTACACTACAGACTGCAAGGGCGGGTAGGTTAGAAGTTTGTGACGTCACGTCATATTTGAGGGGGGTCAGGGCAGTGTGACAAAGCTGGGAGCGGGTTATTTTTTTCCCTACAATTCATGAAGTCATTTATGAACGACCCCTATATAACTCCATGTACAGGGTGGTCAAAAAAAACAGATACCCAGTTTTATTTTTGGGATAACTTCGGTAATTCAGCAGCGATTTTATCCATTCTTTCACTGTTACAAGCAGAAATTTATGGCGCGTAAACTTGAAATTCTTCCACCCACCGCACCTTTGTTGTGTGACCACATTACCTAGCAAAACAAACACTGTCAAAGCTACAGTGGTCTCGGAGAACAGGCAACACATAAAGATATCAATTTCGTAGTGTAAAATAGTTAAGCTTACTTACTTATTCGCAGTAGTGCCTTGTGACGTCATTGTTACGTCATATTGTGTTTATTTACTTTGTTTACAAGTAATAATTTTTAGAATAAATCGTTTGATATAGGCAGAATAACAAAGGATGATTGCTGTTTATCATGGGCTTACAAACTGAGAACTGTTTTGCTAGGTAATGTAGTCACACAATAAAGGTGCGGTGGGTGGAAGAACTTCACTTTTACGCGCCCTAAATTTCTGCTTGTCACAGTTAAAGAATGGTTAAAATCGCTGCTGAATTACCGAAGTTATCCCAAAAATAAAACTGGGTATCCGTTTTTTTGGACCACCCTGTATATGTAAATTCAGTCAAATCAGTCTCTGATCAGTTTTTGGGAATTGAAGTCTTCTATGTGTTGCACAGTTGTCAGTAACAGATTGGCAATAAGGATCAGTCGTCATTTTTATTTCGTCTTACAGATGTATTGTTCGCCCGCAAGCCATTTTGTTGCGTTAACAGTGCTTGAACTTTTTGCTGACATTGCTTTTTTATGTCGTTATCTGCTATTTGTATTTAAGATGCGCTGCTTGCCAGGGAAGACAGCACATGGTACAGTCTGTAGTTGCAACAGATAGCGGATTGTGCACCGACAGTGAAATATGAATTTGAATGTAGTACATTTTACTCAGTGCTCGACTGTGGCTGCAGTGTTCTTGTAGAAAACATGAAGTACATTTTGTTTCCTGTGTGAGAACTCTTGTGAACTGATTTCATTAGAATTTGGTGAGCAGTTGTAGATGTGAACTTAGAATCTGGTGGATATCCATACAGAAGCAAAGAGATAATCGATAAGTTGGATGTGTACAAAACTAAAAAGAAAGCCGATAGCTTGAAAGAAGTGATTAATAGTTTGGTAATTGATGTGGGCAGATGTTATATATTATGTATTTATATTGTGCATTATTCTGTTTTGGCTTTCGTAAGTTCATTGTATCACATAAACTTCAAGTTATAGTAGGCAAATTGCTTAATAAAATTGCCTCATTTATGATTAACTTTTGATGATATTGAAAAATAAAGTACATACGTTCTGCACTGAATGGGTCTTCGCAATGCAATGACTGTAGCTGGGCTTATGCTGTGTCATGATAGGATGGTTCTTAAAATATTAAAAGTGCATTTTTGAGTCTGCTTATATTTTGTATTCTGCAGGCAAAACTGAAGTGGACTTAGCAATTGTAGCCTCCGTGGTGGAGTGGATATGTAGTGGAGTTAATCTTCATTTTGTTGTATTTTGTTGCTTCGTTGTTAGCTTGCAGAAAGTAACATTTCATCAGACGAGCTATATATTTGTGTTAGTTTTTACTCGTTTGCCTACAGAACTAATTGAGGAGCTGAATAAACAAAAAACAACAATGGAGACCTTTGTTGGTTTGATGCCTGCACTTGGTGCAAATGCACTAGCAAAACATCGAACAAATTTTCTGTACAATAGTTGTCGCGATATAATTACATCAATGCAGGATACTTGCAGCCATTAGCGGTGTCAGAGTAACTTAAGCAGTTTTGTTTACCGGTAAACTAAATAAAAAAGTGCCATGTTATTTTACATTTTACCACTGCGTTGGTTCTTATAACTTGTGCTTATGAAGTCCAGTATATTCTCTTATTGCCTTTGGATTAAAGTATCCCTACGCGTACGTGGCCTGTGCATTATTCCCATATCCTGATACTATTTCTCTTGATGACTTGTGCACACTCAGTTTTCTTTAGTTACCCGCAGTCCGTGCCTGTGCTTGATTAGTTTCTCCTGAAGTTAAACATGTGATGAGAAAACCAATGTACTTTTAGTTTTTTCATACAGAATGTTGCCTCAAATGATACTCTTGGTGCACGAGTGGAGCTCACGAATTTTGTTGACTGTTTATTGGACTTCGCGTTATCGCGGTTATCGTTTCACTTTTCGGGACAGCTAAACCATTCTGGTAGCCTGTACACAACCAACTACCAAGGTCGATAACTCAGCCTTACATCGCTCCTGGTCAGTTAAATCGATTACGGCTTTACGGCGGTGGTTAAGGGGGCATGCGTTTACCTCTGTTGGGTAGGCTAGCAGGTAAGGTAACATATGGCAGGTGGCGTTCTGTATAGCCGTGTGACAGGTTCCCGAGAAGCTGCGCTAGAGTCAGCTTCCTGCTGACGTCGGCGATGAACATGCAGACCTGTGGCGAATGCTGCAGCAGCTGCAGCTGAGACAAGACATTTCTCGGAGGAGCTGCTAGGAAGGTGCGTGTTGTCTGGCGCGCGAGACGAGACATCTTGTACTAGTTGTAGGCAGCGAACGAGCGAGAGACGTGATGAGAGAAACACCCGTGGATGCACTCAGGCGTTTAGCACGAGACTCGCAATGATTCAGCCGACATCCTGCATCTAGAGCAGCCTACGAACCGTTGGAGGTCGCTATGAATTTCACCTGTGCTTTCTGATGGCAGCAGCTGTTCGTCTGAGGCGCATGCGGAATTTTCATCAGGGGAAAGTCTACGATCTGAGGATCTCCAACGTTCTAGCGTTTGGGGAAAAGAGCGTGAAACAGTGAAAGTCTATAGGCTGTTGTATGCTCTGTATGTAGCCTAGCAGTGATACAGTCGCTGATTCTATGAATGGCACAGTTACAAGCCCTTGAGAAAGTTGTCCCTGAAATTTTAGCTAGGCCTAGTTGTCGGAAAGAAATTTTTGCCGGAGAATCTACCTACTGTCTTTTATTACATTGCTTCATTAATCTGAATATTGAATTTTGAAATGCAATTTCTTTGCGCATACAGATCTAGGCTACTGTGTGAAAAGAATTTTCACACGCAATATATTCGAGAATTAAAAACGAAAGACTTCATACTACTTTTGCTGTCGAAAATTTGCAGCTAGGCCTATCTGTCGGAAAATTGCAACTTCCTTCCCGCCTTCTCCTTCCCGACATTCTAAGCCCACGAAGTCGCTGTTAAACTAATTCTACACTTCGGATCTATGGCTAGGCCGTATGGTAGTGATCGAACGCTGTAGTGCGACTGCAAGATGACGTCAGCTACAGAGGTCGGTGCGCGCGCTGCAGAATGTGGTAGTCAGGTACCACCTGTGGCGTGGTCGATTTCTGGCAGAGTTGGCAAGGTACGCTGGTAGGCGACTGCCGTGCCGGGTGTCGGGTCAGTGCGTTACCGACGTATGAACTGCTGAAGGAAATCTTGAAACTAGCTGCCGGCAGAGGGCAGTAATAAAGTAACGCACACACAACATAGGCCTACACCCGCGGGAATGCGCTGTCAGTGTCTTGTGCTACGAACAGTTCGCCGCGAATTTAAAGTCGACCAGAATAAGCAAAAAACAAGTTCTATTAATTCATTGGGCGATCGACCACATTCGCGGCATTCAGAACAGTTGCTGTTTTAAATGCACCGTTTATGTCAAGTGTATAATTCTAGGCTAGAAAGGAAAATTGAAAGCATTTATGTTAATTACTACAAAGATCTGCAGATCTTTATTTCGCTATTGAAGCAAATAGCGCAAGCACACATAAAACACGCAGACACAACCCATATAAACATTTCAACATCATCTCACACCGAACAAAGAAAAACAAACTGTACAATGGCCAACATCTTGTCTACAAATTTCACACGTCGACCTTGAGTTTAATACCCCGTTTACACGATCGAGCAAACATCGAGCTAGACGAGCTACGGTAATTAGCATGCTAATTAGGAAGGCGGGCAGGTTGTAATTGGAAGGCCTATATAACACGTGATCAGCTGTGGGCTAAGCTAGGCCTACATTTGAGCTAGGGGGCGAGGTTCCCTCAGGCCTGCTTGACGTTTGCTCGACTTTTGCTCGACGTTTCTCGATGTCTGCTTGATGTTTGCTATGTTTTATGCATGCTTTATGCTCGATATTTGTTCGATCGTGTAAACTGGGTATAATGATAATCGAAGCGTAGGCCACTTCCGTCTCAGAAGTGGCACCTGATTGACTTGATCTAACTAAATCCACAAACAATAGCAGGCCTAAAAGTAGGGCACGTAAAACACGAATGCGTGCATTAGTTGCAAACTTGCAGTTTCTTTTATTTTAAAATAATAAATTTCACAGTGGGCTGCAAACAAAAGCGACTACAAAATGTCAATTTTGCCCTATGTCGCAATGGTAAAAAAATCGTGAAATTCTGTCCTGGATCCGGATATTAATCTGGTCATTTCTAAGTTGGGCCAAATCTAACCTTCCTTAAAAATTTCACGCACATCCGTCCGTAACTTTTTTCCGCAATTTTCTCCACAAACTTTTGCACTATATCGCAGTGGTGAAACATCCTACAGGCCTGCATTCGTATGCCGATCCCAATCGCGACCAGAATCTTGCACACTTTCATTTGGACTATAGCGTATAGGCCTAGATGTTCATGCGAAAATTTTGTCATTCTAAATGCAGATAAGAACAAACTTAACTGAAAACAATACTGTCGTTGCTAGCGCGACAGTAAACCTAACAAAAGTATCACAACGATTCACAAAATATAGGTGCTTGCACAATCGACACTTAAATGTTGGTTGTCCAGCGAGCTACGTAATGTAAGTCTAGTGCTGGCTGGCAGTGAAATTATGGCAGCGACAAACTTGTAATTACATTCTGGGTAACAAACAATTGTAGAAGTTTAGTATTAAGATGTTGCTATGGAAGAGCGCGGGGAAATGTAGGCTAGATGTTTGCAGTTGTCGCATTACGTCCTATACGCACTTTTTTTCACTGTGTTTATGAGCCTTGAGCCGGTATATCCAAAAACTGGCTTACTTACGTTCAGAATTTAAAGGTTTGAGCATCCTACTCACTAACGAGTTTTGTAATGCAAACGTGTAAGACGCAATATCGACAGATCAGATCACAGTTTCTAAACGAATGTCGTAGATTGTTATAGCCCTCTGGCTCCTCATTCACAGGTTAAGTGAAAATAGGCCTACAGGCTTCTTAATCTAATATTCCATAGCGGAGCAATCTAACTTGAACAAAGGATTAAATCAATTACGTCAACAATTGCTAAGCACATAATTATGATGATCAGCGACAGCAGTAGAACACAAAAGATATAGGCACAGCAAGGATCTATAGGCCTATGCACCATCAGCAATTCAGCATCTTACAGCAACTTGTAAACGTGACAATGCAAGAACATTACACGTAAAAGTGAGATAACAAGAACATAAATTACATCAGTAAAATATACAAATCTTCAACAGCAAATTAAACAAAAAAATTCAGCAGGATCAGATAAATATAGACAATTGTGTAGACCTGCACTTTTTTACAATTTCATTGCATGGTTTACATTTAATCTAAATACTTCTAAAAGGACACTGAACTCACTATCTAATATTAAACTGCACATTTTTGTCTAATACCGTTACTAAAATTCTCTTCTATAACTGAAAAAAACTAACAAATAGGCCTGAGCACAACAGGTCTGATGGCAGGTAAGCTATATTACGGCTACCAAACCTAATCACATGAATAAATGAATAAATCAAAAGAGGAGACGGACAATGTTTGACATTGCGGTGCCAGTGTCGACCTAATTCAAACGTCCAGTGAACATGACGAGCAGAAGGCCTGTAGACGCCGTGGCAACAGCTGCTACTGCTGTCGTAGATGCCGATACGCCAACTGCGCACGATCCGTAGTGATCGCTCACCGCCTGGATACGAAAACAAGAAATTTGAGCTAATGCTCATGAGACGCGCGAAAGCATATAGCAGTTCCGGTTCAGTAATTTGGGTGTTCACGCTAAGTTAATATACAGATACCAAATTCTCTATCTGAATCGCATAACGATAGTTCCGTGGCGCCGCCTTGTGAATGATATAGACTTGTGTCGCAGCCCGAAATCGCCAAAAATCCATAAAACCCTTTATTTGGCGATCAAGGTCATTCAAAGTCATTGAATTCGGTGCTAATCGAGAGTCAGTGTACGACTTCCTATTAGTGATTAATAGTAACTTAGGCCCTATCTCGCACCGTTACTGAAATACAGCGACTTATTGGCCAAAAATCGCAAATTTTGCCCACCCCCTTTCATTTAACGCTCTCGTTCGGGGTGACCCCCTTCGAATTTATGAAAAAGCTTTGCGGTTCCTGAAATTACAATCTTCCATGCAGCCGACGGTGAAGATTTGGTGATCCTATCTTGCACCGTTCTTGACTGATCCACCCGTGTGACGGACAGACGGACAGACAGAATTGCGATGGCTAAGACGCGCTGAAAGCAGTAGCTGCTTTCGCGCGTAAAAAACATAGCGTATGCAGCACATACTATCAATGCAATCGCCGAGAATCCGTTTGCACAACAGAATGAACACAGTATCGACTGGCCGATATCGTGTTGCGTTGAACGATAGGTCAACGGAGTACCGCTGCGTAAAATAAGTCTCTCCAGTTTAGCGACCTTGAGCAGCTATTAGATTTCTGTAGCGTCTCCGGCTCCGCCAATGGAAGCAAGCACATATCGGCACACTATGAAGTACGGAATAACAGTTACGTATCATGGCGTACAACATGCACAAAACTTTACTCGCTACTACAAAGTGGCTATGTCTGCTGCACAGTGAGGATTAAGGCACTACTGGACTCGTCAGCACACACCAAGCTTTACTCGCTGTGAAAAAAATGGCTAAAACAAATATAACAGACACAAAGTTACGGGCATCTGGGTAGTACTTAACTAGCCTATAACTTTTATTCTGGAAAAATTTGTCTTCAAATGAGTCTGAAACTTCAAACCCCAGCATAATTACTGAATCTGCAAGAAAACCTGCAAGCAAGCACTAAAACACCGATGCAGACGGTTTCTGAGAAAAGAACATTTAATTCCATTACTAGCTACTGGGCATGGCACCAGTATTTTTGCTTTTGAATTACTGTTAATGTACACCAGTTAGCGTGTGTTATCTCAAGTGCGGGAAAGAGTAAATAATTAAGAATACAAGAAATCTGACGTAATGCTCATGAAACGAGCGACAGCCTGTGGCAGTTGATGTTCGAAAATTGTTTTAATCCATTTTCATCAATTTTGTCGCAGTTCACTCTTGAAATGTGTGCTGCAGCCAAAAATCGCAAAAAATCACTACAAACCCCTATTTTGGAGTACAAGTTCGTTTAAGGTCATCGATGTTGATACCACTAAAAGCTCGTCACCAGTGCTTGTTATGATAAACACAATGATTGTGCCTATGCAACCATTTTAACGCTTCACGAGCCAATAGCGGTAAAATAACCATTTTTAGTGGCACCCCTATTTGACACTCGCGTGCGCAGGCTTCCTTGAACGTAGAAAGTTGGAACTTGAACTGTTAAAATCTAAGTTTAACTGTAAAAATTTTATGTGCAGGCTATCTTGGTCTATCTCTATCTTTTTCGTTACAATTCACGGTTGAAATGTGCGCTGCAGCCAAAAATCGCGAAAATCTAAGTAAAACCCCTATTTTAGGGGTTCAAGGGCGTTCAAGGTCATTGAAGTTAATAAACTTAAAAATTCCGTCACCAGTGCTTGTTATGATAAGCAGCATGTCTGTGCCTATCTGCAACCGTTACTACCCTAGACGAACCTAAAGCGGTAAAATAACGTGTTTTTAGTGGGGGTACCCCTGTTTCACGCCTTCGTTCGAAGGGAATCCCTTGACTGAACGGCATTAAATTTTGTCACAAAATACTAAAAACTCATGGTGAAAACCTGGAGTCTCACCTCATCTGGTTACCGGGACGTGACATTAAGACAGACGGACGGACAGACGGAAAAATTATCATATGCACTGTAGCTAATACGCGCTATAGCTAGCTCAGCTAGCTCTCGCGCGTAAAATCGTCGCTTACCTGTTTGTGATAGACGGGTTTCTTGGTGAATGTGTCTGCGTCGACGTCGAAGCGACCGGTCGGTCTGTGGTAGTCGACGATGACGCGCGTTGCCACATCACCTTTGGGCTTCAGCGACGGGCCAGCATATGTCGTCGTCGTCGTCGTTGTCGTTGTAGTTGTAGTTGTAGTTGTCACGGGTGTTGTCTTCGTCCGGTTAGTTTTAGAAATGAACCACGGTTTCGTAGATCTCCGCCTTACCTTCATCGTTTCAACATTTGGATAACTCTTACACTTATTTTTGGTTTATTTTATATTTTTTGTACCGACGTATATCCGCTTTATGTGTAACATACTATTTATTTTTCGTCCTGCTCCCGGCAGCAGGTTAAGTTAAACTTATTAATTTGTTCAGAGTTAGCTATATTATTGAGTACTCTATCTGGGACGTCCTGCTATAGTTATGAGTCCAATACTCTGGACTATTCCACATCAGGCTGCAGCTAGCTTGACTATTTTTTACCTTTTATGACAGAAATGCTATAAGTTCAGTTACGAGCCAGATGAAAAAAGATAAAAAAAAAGTTAAAGTTGGTGCATAGCTCTTAATAGAAAACCCTCCATAGAACATTTACTTGCCTCTATGGCGTCATCTGCCAGTGACAGCTATCACCCAACACAGGTCAACTCCTCCACATCTTAACTCCAGCCAAATAGGCCGGTACTCAATTTACATATCTCGGAGGAATAGAAGGCTGAGTTGACCTTGCTGTTGGTTGTATACCGAAATGGTTTACCTGCCAGCCGACAGTCACCCATCCAAGTAGTAACCACCTGATAGCGTCCCGACCGGGAGTCGAACCCACGACCTCACGATCGCAAGTCCAACATACACCACTAAGCTACCATC
>Ga0209454_1003308_pt1 | contig 11465 bp, 10 predicted proteins | sample WorMetHERISLAND1_2_FD_187400 | JGI IMG/M metagenome (GOLD analysis project Ga0209454, IMG submission 187400) | Marine gutless worms symbiont microbial communities from Max Planck institute for Marine Microbiology, Germany - Olavius geniculatus... | ecosystem: Host-associated > Annelida >...
CATTTATAAAGCTTAAATCATCATATTATATAGGCAAGGTGAAATGTCTAATTGAGGTCTACATAAATTTTACAAGTAAGTTTGATCGTGGCCATGGACCTTTAAACTAAGTAAAAAAATTTTGTAATTTCCTCATTTATTAAAAAAACTATTGCATATCTCATCTGTGTTGTGTATCTGTATATGTTGCTTATATGGATCCATGCAGTGATGCAATACTTGAGTCCGGCAGTGGACTAAAGTCCTTATTTTTCACGACTCAGACTCATGATTCGAACCTTTGTGACTCGAACTCAAACTAAGAGGACTCAACTACATACAACACAACATTGCCACCAAGAACACTCCATGCAAAACCGTTACCTGACCATTCTCCACTGCATCAGTAGCTTCATTATCAACATCATCATCTTCCTCTTCGTCTTCAGTGCCATCATCATCACTGTTCAACAGACACAACATTCAGCTGAATTCGGTGCTTAAAAAGGGTGTCAAGAAAATGCAAAGGAATGTCATTACGCCACTTTTTCCAAGGGAAAACAAGGAAACATTTCCCCACCTCTGGTAGACCTGAAGGGGAACTCTTAATTAATCGGAACCTTTCTGTCATCATTTCCTGTCGTCATTTTCATACAAAAAAAATTGTCATCAAAAAGCAGATTTTATGGCTGAAATACACCAAACTCAATTTCAGTGCAGGGGAAGCTTGCCATGCTCTCCCAGACCCCAGAGTCGGCTGGGGAGTGGGATATCTCCTCCCCTGACTTATCCCCTCAACGTTTTCAGTGTCTCACTTGCCTGTTGAAGTTACCCATTCCTTTTCCCACGATTTAAAAGCCAGGTCGTACGAAAAAATGGCTATATATGTGTAGAACATAACACTAATTAATAATACATTGCTCAACTGAAATAAAAAAGTCGCTTTACATTAATTTCAATTTTTAAAAATGTTGTGCGAATTAAATGGTGACGTCACCTACAACGCTGTGTTTACATCGTGTATTGCAGTGTGCGAAACCAGCATGTGGCTGTAGTGTCAATGCAGCGCATGCTCAGCACAGGAGACTCGCTTGCATTCCAGAACCAGAAGTCAAGCGCTGTCGGTGATTAATGCAACAAAAAGGGCATACAGCCGGCCATCTGACATCTTGAAATACAAGTGAAGTCTTTTTACCCGGTGCCGTGCTCCGTCAAGTTTTCTCGAACGCTATGCTGACAACAATAGTAGTAAGTGACATCATAGTTTTGTCACAATTGTCCACTTCATCCTTTATTTTTACAGTATAAAAAAACTGGCAACAGAAAGATTAATAAATATTGACAAATTAGCATTTGATTAAGCCAATTAGCACTTTATGACTGTTACGCAAAATGACACAACTTGGACTTTAACCCCTGTCTTAATTAATACTAATCATTGCAATCTCAGGATCCCATTTTAGACAATCCCAGATCCTCGCATTGGCAGCTTCCCAATCCCAGGATTTTGGGATTACAAAAAAATTGGTTAAAATAGGACCCTTTCATGCATTAGATGATATTATATTCACATTCATGTGATTTGACAGTTACACACACTTCCTATACCTATTGGTTGGAGTCTACTGCATCTTATCCATAAATCAAATCTAGTGAGCCTACTATATGGATACAAAATAACAGCAAATCCTAATCCTAATCCCGGAAACTTCTTTCAGATCTCAAAATTACCAATTTCTCAATCTGTATCCCAAGGCAAAAAAAATCAATTCTGGGACTAAATCACTTATTAATACAGTATCATCATAGAAATGTGTCTTGGGAAAGGCTGAAAACATGTAATAGCTAACACAGCACATTTGCTGCACATATTCAAATTTCTACCTCATAAACGCAAAAACCACCAGTTTATATAGCAATAAAATGCACGAATGAAATTGCTTAGTGGCTCTGACTATTTGCTATCAATGTGGGCTCTCTTCTTATGACAAAAGTGAATGATAAGTGATAAGTGACTGATTTATTAACTGATTAATGACATCTTTGGCTATGAAGTCTTTGGAAAAAATGCACATGCCACAGAATAGGATCAACGCTCGTGGCATTGACAAATGATAGGATAGTAATAGAACAACACTTATAAATAGGGTCCACAGTTTTCTGCAAAAAATTTTGCCAAATTCTATGGGCCAGTTTGCAAAATTCCGCAGCTCACCGCGGCAAAATGGTCCAAATTCCACGGTTTATCGCAGCCTTTCATTCTGTTTAAAAAATTCACTTTGTGGATGCTGGCATGGCACTCAGTTAAGCTAGCAACATAGAAAAAAAATTATTGATTTTTTTCTTTTCAAACTGCAATTTGTCAATTAGTCGCATTGTGTTTATGTACGACTGTGCCATATACAATGGTAATTATTAGTAGAGATGCAGTTTTAGGCACTTAGTTTGATTTTTTCCATGATACAGTTAGTGTAATTACGTTATCAAGCCGATGATCATACTAATCATCGGTCATTTCTTAACTTCTGCAAAATTCCGTGGCAATATCAAAATTCCACGGAAAAGAGCCAAGTCCGCGGCTCGGCTCGAAATTCTGCAACCCGCGGAAAACTGTGGGTCCTACTTATAACACAACACCAACGACTTAAATTTATGGCAGAACTGTGCAAGCTATGAAGATTTGCAACAATAATGCTTAAAATACCACCTCAACGACTGAAGCTGAGTTGAACGATCAACAGAACTGAGCAAAGTACGAAGCTTTCTGATCCCTTCACTTCCAAGCTGATTGCCTGAACCACGACAGTCAATATACGGCTGGATTTATACACAAGCTCGGATGGGATATCAATACAACAACTGGGCAAAAGTGAAATGAGAGATACCAGAACAAAAACACTGCCACATATAAAAATCCAAAAAGATGGTTATGTGACAGCTAGAAGCCTGAGATCCAAGAGAACTAAGAAAGAAAGAAATAACAATAACCGAAACTAGAAAAACCAAAAACGAGAAAAAAACTTTAAGCAAGTCCAGATATCTGTAAAATGAAAACTCTGTGCACTGTATGAATGTAGCATTCATCATACTAGAATTACTCGAATTAGCCATCTAGTGAAAGATGACGAATGCTATATTCATACAGTTCACTCCACAGAGTTTGACTGCATCAGTTCTCAGCTAGCATTTTATGGCATGAGTTAGTGAGAGAATACAGGTAAGCCAAAAAAATGACCCAACTTGTTTTTGTCAGAACTTCGTCAAATTTCCACTAAATTTGCTAATTTTTGACAAACGGACAGCCAAGACAATAGAATTGTGAGAGGTACACTCAGTTTCCACCTCACCTGATTTATGTCGAGGCACTACCACATAAAATGCAGATGCTCCAAATTGTTACATTATGCAGCAATTGTCAGTATCAGATAGCTCAACCTTCCATTATCAATTCAACAGAGTGCCACGTGATTTAATAATTTTGTGGTATTACATGTTTTATGCCAAAAACAGCAGACAACAAAATAGCTGACTGATAAGCTCAAAACATGTTTAATCCATGAATGAGTGTTGTGAAGTTTGATCAGTTGATTGTTAATGACGCTATCAGCCGTAGCATCACGTCTAAGCCACTGTGTACATTTAAGGCAAAAATTCTAATAATTTGGATGCAAGTTGTTACACAAACTTTTATTCTGCTAAATAAATCACATTTTAGTTTATTGTGTGCTAAATTAAGTTGTATGAACTTCTACGGGCACAACAACTCAGCATCATGCAACAACTTAGAGCATCTGCATTTTACATGGTAGTGCACTGACATAAATTAATTGAGGTGAACAATGAATGTACCTCACATAATTCTATTTTCTTGGCTATCCATTTGCCAAATGTTAGCAAATTTGGTGAAGACACGATAAAGTTCTGACAAAAACAAGTTAAGTCATTTTTGGTCCACCCTGTTGATTTATATCTCACTCATTCAACATATTACAGGTCAATTATTCAGGGCTAGATCATTCCACGGAAAACCATCTTAGTATATAACCAAAAACAAGGTCAACTAAACCGATGTAGATAAACTGAATAACGCCCTGTCTGGCTGGGGTGAAGGTGGGGCATGTTTGTCGTTCAGTTAACACTGCATTATCCCATATATCAGGTGATACTTTGCAGCTTTGGTATGGGTTTCTTATAAAAAAACCATATCATTTAACAATTTCACTGGGATGGCCATAAAATAAAGATGTATGCAGACAGAAAAGACGTATAGTACATACAGTTGAGATCTAGTTCTTGTAGCTGGTGCTTGTTGATGACAGCACGCGCCACGGCTTCAGCTCCTGACGCACCTATCTCATTGCCCGATAGCTTCAACACCTGTACAGTTCAATTCCATACAGTACAATAATATTATGTAGACACACCATATATTTATACGAGAATCGTTCTATAATCAAGTTGCAAAACAGCACCATTCTTTTAGTTTTCCACATATACAAAATAATCTGACATATACATTTTGTATGAAATTTAATTTTGAGTACCACCAGTGAGTTAAAATGGTCCTAATTTTTTAACAGCAATTTGTTATTTCAATGCAAATGAAATTCATTCTGAGATGCATCTAGTATAGAGTGACAAGTGTTTTATAAAACCAACAATAGACATTAAGTGTAAGCAAATGCTAAGTCAGCAGAAATTCACATTGAATACCGAGGTGCGGTCAGTCGTGCCTCAGTGGCTTGGAAAGTAGCTAGCATCGTTGTTTGCATCGAGCATTCAGAAGCTTGTTGACAGACGGAACAAATGTTTGAACAAGCTTGAAAAATGTTGTTGCAATGAAATATGTTGAAAAATGAATGCTAACATATAACACTAAAAGGGTCGACATTAACTTGTTAAGTTTATTTGTTTTTCTCGTTCCCATGCTGTTTGTCAGTTATAAAAGACTAACGATGCAAAAAATAATACACAAACAAGCTGTGTTCTATGAACAGATGATGTCACAAGACCTTGAGTTGAGTGGTGCCAGCAGTGAGTGCTCTAGCAATGGCCTTGGCACCAGCAGTTCTCAGCAGACAGTCATCAAAGTTAATCTGCTGCAGCTGCTGCAGGCTCGGCAATGCCTAAAATGGCAAACACACAGTCTCATCACACGTCATCAGTCAGTATTTGTTCCACTACAAGAGACGTTCAAAACGTTTCGAGCCTGAATGTATTACACTAGAAACAATTTTAATGTCCCGTTAGATGCACTTTCCTCCAGTACATGTGTGAGCGGGTTGCGGATGTGATGTCATTGTAATTTATGATGCCACACAGCACTAGAACATATCGATTTGGAGCGCTAATGCAAGCAGCATAATTGGGACGATTTTTCCAGTCACATTGTCTCCTATCTCCCTTGAAAATGTTTGAATCTACATAAACTTTCCACAGAACTTTTGCGAGAAATAAGGCATTCCTGTCAGTTGTCAAAGTTAAATATTCATTGCTTATGGTGATGTAATTCTGATGCCATGTTTACATGTCTGCAAACAACAGCTTTTACCTGAAAAAACAGACAGCTTGTTTGTGCCAGTTAACAACTGCACTTTAGGTTTCTATAGACACATCAACACAGATTATTCTTGGACCTTGGTCACTACGTTGACCAAAACCAAAGATGTGCCAAATTCATCATAAGCATTCCCTGAAAATTACGTGCAAACCTAAACACTTTCCAAGGAGATATAAGACAAAACGTGACAGGGCGTTTTTTAAACACACCACAGAGTGTACGAAGAAACTATGATTCTAACCTTAGCCATGGACCGAGCGCCTTCGGCAGTAAACGTATTGTCACTGAGGTTGAGAATACACAGTTGCTGATTGACAGCAAATGCCTCAGCCAACGCACTGATGCCACAAGCGTTGATCCCATTCTGTGGCATGTGTACTTCTTCCAAAGACTTCATAGCCTACAACATCATCAATCAATCTAGGATTTTTAAAGTAGAAAAACTAAAACAAACTACTGCTAGGTCCAATAGACATAAGGTACAGATTATGTTCAGTCCAGGAAATAATCAAAAAAAAACTTCTTCATGAATAGGTATACTTTTAGTCACTGACAAAAGCTAGATTATGACTCGGCAGACGTCACGTTGTCCCAGCAGGTTGTTACATGTCTGAGACAACAATAGGTCTATATTATCATCAGAAAGACCTAAGTGTTATCCTAAGCTTTATCCAATTATGTTTTCAAAAGAAAGTGAACAAACTGAACATCACTTACCATATGCAAATTTTATCTACATTACAATACATTTTTACTAAGGTGACTTTAATCAAAAAAAAACTAAAGATTGAATTTTAATAATCTACAAGAAATTTTAAGGATTAATCACATGACTAATCATTAATTTCCACAGCCCTAGTTTAAGTGGACAAACCTTGAAAGCTTCAGCCAGTGCAATGGCTCCGTCGTCTTCAAGCCTGCCACGGCCCGACACAAAGACCCTCAGAGACAAAGGCTGCCCGGCATCGACACTTGCAGAGTGACAAGCCAACAGACTCTCAGCTAACATCTACACAATGTAACAAAATAATCAGCCAAGAATGAGCATGAGACTTTTTAAGCACAGACTGAGACAAGATGAGACCCAAGAGGCACAGTTCTGAGACCAATACGGTATGCTGAGCATTTTGTCAGAGATGAGATGAAGACAAGACGTTAGTATGTTTTACGACAGTCTCGAGAACAAAACCACATTACCGCAATTAACCACTAAACTCTTACCTGATTAATTCAATCATTTTAGTTTAATAACTACAGACACAAAGACCTCAAGAGACAACGGTTGACTGGTGCTACACTCACACAGTGGCAAAACAGGCTCTCCGCTAGCATCTACACAGTGTGTCATACAAAGTGGGTTAAAGCGATACCATGCCAGCTACCCAACCCCCAGAACCAAATAATATTTGGTCCCATCAATACCAATACCACCTATACTGATACCACCGATAAACGATAATGCACTGTATACATTTGTCAGTAACTATACATGCATACATGACTACCCTGCCCATACTGTGGCTGTTAAAATGACCATGTATGCTAAGCTTTATTCGACAAAGAAATGAAAAGCTGAACCTTGCCGCCTTGAATTCCCAAGCCATTGTTATTGAGGCGCAGTTCTCGTAGTCTGTAACAGCTGGAGCTGCGCAGGAATTCTGTGAGACCAATCATTCCATTCGGACCGAATGCGTTGTCACTCAAATCCAGCTCGACTAGATGTGCTCCGGCCACCATCAACCCACCGCACAAATGTTTCTGAAACAAACATCGACAAAAACTCATGATTCATCGTCCAACATTCTCAAACCTGTTAAAGCAATACTTCTACAGGCCTCCTACACTGGAAAACAACAGCAACGTGGATTAAAGAATTAGGTGGGAAAGAAAGTTGCACCTTTTCGACCGATACTGCAAATTTCCGACAGAATTCTGACAGACAGCTAAAAACTTCCAACAGCGCAAATTTTAGATGCTCAAAATTTTGCACATAAATTTCCCAAAAATAGAAGTTTTCAGCACCAAAAGTTGCATTCTGGTGAAGAAAAATTTTAGACAATTTTCGGACAACCAAAAATCTCAGGAGAGCCCTGCCATGATGGCACTGGTTAAAAATTATTTAACAGAACATTTTCTAATAAGCTGATCCAGTAAGTATAACAAAAATGTACAAAAAATAAACTGTTAGAAACTTATAAATTGTCTATGTAGAATGAGAGTTTGTAGCGGAAAATTTCCTTAAAATATGCAGAACTTTTTGAGGCAAAATATGAGGGAAACATATGCAGAATTTGGCGAAATATGTGGCGCATATATGCTGCATATGCCACATATATGAGGCATATTTTTCCACATATTTCCAGCTTATGCAACTTTGAGTGATGAAGAATCATAATCATGACCATTAATAGGCCTTTTCTGCACAGTTTTGACATTTTTTACTCAATTTATTCGACGTCTAATTGTAAATACTGGTAATCGTTTGCTGCAAAAATATTTAATAGTCTTAAAACAACGTTGAACAAGAAAAATGCTTTAAAATGTGATCACATATGCGGAAATATGCTGCATATGTGCGAATATATGTAAATTTTTGGATATGCAGCATAATTTTTGCATATGCAATTTTGAAAATGCCATTATATGTGAAAAAATATGCGATATACGAATTTTGGCAAAATATGCAATAGCATATGCGATCGCATATTCGCACATAACCAACACCCTTATCAATGTCTGTCTGCTTACCTCTCTCTAGGCACGTCAGTGGATGCTGGAGATCACTCATTTTGAGTTTGCCTCCTGCCACGTCATCCACCCGGCTATGTCAGTGACTGACGCTTGCATGCCACGCATGGCCACCCGCAACATGACTGCCATCTGTCAGTCAATCCTTATCATACATGCAGGCTGTCCAGTTGTTAATCCTACTTCATCAGTGACTGTGAGGGCTTTGAGTATCTCGTCCGATCTCTCTCTCTCTCAGCACCCATACATGCACGAAGTTTGCAAGTTTGCATCTAGCAGGCGTCCGGCCGTGAGTGACCACGCACCCGTCACATCCATCATTGTCTCTCCGCACTGCTTTTGATCCTGGTCAGAAAACCGAACCATACCCAACCGAAAACCACAGTTTTTCCATAAAAATGTGAAACTGTAACAACAGTAAGTAATACCATACCAGTGCATCAGGAATTTCTGTTTTCAGTCGACCAGTGAATAAGTCACTCCACAGAGCATGCTACAATGGTAAACAGATAACTGTACAGACACGATGGCAAGATTAGTGGCACAACAAAGTACCGGTATAAACCAAACACAGAGTCACACCAACACATAATTGCAACTAAAGTACATTTAAACACATCGTTATAAACATGACATAAAATTTTTCCTTTAATATGTTACATTTTCGATGCATTATATTTTTGGTGCACGAAACTGACTAAAAATAAGTAATTTTTAAAAATAGCAAAGAGGGCAGTGCATGCAGCAAAACACTATTACTTATACAGTAAAACTATCAAAAGCATCATAAATTGGTGCAAGCAGTATGCGCCAACAATTGTTAAAAATGCACATTTCTTGCGAATCACAATTTCCATAATGAGATGTTTCATGCAAGTTATGGTTCTATATTTATCATAGGCACACATTAACGTACCTTGATATTTGGATGCTGTTCAAGAGCTGTTCCAATTGCCTTTGCAGCATTAACACCCAAAGTGTTTCCTTTGAACTCTAATATGCTGACACTTTTGTTAGAATTTAGGGCATCGACTATTTCTTGTGCTGCAAAAAATAGCATTTTACGTAATGCGCAATAGCAATGTATCAACAATACGATAACTGCAAAACTACAGAGAACCAAGAATAACGTAGCTGAAACTTCAATAAGTAATATACAAATAATCCAGTTAATTGGCATATCGCTAAATCTCAGAAACAGCATAATATGATTCTATTTCTGCATTTTATCTGACTAAAACTACTGCATTTAGCATAATGTTTTTACAACAGTTACGTTCTAAAGGCTATGGGTAATAAACGGATGTGCGGATGTGGCAACGGGTAAAAGGCGGACAAAATCTGCGGATGCTAAGTGCAGATGTGTGGTTAAAAGACGGATGTGCGAATAACAGTTGTCACGTACATTACCAGTCACGAAAGTTGTTGAGTTTTTCAATCATTCGCTTCGTAATTACAAAAAAATTTTACACACGTGTAAAAACTGCTCAGTGGATGCTGTGAATTTCTTCACAGTTCATTATGATTATTATGATTGTCTAGACCTATGCAGACTATGAAATGTAAAGAAATTCACAGCGGCAGACTTCAAACGACTGCCGCCTATAAAGCGTCCGCTGAGCAGTTAATTACGAAGCGAATAATTGAAAAACTCCACAACTTTCATGATTGGTAATGTACGTGACAACTGTTATCCGCACATCCGTCTTTTACCCACACATCCGCACTTAGCTTCCGCAGTTTTTATCCACCTTTTATCCGTTGCCACATCCGCACATCCGCTTATTACCCATAGCCGCACTCCCCAAAAACACACTCATGCTTCACTTACCATCAGTCTCATTGTCTAATTTCAGTCCTCGTCCAGCGAAACTCAAAGTTGCTGCTGCGTCAACGGACGCGTGTGACAACTGGTCTATCACAGCATTTATGTCACTAGCCGACATTGCAGCCTTTTAGCGATTACTCAAAGTTTTTTGAGCTTGATTTATTCTTTTTGAAGTACCGCATAGAATATTAAACAAGTTTCAGACAACACGACCACAAGTGAGGAGACAAATGCAAGCCAAAAGACCTCAAGTTATAAGCTGGCAAATTATCTTATGGTATTTTTATATTATTATTATTAATACGAAAAACTTGTATGCTCGTTAAGATACAGCTAGCGTTGAAATGATTGATTTTTTTTATTCACGCTGGAAAGAAATCAAAAATGCAAGATACTGTCTTCTTCTTCTTCTTCGGCGTATGGTCAAACTTCAACAAGTTGAAGACTCCTGACCAGTACCCATAGTATCAGTAACTACTGAATCATGCTTCAAGAAAACGTTTTATCATGTTATGTATGTCAGTCAGTTTTGATCACAGCATATATACTGTGGTTTTGACACACTCTAGTAGTTTGTTAGGTGTGTTTTATAACTACACGGTTGTTTCTATACAAAAATATACGTTTTTAACAGGTCTGTTACAAACCCAGTCGCCACTGAAAACTGGTCATGTCACTCATATGTCCTAACTTGCCAAAATGCGACTATACTCTGAAGAAAGAAAGTTAATGCAGTAATGCTCGATTGTTCTTCTGTCAGCATTGGGTAAGGTCAAGTTTTGCTAAGACACTTTGTCGTCAAAGTGTATATCGGAGGAAAAACACTTGGTACTTATTTTATTTTATTTATTTATTTTATTTTAATATGTAATAAACACTTGCAACAAACGCGCAAGAACAATAACATAGGAAAACAGTAAAGAAAACTACAAACATTACTAAGGTAGACAAAAGGAACACAGAAAATACATGCTAAACATAGGAAACAAATAAAAGAAAAAAACTGGAAACATTACTAAGGGAAACAAGAAATACAGAAAATACATGATAAACAGACTACACATAAACAAACTAATAACAGTTGCTAAATAAAATTCTATCGATAAATGTCCATTTGTGCAGTTCAGATGTTACTTGATCTATTAATAAACCATGACCTATATCTTGTAATACATATTTGTTAGACTTGGCAACCGGTAATAGGTGATGTAGACAATAATTACCATAAGTTGCTTTATAAAAAAGCTTGTCATCATAGCTTGCCAATAGCTCTTCTACAGTTATGATGAACTTAACATATCCATACTTAAAGGCACGCTTAAACAAACTATTTATCTGAGCAATTTGTGC
>Ga0209454_1003309_pt1 | contig 11464 bp, 5 predicted proteins | sample WorMetHERISLAND1_2_FD_187400 | JGI IMG/M metagenome (GOLD analysis project Ga0209454, IMG submission 187400) | Marine gutless worms symbiont microbial communities from Max Planck institute for Marine Microbiology, Germany - Olavius geniculatus... | ecosystem: Host-associated > Annelida >...
GAGCGAAGCCCCCCTGAAGCTGAAACACTTTTTGCTTTTGAACGTTCAATGAAAGCCGCAAATTCGCTCATTTTTCTGAAATTTGGAAACGCAGAAAATCACATTCATCTCTACAGTGAAAAAATTGGGCTGTTTTAAGCAGAATTGTCGCATTCTGTGTTATGCGTTTCCAGGAAATCTGCCACCAAAGAATATTCCCCCAGTTTTCAATTTTTTACTTTTTCCCCAACTTTTTTTCAGGAGGCATTTGCCTCCACCTGGTCAGGTGTTGGCCTAAACTGTAACGTAGCGTAAAATTTTTACGCTACAGTGTGCTCGTAGCGGTTTGCCGTAGCCGAGTGTCCAGTAGCTTAGCAGTTGCAAGCCGCTCATAGCCGCTAAGTTACCAGACGCGCCTCTGTTTTTGTCTGCGACAGTCCATGCACGACTCGAGGTGTGAGCGGAAGAAAGTCTGAAAGTTGTCGAGGCGTGCTGGATTTTAGCCTGGTCTTTTTAGCTGTACGGAAGGCACGCAACAGCGAGGCCATCAAGAGAGGAGTATAGTAGTTTAACGATGTGTGGCGTATTGCTCTATATAGGCTAACGGTCCTGGACTGGAGGCGTTTATGTTTGCTGCATGGGGCAGAAGCCCATGAAGTCGGAACTCGGAATATATCACTCGACTAACTTTCGGGCGTCCGGCCGGGCGCGTTTTTAACTTAATTTACGTGCTGCATATAGAGTGTGTCGCCATGCAGTTGCCGTCTCCTCGTCTCATTTATAATTAACGACGTGCATTTTCTGCACGGACTCCCGCCGTCCAGTCCGTCCGGTCTGTCGTTCGGTTGGTCGTTCATTCCGCGAACGGTTACACTGGCGTCATCGTCGGCTAATCTTTATTGCGTCGCCGGACTGATGACTGCAGAAGACTTCAGCCGAACTCGCCCGTGATGAGCGTCGGACTGCGGTACAGTATGTCCAGCGGTAATTCAGAGTATAATACGCCACCTCAAACATCTCGACTTCTCGTTCTACGTTAGCGCGTTTTTTTTATTTTTGTTTCTTTTCTTCCATTTTTAGTTTGTTAGTTAGTTAATTGGTGATGCGTCAAGCGGTAGTTGCTGACGTCAGTGCGTGATGCGATACGATCGCCATGCAGTACGACTGCCACTCATGTCAATCTTAATCTTCATTAATACCGATTGTGGTCGCTATGCACGTACACAAACAGACGGGGAAGAAATGTTGTATAGGCCTAAGGCCGGAACCACCTTGTTATCGGCGCATAGTTGGTGTAGACATTGACTTAATAGCCGTCGTCCCGCCAATATTGTGCATCCTTTGAAAATCTTGCATCTGGATCGTGGTTTGGATCACCACTACAATCTAATCGCACTTGTTCTTTGGGCCACGACCCGCCGTCCGTAAAACTTCATGAAAAGCTGTTCATAACTTTCCGTGTAATCCGGCAATAACACAGTTTGGTAGATAAAGCAGAGCTAAAAACATTTCCTTCGTCTTCGGCGGAGTAGATAATCACGTTACCATCCCACGTCTGCCGAGATAGAAACACTCATCGTTATAAGCTTAAAATAATGAGCTTTGTGTCCCGGTTTGCTGTAGTTTTTTTTCTTAACATTTTTCTCTCGTGCGCTCCCGCAAGCACTTGCCCCTGTCCTCAGGAAATGCAAAATGAGTGAGTGACTTAGTGCATCCGAATTAGCTATTAGCTATGTATGGTGAAGAAGTCACCAGAAGATAAGGAGAAAAGTGAATTAGGGTTGACCCCTGAAAAAAGTTTTACGCATTTGTATGCCTGGAAAGTCTGGAAAAGTTATCTTGGCACCAACTGACCTGCATGGCTAGAAAATTTTTAACATGTTGACTATATGTTTTCTTCATTTCCTGGAATATTTTCATTTTAACTTTCGTGCATTTGTTATCGGTTACTAGTCGTCGGCTACAGAAACTTTGTGCAGGTGGGTGAATGGGTGGCTCGTCTGTCTGTCGCAGCGATCAACCAATTACGGCGTGGATTTTTCGACACGTGACGACGAACGCCGAGTAGTCAATGACGGCGGATTTGCATGTCGACACAGTGCGCTGTGCTGTGCTGTGGTTTCCTGTGAGAGCCAGTTGCTGCAGCTGCTGCGGCGATGGCGCGGAGACGATTAATTCGCTGATTGCGACTGATGCGTATTGCGTGATCTCTCCGACAGCATCACTCACTTCAGTGTACGACCATCACATCACATTTCCAGCAGCAGCAGCAGCAGCCTCCGCCGCGCCGTGTTCTACCCCAACCCACGTCCACCTCTGCACAGATAGCCTGACAGTTCCGGGATCCAACTGTGTCGCTGGGATGGGGACGGGATGTTATGGGGAACTGAACAGCAACCAGGAATTGGTCTCTGTACGATAGCAGGGCTATGGCACAGGGTGCTCTAATTGTCTGTAAGCCAGATATATCGAGCCGCCTCACTTGCTGTAAAATTTGTTAACCCGCAGAAACGCACCTACCTGCCATATTTTGGAATCTAAATTATAATTTTTGCCCCTTTATTGCCGAAATGTTTTAGGCCTCATCTCGTCAGCCGTCATGTGCTACATCCCCACAGTGTCGCCGAAATTATCGTCAGAGGCGCTGACCGCTGACGACATCGCGTGACAGGACGTCTTACTTCTTTCTTTCACACGCGCGTCTCGGTTTCACGTGCTGTTCATTTTATTCACGAAATGTTCTTTCACTGCAGTTAGTCATCAGCGTGTGAGTGAATGACTGAATGAATAAAAGACTGAGATATCATTCATACGTAGACTCATTAAATATGTACCGCCGCCAGCACGTGCCGACATGCCGTGCGACGCGTTAATAAAGCAGGTCTGGCGGCGGATATCTCTTAATGAATGTGCTCGATATGATCCACTTTGATTCATGTCCTATATGTCGCCTTGCCTCGCCTATAGAAATCTGCTACACGAGTCTTTCTGGTCGTTCAGTAACATGACTGCTATTCGCTGCCTCTCAGTTTGTCACTGAGATAGGCCTATCACCTGTGAACTTACGTGACCTTGAATAACCTTGAATTTCGAGCAGTCCTCGTTTACTTCGAATGCCTCAGCATAGACAGTAGACACTGTGTTCGAATTGTATTTTTTTCGGAGTGTTGTAGTTTTTATGATCTGTGTTTTAGAAAAACGCAATACAGTACGCTGAATGACCTCTGAATATCAATGAAAGTCATTGGCAGTGACCTTGTCTGATAGATAGCATACCATTTGTAATATTCCACGTACTTTCATGTTCTTGTTGTGTATTTTAGCTATCACTATCCTCACATCGGTCGAAAATCGCAGATTTTTTTTCGTACGCCACCTGTATTTAACGCAACCGTCGTGACTGAGTCCGCTGTGGGTTGGCGGCGGTATTCAGCGCGAGAAAACAGTCGTGATGGGATAGAGGGTGATTATGAAAGTTTGATGATGTGTTCAGTCTTATCCACACAGACAGACCTTCGGACGGACGAACGGGCTGACGAAATTGCCGTAGCGCAGAGCTTTTTTTGCATGAGAACCAACTGAGAACTAACTGTAGTTTGTAGTTAGTCGTTGATCTCTTTATTTAAAATACAAAAGCTACGGCGGCGAATGCCGACGGCGATAAAAGTGCGGCTCCGAGCCGTTCTGACTGATCCGCTTGCGGAATTGAATTCGCAGAAATTTTAAGATCCGCCGGCAGTACAGAGAAATTGCGGATCTGTGGGACAGTACAGATTACGGGTCGAACACCTTCCGTGTGCTTCAGAAACTTTTGCCGCTTTCGTCAGATTTTTCCTCGTAAATGTGATGTTGTGTTCTCATTTTTGCACATCATCTGCGTTTATCCCTTGGTCACCTGTAGTGATTTTTCGTGCTCTGCTTGATGTCCGAGGCCGTATCTGCGGAGCTACCAAACTGACGTTTAGCACATTTTGATCAGTTAGCAGCTGTATAGCTGACGGAACTGCGGACCAAGCAACAGATCGAAAGTTTTTAAGTTTGCGCCGCATCTTTTTCATTTACCCTTGTGTCGCTCTGTTTTAATCATTGATGATTGTCCGGCAGTTGCAGTGGCCGGGCTTGATGGTTAAACTTGCTGGTGAGTAAAGTGCGAGTTATTTGTGATGCTGCAACGTCTTGCATGCTGCTGCAGCTGGCTTCAACGCTTCTGACCACACGATACACGTTTAGACGGACAAACCTTTTTGACATTTATCATAACTGTCCGTCTGTCTGTAAATCTTGCACTGTCTCTTTTTTTATTTATTTTTTTCTTTTTTGCTGCCGTGTTCAGCATAGACTGTAAACTTGGGCCCTGTATGAACTAGCCACGAATGTCTGTCAACTCACTTTCGTCTTTTCTTAGCATTACTGAGATTTTCATTGTGCCATCTCAAGACAGCACAGCACATAACGTAGCCGACTACTAGCTAGGGGCAAGTCAATTAAATCCATGTCTTGAGTGAAAAATATTTTGGTCCACTGTCGTCCATTCGGAACGTTGGTTTCTTTAACAAGTAATTGCATAGCTTCCGGTACAGGTACATGTGAACTTGATTATCCGTTTTGGATTATGTATCCACATTATTTCAGTTTTATCCATTTGTGCCTCCGTACTTACATTAGTTCTGTGATCTTGACTACCATATGTAGGCAGGATAATGATTATAGCTCCCTTGACAAATGTCGAAAGACTCTGTTTTAGCGGAGTTGGGCGTTTGTCATCGGTCGCGAAAATCGAGACTTTGGATAGCCTATAGCAACCACACCGAAGCTCAAAATGCACTTTACTATGGCTCTGTGGAACAACGTGATGAACATCAAGTCTACGACAAGTCAAAATAGTGGAGATTGGGCCTTAGCCGCGGCTCTCGGCGGACTAACTAAGCTCATTGTCGACGTCGTCATCAGCGTCGTAAACTTCTCAAACAAACGACTGCAGACGCCGACAGCTTCCGACAGTGAACATCTGCTTGACCCGCGACAGACGACAGACGGACGGACGGACGGACGGATAGACAATTTAGCGACGACGACGCGCCCATCTGTTAAAACTGCAGCAAATAGTCTTACGTCGCGGATGGGAACGTTTCGTGAACCAAACGATGCTTTTAAAGTCTTCTTCACATACTAAGCTCAATTTCACAGTATTAGTAGGCAAAGTCGCTTCTTGCACCGCAAACGATTCCGCCTATAGCTACACATTTTGTGTTGTTTGGACTGTCTGTCGTCTGTCTGATACTTCGTGCACCTTGCTTAAACCGTTCGACGGACTTAGATGTCATTTGGCAGATACACTTGCGGGGTTCAAGGACACACTGTGTCAGTTGGAGTCTCTGGTTTGCATAGGAAAGAGGGAGATTTTGGGGTCAAACCTCAAAGCAAAACTAGCAATTGCTTACTTATGATTCATCAGGTAGCAGAGTCGATAAACGATTTTCCCATTATTAAATTGGATGAACTGTAGATGATATATTTTTTTTATTTTTGACGTATATACCTCTCGATCTTTACAACATAATCAGTGAAACTTTGGGCCTTGCCTGCATCATTAACTCAACTTTGGTGCAATTTCCTCTATTTCCTTCGCAGATATCATGGTAACAAACTTTTCTTGAGTAACGGACACACAAACAGACAACGACAAAACATAATGCGTCCACAGATGCACTTCCAGGAGGCGGAGGCATAAAACTGTGCGTGCGAGGAAAGCTTGGGCGTTCGTTGAAGGCCGGCTTTTTTCGGATCAATATGAGCGTCTTTCTCTGTCGTGCGAATCCGATGGTTATGCGACAGTCGCGTCGCATTAGTCTTAATAGTCGGACGAGACTGGATGGCCGGATGGAGGCCTCTTCTGTCGGCGGCTATTGATGGTCGATTGCTCACTGACCAGTGTTCGATGTGTGTGGTCGCGCAGCACGCGAGGACCGCCCGTCGACGCTCGCACGTCATGTTACGTCGCTGATTACGCGTTGCATGCCGGGTGGTCTGTCTGCGGGGCGCTGAAAATGATGCACATGAAAATGACGGACCAATTGCAGGGCACGAAAATGCAGAACATGAAACTGCAAGAAATAAAAGTAGATCAGAAGCGGCAAATGTCTTGGTCAGCTTAATTTAATTGCTTCTGAACTATGAAGTGACACAACGTATTGCCAGTCAAGTATTTTATCCCATTCTGTATCCCTTTGCTGCTCTGACTTGTGTTCTTACGTTATTTTGAAAAAAGTGCACACTGCCTTGTAATGTAGTCTATTTCTATGCGATATCTTTCTTGTCCTGCAATTTCATGTCCGGCATTTTCAGTCAACCCTGTCTGCGTGTCGTCTCAGCGTCGGTCTCAGTCCTTCGCTACGGCTTTGCTCTGGCCGCAGCGACGACTGTTCCATCGCATGATCCATTTGACAGCTTGAGCTTGCTGCTCGCCGCGGTAAATTCTCTGTCTCCTCGCCTCGTCGTCATCGCCTTTCCTCTTCCACCCATACGCTCGCCCCCTACCCAGTTTCTCTTCCTCGGTCTTGTCGTCTCGTGCGGCAATTATCGTATATTTGCATGTGATGAAGATATTACAAGACACCGATGCATAACCTGAAGTATACGTTCGATCCTAAATAACAGTCTCAGCTCGAAAGGACAGCTAGCTAAAGCCGAAGCCTTTCATTCCGCTGACTTGTTCCAAACGCTACTGATGTTCAGAAGTAAACTAATTATATCGACTTAGAAACTCTAGCCTATAAATTCGTCACATTTCAAGGTATAATTTGTAATTTGATGAATTTGTGTAGATTATTAGTTGCTGCAAATAATATCAGATTCAGCACAGGCATCGATTCGGTGAGCAGTAATGCAGCCCAGTTTCAGCACATTTTAATTACAGTTTCGTGTTAACTACAAGATTGCATACATGCACATAAAGGCATAGATAAATGTGCCACAATGTAGATGACTTCGTTATGAATAATATTAATAAAATTATCTTTCATTGAAACCTAACAGTACTCGTATATTGTCGTTTATAGTAAGGTTGTGTGTGTTTGTATGTGGGTTGCAGTATTACCTGCTCATGCAGCCGCAGGTGCGACCAGTCGACGGACCCAGCATAGTGCGTGACATCAAACTCAAGATGGAAAAGATGGTTCAGAAGCGAGTCGACGCTGTGCGGGTAGATGATCAGCTGCTTTTTTCTCGTTCTCATTCTTTTTTTATTATATGTAGCTTTTGGTGGTGATGTAATAACTTTTCAGCTTGAAGGCGACCAGGACTTATACTGATTACACACAGCGAAGAAATTAGTACGAAAAAAATGCGCAAGAAAGCGCAAAGCGGCAAGTTTCTTAGATGTGTAAGAAGACGACTTGTATAAAATTTTTGTTGTACAGTGCAGAATCTGTGTGTTGTGTTGGTACTGTACCATTGTTATTGATCTAAGCCAACACCTGGTTATCGTCATTGTCATCAATAACATTATCATCATCAGCAGCAGCAGAAGCAGTGACAGTAGCAGCGGCATCGCAGTCTACAGGGTGGGGCAGGAAAAGTAAGGTATTGCACTTTGTTCACATCTTCGCTAAATATTGATCAATTTTCACAATTTTCCTACCAGTGGACTGTGTACGAATTTTTTAAAGTATTTAACTTAAATATCAAAAAATGAGTTATAGTAGGTATCAAAAACATTGATAGATATGATGAGCATTTTTTTCCAAATAATTTTAACGATTTTATACTGTGCAGTAATTTTTAATGTACATTAATGCTGGTTGATGGCTGCAATCTTGCTCAGTTAACTGCATGAGCATACAGAAAAATGTATTTTAGTTGTGCGGCCCTACAAACTGTACACTATTTTTTGAAACATGAAAACTTATTTCGTGGCTACACCTAAACCTTTTTGACATTTATTATAACTTATATTAAATGTTTTACTTAAATACTTTTAAAATGTATCACTCAATTTTATTGCCATCTGTAGATATTGTACGTTTTTGGATATTTATATTTTACAAAGTAGTGTAGTGATATAATATGTGTGGTGTGCATGTCACTGAGTAGCAAATTTCTTCCAGAGTCTACAGGTAAAAAATTGTGAAAATTGGTCAATATTTAGCGAAGATGTGAAAAAAGTACAATCGTTTACTTTTTGGCCCACCCTGTATAGTTTATAGCACGCCGAATACACAGTACGTCGTGTGAATCAATACAGAAATAAAATCTATGCAATATTTACGGCCAGACGGTCGACGCAATAAGCGACTGCTTCTACCAATAGGCCTCCTAGCTTGTAGTTATTGGACGTGATGACTGCGTTTATCCGTCGCAATCTGTTCATGTTGTTATTTGGCGGCGAATTCGTCGTATAAATTCTTCATCGACGATTTCGAACAAAACTTACAAAACCCACAAGACTGATGAAGGTTTGGCTAGCATAGCAACCTATAGGTTACCGCTGTATTATAGCAGCATTGACTGATGCCATAGTTTAGTCACGGGAGATGGTGGAATTCTGACTGAAGTCTTATTGATGCACAGCGCATATAATTATGCTTAGCTAGTGACATTAGACGGTCAGTTTGTCAGCCGCTTTACATACTGTAGACCTGCATTTCTATTCTACATAGTGTCAATGAATAATTAAATAGTATTTATCAGTCAAAACAAAACAGTCAAAACAAAACATGACTGATAAAAAAATTACGTCAGCGAAAAGGCATTACAAATTAAATTACAACATCTGTTTCGCGAGAACTACTCTTTAGCTTAGCTCGATACATTTCAACAAAAACAGTTTTTTTCCAGAAAATGTAAGAAATATTGCTGACTGTTGCAGCTGTATTTATAGCCGGCGTATCACCAAATGTCGAGTCACTTATTACCTTTTTTTGGTAGTTTTTTCTAAGTTTGAAGTATAACAGCTGCAACAGGTTAAGAACTCTTTTGTTTTTGCATTGTATCAGATGAATGTCTACTCATACTGCTATTGAGTTGTAGGTTCGATATAGGCCTAGTGAACTGCACAAATTACTGTGAGTCTGAATAGCTTCGTCTAGAACAGTCAGAGAAGTAGACCTGCGGTGTGTTTGTTATTCTGCCTGCCGCATATCTCGGTTTTCACTCAGGTTCAAACGCTAATGCCTGTATCATACTTGTTAATCTAATGGCCGAGTGTGGTTATCGATTACTGCATTGCCGCGGGAGTTTCTACTAAATGCCATAGCAGAAACTAGGATAGGCCTACTGCAGTATTACAGTACAGTAGGCCTATAGCCCCATTTGCCGTTGACATCAGTCACTTCACAATTTACACAATACACCAAGAACATCTTGCAAACAAATCTGCTTTGAAAAATCCAGTACAATTTTTAATAAACCAAATCACCAAAACATATGTCAAGCAATGAGCAGACGTACATGTAGTTCAGGGAATCTAGTCGAATGCAGTCATATTTCTTGTAAGAGTTAATTAGGAATAGGCTTAGTAATTTAATCATAATGACTAGGAATACTACTGGCGTTTTCGTGAGAAGGTTGAAGCGAAGTTGACTGAAGGTGAAGTAGAGATGCAGTGCCAACTGCCAGGATATAATAAGTGTTGTCGAAGCGCAAATATTCTGGTGGCAATACACGGAGCTCCGCCGGTTCACTGAAGGAGCCAAGCGAGCGTGTGAGTAGAGCGCATTTGATTGCCGGTGCTGGCCAGGGATCAATGGCTGAGTATCCTCGTATTGACCACCCACCACGAAGCCGGCTCCGGCAGTCTGGATGGGCGCCAAGCCAAGGCGCGCCTGATGGCCGCAGGTGCGACTGACGTAATGACACCAAGTGAAGGTGCCACCTAGCAATCGATATCTTTAACAGGCTGCAGAGGCAGAGTCCATCACAGCTATACAGCATCTTCAGCCGTCAGCGTCACCTGCTTACGATCTACGTGATTGCGACCGCTCATTTCGCACAGTTAATCGAAAATACGGAATAACTGAGGAATGATTTCCACTCGTTCTCGTTGGCGTATAGTTGTGTTCATGCGGATTGGCGTGGGATTTCCGTGGCGAAGAGACCCCAGAACCGGCAATTTTTAGTAATTTCAGCCATCACATCTTCGGAACCTCTCGAGCTAAAGCCATTCTTATTATGCAGTTATTGCACCATTATGAAGTAGCCTGTCTTTACAAAAAAAGCTGTCAGCAATCGTAAAACGCTTGACCTTGAATGATTTTGAAATGTCATTTTATGCTAGGCCTTCAACATATTTTCACCGTTGGTTTGACTTAATTTTTTTTCGCTTCATTTTGGGAAACAACTGTGCGAAAGCGAATGAAGAAACTCTGATACGGTCAGCGACAGACATATTCGCCAGTGACTGTAGTTTCTGGCGATATAAGTTTATGCGGATATTCGCTACGGTTCTTGCATGATGAAAGGTCATTTAACAGCGGGATGGTTGAAAGCGACCATTTTTCAATGCTACTAGTTGCCTTGTTTTGCGAACAATACTACAAAATAAGACAAAGTTGTCGTAAAAGCTATAGACAGAATTATTCAGCATGGCCTCTAGTTTATGTCGGTACTCGGTATACTTTTCATGCGGATACGTGTCGGGGTTCTTTGGAAAGGACACGTCAGTGAAACTGCTGTGGGTGCGATTCTTGTAGACTTACATGCGAACAGCTTACGTCCGTTGCTGTGTCTTTTTTATTGAAAAAATCCCACTCATAACGTATAACTAAAATCAAGAAAGGAAAATACCCGGGTGTAACAATATGATGAGACGAGAGCAACAGTCTGGCGCCCTGTTATCTAAGCTGTAGCTGAGTTTCTTGTCTACCGTCTGTTATCGCGTCGCCTACAGTGTCTTCGTTGTTGTTTCATCTTATATTGTTCACGTCGTTAGCGACCCCTCCGTGGTTCTCACACACGTCCACCGTCCCATGCCGCTTTCTTTGCAGTTTAGTCTATACGTTCGTTTACGTTTGTTCTTCTCAGTCGCTTCCGTTTCTCACTGGCTTTTTACTGAACTCTCTGGACTACTACGGCAGGCTGCAGTCTCGTGGCTGTTGTTAACTCCACTCCAGTACACATCCAGTGCATGCCGTCAGAAGAACTTTTACCGCGCGATGTGCGTATAGTGAAAAGCGCCGTATTGCTACTGTAAGTTGTCCGTCTGTTCGTCTGTATTCTGTAACGTTGATATAGGCCTACAGTACATGAGTCGCGACACTACTAGCGTCCGTACAAGTCATAGATGTAAAAAACGTTCCAGGAAAAGTTAAAAACGTTAAAAAACGTAAAAAACGTGGCAAGAATGAATAAAAAAACGTTGGCCATAATGTGTTCAACTTCTTGCCTAATGCCTAATGCTGTAAGCGCAGTATACCTGGAATAATAGTTTAGATAAAGAGAACTTGATTTAATTTTAATTCAGCTGTGTGGACATATAAGACAACAGCAT
>Ga0209454_1003310_pt1 | contig 11464 bp, 6 predicted proteins | sample WorMetHERISLAND1_2_FD_187400 | JGI IMG/M metagenome (GOLD analysis project Ga0209454, IMG submission 187400) | Marine gutless worms symbiont microbial communities from Max Planck institute for Marine Microbiology, Germany - Olavius geniculatus... | ecosystem: Host-associated > Annelida >...
CCTATAATGGGGGTCTGGGGCCAGAGCCCCCAGCAGGGTGCAGTGGCACAACCCCTGGTCGGGGGATCAGGGGGTAAAGCCCCCCTGAAGCTGAAACATTTTTTGCTTTTAAACGTTCAATGGAAGCCGAAAACTCGCCCATTTTCTTTGAAATTGGGAAACGCAGAAAATCACAGCGTCATATCAGATGCAATCTCACATGGCAATTTTAATCGCATATTGTATCGGTATAAAAAAGACCATCAAACATTGTTGAATTTTGCAATTCTTGCTGGAAAACGGCAAAAACGCACCCCATCATATAAAGTCGCCTGTAAAAAATTTTCATGGTCGGGTCAAAGGGGGGGCATCACACCGTGGCCCTCCCCCTAACTATGCCACTGCTTACAGAGTGCAATCCATTTAAGATCTCTCGTGACATCAACAGCAGTTTTGGTGTCGTCTCCCAGATTCAAAGTCAGGGTGCATCACTCAAGATCACATGTGTCTCCAGTAATCAGAAGGAGCAAATTCTCCAAAGCACGAGACTCAGTGATCAAAAATTGTCACCTCGAGACCAAACTCAGAGAGACGGGCTCAACAAGGAGCGACTTCACCAAGACTTCAACAGGTCGTCATCAGGCGTGCCATTGGACATCGGGGAAGAAGAGATTAAAGAAGCCACAGGATCGAAGCAGGTACGGCACATCACCAAACGTAATTCCGTGGGAAATTAGATCAACACTTTGGCAGTAATACTAAGCTATGAGTGCTCAGTAGACGAGATACCAGCAAAAGTACAGCTGGGCTTTCTGACGTTTAAAACTCGTGTTTACATCCCACTGGTTACTCGCTGTTACAAGTGCCAAAAATATGGTCACATCGCGGCCAAACGCCGGAAAGAAGAACCAACATGTTCGGTCTGTGCGGGCCCACATGTGTATGCTGATTGTCATTCAAAAGACAAGAAATGTGCCAACTGCAGGGCAGCGCATAGCACAAGTTACTGGCAATGCCCAAGGTACATTTTGGCCAAAAAGGTAACATACCGAGCGGCCACGGAACATATATCGTCCTCCAGCTATGCCATGAGGAAAGGGTACTGAAGTCCAACACAGATATAGTCGCTAACATTACTGACAAGGCATCAGAGGCAACAGGATCAAGACAGACGAGATCAAACCAAAAGAAGCAAATGGGTTCATCAACCACCCAAGCTGGCAAAACTAATCAGCGCAATACTGTCACAAAGGGTATACAGTACAATGCAGCAAATGCCGAGCCAACACTCACCACAACAACAGCTGAAGAAACAGTGTCAAAGCATAACACCGATTATTTCACAGATACACTGTCAGGAGAAGCTCTTTACAAACTTCTGGCTATGTTCTTGAAGCTCCATGAGGAACACACTAGTCAACCAGATCTTACTGCATGTATTTTAAAATACTTGTCCAGTAAATTAAACCATCCTGGAGACTGAATTGAGAAGGGAATACTCCAGTGCCACGATAGCACCAGTCAGTGCACCCCGATGAAAATCTTAGTAGCTTCTACATCAAGAAGCTCAAAAATTGAATCAAGAGGAATTGGGGCACACCAAAACAGCAGTTCAAATAGTGTGACTGCACCATGACTTTTATTATGCAATGGAACGCCCGTAGTATTGTCACCCGAGAACCAGAACTGGAACGGTTTTTGTCAAGTCTAGCAAAGCTACCGGACGTATTGTGTATACAGGAAAGTTATCTTCATAAAAATATAAAATGGTTTCATCTGCCTGGTTACAGTATAGAAAGGAATGACAGGGATCCAGGACACGGTGGAGGACTGTTAACAATGATCAAGTCCGGTCTGTCTTATACCCGCCTACCAAATCCAACATCGCTTGAAGCATTAGTAGTTAAGAGTCAAGTTACAGACCAAATCAGTTACAATTGCTAATATATACCATGGCCCTAACAAATCATTAGATGTTGCAGACTACAAGCAGTTGGTAAATGAATACAACCAAGATGTAATCATTATGGGTGACTTAAATGCCTACAGCCCTCTGTTTGGAGCCACTAGGACGGATACCAGAGGAAGAGCATTGGAAGATTTCATAGACGAAAACAACTTGGTTGTGCTCAATACAGGTGCTGGGACACATGTCCTATCTAACAGAAGCAAAAGCAATCTTGATGTAGCCACAGCTTCTCACAACATTGCTCGAATAGCCAACTGGTCAGTCCACTGCGAAACTCTAGGGAGTGACCACCTACCAGTGTTCATAAATCTTCAAGATCCGGCCGTCATAGAAGATATGCCACTACCTAGCAGGTCATATAAAAGAGCAAACTGGGAAAGATTCAAAGCTGACTGTCGACAACTGTTGATGCCAAACATCACAGACGAAGATGTTCCAGCAAGCTTAAATCGTCTCGTCAATGCTATCATCAGTGCTGCTGAAGCCAACATTCCGGTCATTATACCTAAATATGATCCACAGCATAAGTACGCGCCGTACTGGTCTGACGAATGTTCAGAAGCCATTAAGAAAAAAACAAAGCTAAAAACAAGATGCAACAAACAAGAGACTTGGCCGACAGGCAACATTACTACCTCCAACGTAGAAGGGCACAACATATAATCAAACCAGCCCAGAAAAATTATTGGCAGGACTACTGCTCAACCTTGGACCATTCCTCCAAATTGTCTAAAGTTTGGAGCACAGTCAAAAGCATGAGTGGTGTGCGCAGTCGTCCCACCATTCCCACGCTTACTGAAAGCAACATCCATTACGAGACAAACTTCGACAAGGCTGAATTGTTTGCTAAGAAATTCGCAGCAGTAAGCTCAGATGACAACTTATCGGACGAATTTAAGACTCAGCGAGAAAAATTCACTAGTCACTTAAAGTCACAGTCAGCAGCAAGTGATGGTGACGGATCAGCTGACGTCAGAGGAACCGAAGGTAAAAATGATGGCATCTTTGAAAATCACGAATTATTAGATGCACTCAAAGCCTGTAAAAAAGTCCACACCAGGGGCTGACAGAATCTCGTATGAGATACTAAAACAAATTCCACGTAGCTGCCAGGTCATCATACTCAGTTTTTACAACATGATGTGGAGTTGTGGTCTTATGCCTACAGGCAGGAAGGAAGCTATAATTACTCCACTGCTCAAGCCTGACAAATCTCCATTTGACCCATCTTCCTACCGTCCGGTGGCACTAACGAGCACACTGTGCAAGATTACGGAAAGAATGGTAGCTGCGTGATTGCGTTGGTGGATGGAAACAAACAAATTGTTCAATCAGTTCCAATCCGGGTTCAGAAAGTACCGATGTACCACTGACCATATTCTACGACTTGCTGATGAAGCGCACCAAGCTATCCATGCCAAGCAATGCACATTGGCTATTATGCTCGACCTGAAGTAAGCCTTCGACATGGTATGGCACTGGGGACTTCTGTATAAAATGGCTTAGAAATGATTAACAAAACAGCGACAAACACGAGTAACAGTTATTATCTCTCAGAAAATCTTACGTGTTACATCACGTCATTGTTTATTATTACTGCGTATACTCAAATTATCCTTCTTGAGCACAAATGCAAGTGATGGACATTGACGCGACTCGCCAACAGGTCGCTCAGTAACAGCTGGCCCAGAGTGGCTCACTCGCTGTTGATGCGTCATTTCAGTTCGTCAACATACAATCTTAAAATAAATATGATTAATGTTAAATATGTAACAGACATTCAATGATTTTGTGGTCTGAGTGATATTCTGAGCAGATGCATGCACTCTCTAGTATGAATTTATTGTTGTAAACAGCCAGAGTACAACTTCTACATTTCACAAGGTAGCCGGTGGTGTAGGAACATTTATATACTGAGGTGGGCTAAACCACAGTCATCTACGTCAAGTTTATTCCTGATGCTGTCTGCCAAAAATTATAAAAGTCAACCAATGTTTTCACAAAATTATCCAAAAAATAAAAGTGGCATGTTTCTCATTGAAAAACACACTGTATGTTGCCTGCAAACACAGAAACTTGCTGAAAGAAAAAATACTTCCTGTTCATGGGTACTAACCATAGATATATATATGGTCCTAACCTCAGTGCTTTTATGTTAATTGCCAAGAGAGGCATCAGGGGGTGCAGAAAAAAAAACTACTGCTTCAACAATTCACTTATCTGAAACACAGCTTAACCTGGAGTAATTCCAAAATAACTGACCCACTGAGCAGAAACTGTAATTCATTATATATGAAAAAAAAATAGTAACTCTATGATCACAGAACAGCAAATAAGAAGTACTGCCTGTACAGTTCATCGCACATTAAACAATCGCAACGTGTTAAACACTCATAACTATAACACCGGCTCAATATGACTGAGACAAGTTTGGTATCCAAAATACAAAAATTAACATCAGATATCACCAAAGCATGGTGGGACAGAAGCACCATACCATCACTTTTTTCTAGGAGGAACATCTTATGTACTACCCGGTATATCACCAAAAAATTCATTAAAAAGGCTGTTTCATATCTGCCCTGTCAGTTAAAACGATCTCAATGTACAAGGCTCTAGCCAGAATATTTGCTCATTGGGGGTAAGTAAGTAGGTAAATTTAATTTATAAAGCGCACAATGTCAGCGAGAAACTCACTGAATCTGGGTTTGAATTCACTCCCTCCCCTCCTCATCGTTCCCTTCCACTTCTCTTTCTCACCTCCACATTCAACTTGTCGCAAATGTTTTTTTTATTTTTGGCTCCCAAAAATGCATCTGATAGAAACATTTCTCGTCACTTATGCGCAATGAAAATGGCCGTACGCTGTGGATTTGTCGAGCAAAAAAAATTCTCAACATTCGGAGGAAGGAGCGTAAACCAGTTAACCCACCTTTAATATGCCCTGTTAATGTAGAATATAATTCTGTTCTCCATCTAATGAGCTTGTTCTTAGGAGACCTACACCCCAGAATATCACACGTAAGCAACTCGCTGAAGCGACTGCAAGGCATCGGCACATGAGCGAATCAGCACGCACAGATGACAACTGTTTTCAATGCTGGTTGACCGACGCAGCTCTTCTGTGGCCCACGACAATCGCTCGCTGACCGACGCCATGGCTTCTGAGATCACTTTCGACTGGACGGCGGTAGGCTTTGCAGCAGCAGTAACTGGCACTGACTGCCTGGACTGTGGCTGGATGGCATCCTGTGATGATGATGACGGTGCCTGACAACATTCTTGGACAGCGTTAGCAACCGACGTCGGAACATCCTGGGACTGGGACGCGATCGGTCGCAGCACATCACCATCCGGTGCTCCGCCCGACTGCCGAATCTGTGACTCCCGTGCCAGGCACCTCGCAGCTGAAGAACTCAGAGCTGACACATCCAGTGACAGAAAATAACACTTGCACAGTTGTGACGCAGTGCATTATTGAACAAAAATTGTTCATGCACTGTCCAATATTTACAGCAAGCAACCATGACAGAAACACACAGCAACATTTATATTCACTATTTATCACTGATTGACAAACACAAAAGCAACCAATTAATTAGTACTCAGTGAAAAAATCTTAAAAAGTGTGGCTTATTGTTAAGTCTAAATGAGCCACATTTTAAACACCCAAATAAAAAAGTGATCTGCTAACGCAAACAGAAACGCGCAACAGCCAGGGTGCATGTTTGAAACACAGTAAAACAAAGTCTAAGTCCTTCAAAAGAGGCCGCCACGACCCGCGGCTATAGTGTCTATAGTGTTTTATTTACTTGCACTCACCAGAGGTCGCCTCTATCGCTCTGCTAACGTCGTATCAGCTGGATATAGCAAATTTTGCCTACCCCCTCTCATTTAACGCCCTCGTTCAAGGTAACCACCTTCGAATTTATGGAAAAGCTTTACGGTTCCAGAAACTAGAGTCTTCCAGGCAGCCGACGGTGAAGATGTGGCGATCGTAGCTTGCACCGATTTTTTGACTGATCCACCCATGTGAGAGACGGACGGACGGACAGACAAACAGACAGACAAGTTTACAGAATTGCGATGGCTAAGACGCGCTACAGCAGTAGCTGCTGTTGCACTTAAAAAATGAACATAATATTCAAATACCTACATATCAGTAACATTAATCTTAACATAACAGACAAAATATCAAGCAAAAATAAATTTCCGATAATAAAAATCTGATAGCAAATAATACCTGGGTTATCTTTCACATCATCAGAGTCCAATTCATTACAAGCCACACAATAATCAACACCTTGCTTTGACCTCATAAGTATAGTCTACAATTCGACAAGCATCGCATAATGTGTGTACTGCAGACTGCAGATGGCACCAATTCATGAAGTGTGAATTTGCATTACAAACTTTTGAAATCAAAAATTCCAGCAAATGTGTCTGACCATTAGCTATGAATTGAACTATGTTGTAATAAACTGAAACTAGTCAAACGTCCATCTATACAACTAAAACTGTACCTATTTGCAATAAACAAACTGTACATGAAAACATTCTGGAATTATGGTAACAGTACTGGTATTCTAATAAACTGATTTCCCTTTCTGCCATCGAATCAACGAGCAGAAGTCCAACAAATGAACTGCACCCATGCTCTAAATGACTATGCATCACAGTATTGAATACAGATAAAAATACTTGCAGACTGGTATGTGACATTCGTCTATTACAATATGTTATTTAACATATACTAGCCACACTTCTAATCTGTATGTTACACAAAAGAAGTATGCCTCAAATGAAACAAAATGTTGTTGCTTACATCACAGTAAGAGCAAGATGTTCCCAGCATTTTGTAGCCCTTCAACAGATACTCTCCTAGGAGTTTACTGATCCTGTCCTGTCTTTCACGCCGAGCTTGAAACACTTTCGTTTCAGCTTCAGTTGGTGGACACCATTCGTCATCATCATGTGCTGCAACAATAACATCAGCTGTAGCTTCCACACGATCTTCTGCATAATGCTACTGTAACACAGTCTATCAAGTCACACCTTATTTCTTTATCGTAACCATTTTATTGTAAACAACAATAAAACATTGTGCGAACGAAAATCACATTATTTGTGCATAGAACTTAATGGAACTGTAGTGGCATAAAATGGCGAAGGACAAAATGCTCAAGATGAAGTCATAAAACTTACAGAAATAAATTTATTGGGATTAGCAATTCTACAACACAATTTTCTCTACTTCAGCAACATGACTATCACTGGTGTCACGAAACACCACATCGGCCACCTCAACCAAACCCAGAATACAAGGGTAAAACCAGTCAAAATGCCCTAACTCTGGTCAGACAGAACACAGCACCAGACCGCACCAGGCAAAACAAAGAATTTAAACAAATTAACGCACATACGTAAATTTATGTTAATTTATTAAATTCTGCGAAGCAAAAGTTCCAACATTCCGTTACACTGTGGTTATTTGATAATCAAATGAATTTAAGTAACAAAACTAGTTGCCGTTCCGTCACTACCGTAAATAAATAATTACACAGACAACAGGCTAACAGATGTGTAATTTACTATGCTACCTATGACATCAGTTAATGTTGATTATACGTTTAAAATGTGTTACTAACTTTCTATATTCTACAGGCGGGGCCCCCAAACAACGGGGGGCCTGGGGTAACTTACTGCCCCTAATCTCCATCTTGATTGGTCTGGGGGCATTAATAATGTGTTAATTAATGCGTTAAAAAAATTAACGTAGTTTAAAAAATTAACGCTTCGACAGCTGTAAGTGTTAGTAGTTTCAAGAGACATTTAGATTTGCTCTGGCATGGTTTTAGTCTGTATAGTGATTACACATCTGTCATCCAGTAACGGAAGTCAGTATAAAAACAGTATTAGTTTATTTTTTTTGTTAATATTTGTGCTAAAGTATCTACTTTGGACAGAAATAGAGGCCTTTGGCTTGTTTCTGGCTATTCATCAATGATGATAATGATGGTGATAAAAAATTGTCCATTTTAAACACAAACATATGTAAAGTAGTCATCAAAAGATTAACGAAGTAAGTTTACAATGATTACTTTTGTTCATTTGGTAGCTGTAATGTAGGTTCAATTTACAATTATAAATAGCGAACATCATCAAATTTGACAGTAAATACTGAATCGTTCAAGCACAAAATGTCACAAAAAAATGAAAAAACATCGGCACAAGTCTGCTGAGGTATGTTTGATTTGATTTGATTTGGATATTTAGTCGGCAGGGCCCCCAAACTGGGGCATCGCACCGACGGGCCGTGGTGTGTGAACAACTTGCTCAAGGTTGTTACTTGAGAGTGCAGTGGTTAGGGACCGAACCCACGACCCTCCGGTCATTGGGTCCGACACGCTAACCACTAGACTACCAAGGTAAAAAGCGGATTACGGATGTGCGCGTGAATGTTTTTTTCGGTGGTCGCTATAATAACCGTGAGATCGGTACTTCAAAGTGTTTTTTAAATTTTTTTCTGCTACTTGCGGAAAGAACTGAACGGTAGTGTAATGATATCTTTTGTAGCATTCGACGAGTAGAGTTCACTGGTGCAATATGAAGCTGGTCTAAATTAGTGTAATTGTACCGATACTAATCTAAAGAGCTTCCCAACACTTCAGTCGGGAAACATATTTTACAGTTCACAGAAACTTACACGACCCATTCACGGCAGCCATTTTACATAAAATATTTATCAAGCGATAACATAACTATCAGGACCCTTAGAGCTGGGTCAATGTCGATATTTTTAGGTCGCTATCTTGTACTTGTACTTGTTTCGGTATTCGGTATTTTTTTAAAAATCGGTACTTCTTCTTTACCATTACTGTTAAATCAAGTATTAAAAAATTGTGATCCCAATTTTCTTCTGTGCTCGTTGTTTTACCATCTCCGCCCCGGGTTTACAGACAGTCAGCAACGCTAGTTAATTCCGTTCAACTCATTGATTTTTTGTCGAGAATACATTCGACACCAACTTAACACTTCTCATCAGTGATGATTTGAGTTCTCGACAACGTGCACTGAACCTAGTGCCTCAAGGACAGAGTGTAAACTGTGAGAAAATAATAACAAGAAGCCGAGCTGTCGCTACGATATAGCCGACAGTACTATAGTTGTCAGTGACCTTCAAGGTCGTCCAAAATCGATGATTTTCATTTTATCTAAAAAAGCGTTATCAGCGTATACCACTTCATATTAGTGATTAACAGTAACCTTGGCCGTATCTTTCACCGTTTCCAAGATATGGCCAACTTTCCGTTAAAAACGCACATTTTTCAACTCTTTGACATTCAACCCTCTATTTGAAAATGTTCCCCTTGCACTAGATGGCTGAAATTTTGCAGCCGCCGAAATTTTCTCTTAAGCCGCCACCGCCGCAAAAATCGCGGCAAAGCCGAAACTTCAGCCGCGTAAATGCTAATCCGACCGCGAAATTCAGAGCTAGTCGGCTTTGGGATCTATTGCTAAGTAAAAATTAATACTTATACTTTCACAATTCACTTAGCTGAAACTCTTTGTTTTATGATACAATTTTTGGAGGTTGTCTGAGAACGAGGAAACAATAGCCTCCTCGTGCCTGAATGTAGCTATGGCCCTGCTTCTAAAGCCAAGAAAAACAGAAAAAAAGAGTAAAAGGAAAGGGAAAAAGAGCTAAATTGAGAGGTAAAGATGGAAGAAATGAGAAGAAAGGCAAAGAAAAAAAGAAAGGAAAAAAGGAAAAAGTGGAAGAAAGAAGTATGGTCAGGGAAAAGAGAAAGGAACTCTCTGAATTTGTTTCCCCAGAAAAAATTTCCTATAGCTACGCCAATGCAAAAATGCATGCAATTATACACGGAGCTTCAGCTTCTGGGGCACAACGTCCTCCAGACCCTTTCCCAGGGCTTTGTCCCTGGACCCCACTGGAAGACTTGTTTTCCAGACCGCATTACTTCACACCCTCTAACTTAAAATCCTAAATAGTCCCCGAGTTCAGTGTGTTCAAGTAATAGCGAAACGCATTCATTTCATTGTAACTTTTGTGTGCTTTACATGTACCTTACCTGTACTTGACTTTCCAACTCTGTACTTTAGGCGACTTTCAAAACATTTCAATGCAAAAATGACTGCTAAATTGTCTACCTTTTTAATAGTGTTCAGCTTTTGGGGGCTTCGCTCCCAAGCCCCCACCAGGGGCTCTGCCCCTGGACCCTGCTGGGAGACTTCCGTCCCCCAGACCCCCTAGTTCGTCCCCCCAATGCTCATTGAAAATCGCCGGCCATGCACATGGCTAATTATAGTTGCAAAAAGTTTTTCCCTACAGAGCTACGACCTAAAGCTTAGCCTCAATACATCCGTTACAGACAAACATACAGACGGATGAACGACAACCATGCCAATAGCTCAATCATTACTGAAGTATCGGCTAACAAGATGTGCAATTGTTAGGCCTGCCAAGTCAACTGCGTTGAGTGGGCGAAACCCGAAATTTAACCTAGTCACCTGTACAAAGTCAATTATCACCAGCAGATGATAAATGTCTCCCATTTTGGACCCGATTTGCAGCTATTGTTTAAGCCGCACTGAATTTGATCAGTTAAAATTGTTGCCATCACATGTCATATTTTAAGACTAAATGCACCAAATTTGATTTCAGCTGCGCTAGGGAAGCTCAGAGTGCTCCACCAAATCGAATTCCATAGTTAGGAAGAAAGAAAATGAGGTGAGGAAAAGAAAAAAAAGATGGAAACAAAAGAAGAGCAAGAGGAGAGGAAAATGGAAAAAAGAGGAAATGAGGAAATGGAAAAAAGGAGAAATAGTAAGGAAAGAAAATAAAGGGAGGCAAAGAGCTTTGAGAAATCCAGTGGATATAAAAAAAAAACAAAAAGTCAGTCATGGCGGCAGGACTTTCATCAAGGTAAATAACATGAACAGCATTTTGAGAAAAACACATTCATGAATGAACAACATTCAAAGCAAAGACCGGCTAGCAAAAAAATACACTCATGGTGTCATAGCATTAGTTATATTATGCACAAAAAACTAAGGCCTAAAAATTTTTCCGTGCTCATAACATGTGATATTACACAACAACTCATAAAAAACAAACAGACACACTAAATAGTACCCATAAGAACCGAAGTAAAAATACCCCAGCACTACAAACTAAAAGCAAACAATTTTTTCCAGCAAAAACTTTGGAAACAAACCAAAAACTGCACTAATGTTATAAAGCATCCAACAAAAACTTAGGGATACAGGTTTTATCTAGGGACAGATGGAAGCATAGGAAATGTTTAGGCCTAATTCAAGAATTCAATATTTATAGCAGTCAAAAATTCACAATGAACAGTGAACAACTGTACAATGTCAGTAATTTAACCTCAGCGACTAGTTCTGTCCGCCAGCGCCACTGAAGTCTTTTTTAGCACATACTGGCGCTTTACAAGTCAGATTATTATTATTATTATTATTATTATTATAATA
>Ga0209454_1003311_pt1 | contig 11464 bp, 11 predicted proteins | sample WorMetHERISLAND1_2_FD_187400 | JGI IMG/M metagenome (GOLD analysis project Ga0209454, IMG submission 187400) | Marine gutless worms symbiont microbial communities from Max Planck institute for Marine Microbiology, Germany - Olavius geniculatus... | ecosystem: Host-associated > Annelida >...
TTTTCATATAAAGTCGCCTGTAAAAAATTTTCATGGTCGGGCCAAAGGGGGGGCATCGCACCATGGCCCCCCTAAATACGCCACTGTTGCTGTTGGTGTGAAGATTCCCATGGGAATTCCCATGGATATGGATATGGGTATGGGGATTGAAATGGGATTGAAATTCAATCACCCTGGCAGCCCTGACTGGAAACCATTGGGACAGCAAAACGCAGGAGAGGTTTGGAGAAATATTGTTCATGTTGCCGTAAAGGCCTTCTAAGTAGGAGCTATAGTTTTATAAGTACGAATCAAACAATGCTGGATGCATAACAAATCTGTCTGTTGCATACTGTGCGTAGGTTCGGAGCAGGAGCTTCTTGATGACGGTGAAGTTGGCGATGAACAACTGTTCGGCGCAGAACCACGCGGCCGCGCTGTTGTCTCCGTGCTGCGGGGCGCGCGGCGGCAGCGCTGCTAGTTCTTACGACGACGAGAGCGAGTGTCGACACTCGGCAGAATGGCACAGTGCCGGCAACGCCGAGTGGACGTCATCCAGGCAGCAGCGTGCTGTTCCTGCTCAGAACTTCCCGTTCACTGACGGTTGCCGGTGCCAGCCCATCCACGGCTGTAGACATCGTCTTCCCGTGAACGATGCCAGCGAGCGTTTGGTACGATATCAGCAGACAGTGCACGGTCCCACTTCAGAGCTGGTGGTGGCACGACGGCCACTGCCGCGACCTGCCGAAGCCTGCACCACCAGGCAGCCGGCGGTCGTCAGTCACACTGTACACAGCCGAGAGATCGACAAACCACTGCCGCAGCTGGCCGTCGCACCGTCACCGACGTCGTCGTCCGTGCCGCGGTCAGCGCCGTTACGTCGCCGACACGTGGCGCCGGATGTACCGAGCAACAGCAGCAGCAGCAGCAAAGCGACGCAGACAGCTGCTGGTGGCGATGCGACCACCTACTGGCAGCGTCAGCCGACGTTTCACGAACTGTTAGCGTCTCGCGGCGGAATGGTCGCCGACGTCGACAACGACGACGATGACGTCACTGCCGCTGGTTTTCTACCTCGGCTCAGTCGACCGTGTTCTGCCCCTCGCATGTCCGCTGCTGTCGCTAACCGGCCCTGTAAATTATCGTCGGAGGCAGCGCTGGTCAGCGAACTGGCGCAGCGTGGACGACACGCCAGTCAGCTCGACGCGACGGATTCGGTCGACGTCTTCGAGATGCTTTCGCGCTTCCATTCGGCCACGTTCCCAGGTCTCGGCCACGTTGTTGCTGACGCCATCGACGATCGTCGTCAGACGAACCCGCTTCATGCCAGCGACGTCGCAGCGACTGCGCCTCTCCGTTTAACTAACTATCGACCGTCCTGCGACAACGACGAAGAAGAAGTATACGACGACTTACTGGCTGCAGACAGTACGACGGACTACGGAGGTGGTGGAGCGCCGAGTGACGGCATTGTGAGGTGGACAGTCGCCGAGAGCGTGCCAGATGCAATCGGTCAGAACCCGGACGATGGGGACGAGTTTCTCGAAGACGAGGACAACGGACTGTTTAGCGATGACGGTGATGATGATGATGTTGATGACGGCATATCAGTGTCGTCGATGTCGTCAGCGGTGGAGTACGCGCCGTCAGACGAGGTGCAGCCGCTCGTTGATGGCGGCAACCTGCGGCTGGCTGATACGCCAGCGGGACGTCAGCTGACGTCAACACCGATGACAAGTGACGTCATTCCAGCGTGTCTTCGCGACGAGAAAGTTTTTCCACATCAGAGCCAGACGACGCACAGACAGACGACATCTTCATCGTCGCCTTGTGACGATGACGCAGACCTCGGCGGGGATCGGGTGCGTGAATCCAGCGCGCCGGACACAGCGGCAGCAGCTGTGTCCAAGTACGATGACGCAGCTGCCGTGACTCAGAATGACGCGCCGACAGACTGTACCGCGGCACGACGTCGAGTGGTAATGTACTACCCGCCGCAGGCGTACAAGTTCTACATCGAGCAGCACATGGAGAACGTGATGAAAGCGTACGAGGAGCGGCGCCGCCATCGCGCACAGCTCGAAGCCGAGATGGATCAGCTCCGCCTGCCGGATGACGCACGGACTCAGATGCGTCGGATGCTGTTTCAGAAGGAATCCTACCACAACCGGCTGCGACGCACGCGCATGGAGCGCTCGGCGTTCAGGCCGATCTCTGTGCTCGGTCGCGGTGCGTTTGCCGACGTGCTGCTCGTACGGAAGCGAGACAGTGGCGCTCTGTATGCCATGAAGCGGTTGCGAAAGTCCGACGTGCTTCGTAACCGGCAGGCGGCTCACGTCAAGGCAGAAAGAGACATTCTTGCCGAGGCCGACAACGAGTGGATAGTCCGGCTTTTCTACTCGTTCCAGGTACGGAGTACGGACGCCACTTATTGATTCTGTGCCTCAGCTGTAAACTAGTTCAATATACGGTACAAATGTTGTGCACCTCTACTGCTATGGCTGGTACTTGTCCTTAAAAACTAGGGCCTGGATAGTTAAAGTTTAAACCCATGCAGCTGTTTTTCAAAGCCCATTGTCAATGAATTGATGAAACTACGGCGCATGCTGTACTTTTAATTCACACCACAACACTGTATTTGTACCTGGTTTTTGTGCCATGAGTACTTACATCGAGACTAATTATAGACAGAGCCTAAAGCGGAGAAGTTATATAGCTGTTTGTCCAACGCCAAAGCAAATGTGAAGCCACTGAATACTATTTCTTGTCAGAAAGCAGGCGCGCATGCCTTCGACTTTGAGCTCTTACACATAGACTGTTAAGTTGCTGTCTTTTTCTGAGTATTTGATATACTTTTTCGTTCTCTTACGCATTTACGGTATTTTACCTTCGTTGTCGTTTGTTTGTGCACTGCAGTTCTTTATTGTATTTCGCCTGGTTTCATTGTAACTGTGCTGTAGTTTTTGTCTTCAATGGTCGGTGAAACAATGCAAGCAGATGAAATGAAGTGAAATCATTCGTAGCAAGCTATAGTTTGTTCAAATCGATGTACAGGACGCCACGCATCTGTACTTCGTGATGGAGTACATAGCTGGCGGTGATCTGATGGGTCTGCTGATCCGACTGGGTGTCTTCGACGAACAGTTGTCACGTTTCTTCGTCGCCGAGCTGGTGCTGGCCATCGACAGTGTGCACCGCATGGGCTTCATACACCGTGACATCAAGCCTGACAACGTGCTGATTGACCGCCGTGGACACATTAAACTTACCGACTTCGGGCTATGCACAGGCTTCCGATGGACCCACGACTCCAGCTGCTACTATCGACCGCAAGGTATTAAGATGTTCATCTTTTCTCGAGTCGATGATACGTCAAGAATGTGTGCAAACCTATTCAGTATTGCAAACTGAAGACTGCTTTGTTTATTAATTTTTGAGTACTAATATTAATTTATAAGGTAGATTAGCGACGTGTTGTAGATATCATTGTATCTGCAGTATATGTGGAAGCTAGTAAACATTGCGAATGTACAGGCATTGAAAGATTTGAAAATCGGTAAATATTGGTATTAAAGTTATGAAATTTAGTGGTGGCACATTTAGTCCCTATCCCCGCCAAAACACTTATCGGTTTGGAAAAGAAGCTTTGTTCGATGTGTGCCAGTGCCAGGCCCGCCTAAAACTAGGCTTATAGTCGCAAACGTATTCGTATTTGCGTTTTTATGGTGGAGGTGTCATGACTCACGTGATATCGCTGGGCCATGGACTACTCCATAACAGCCAGACGTCTATGTCAGGGCTGTGGTTGAATGATTGATGTTGAATATATCTTGATGCGTGACGACAATCCACGCAAACGTGTTTTATATCTCACACACCAGACTGAAGGCATATTGCAATGATTGCATGGTTTGTGTGCAGGCAACAGCAGCAGCGCGGAGTATGTGACGTCAGTGGCGCACGGGACGACGTCACGCGACGCCGCCGACAGTCGCACGACTAACGACTTGGTCGTCGACTCGTCACACGACGGTCGTAGTAACAATAACTGGTCGCAGTGCCGACGCGTCGCGCGCTCGCTAGTCGGCACTCCGAACTACATCGCTCCTGAAGTCCTTTCCCAGTCAGGTCTGGTGGCTTCGTCGCTCATCTGTAGACATTGATACTAGGTCAACTCAGCCTTCCATCCCTCTGGGCCGTCCGGGATAGGTAAATCTGCCTATCTGGCTGGGGTTAAGGCGGGGCGCGTTCACCTGTGTCGGGTGGCAGGTGACACTGTGTGATCCCATACGGCAGGTGACATTTTAGTTCTTCGTTCTGTCAGTATAAGAAGATGCAGACGCCGACATAATGTGCGCCCGTCCGCATTATTATCAGGAATTTCGGGATTTCTCTCATAATCCAAAAACAGAACCAGTGGAAATTTACTAGCATTGGATTTCTGTAGTCTATTGCTTTAGGCCCAGTTGCTCGTTACCCTTTACCGCTCGGCCGTTGCGGATGCAGCGCACTTTACGCGAGGCATGAATCATATTCGTGAAGCTTTTGAACGGGTCTATACCAAAAAGGCCCAAAACCAAAACGGCCCAGACCAAAACGGCCCACAGTTGTTAGAACTTCTGCTACTCGCTGCCGCGTGTGCATTGTATGACGTGCATTGAGTGAATTTGTGTGTTATTTAAAACAAGAAATATTATTATATTGTAACCAATCTAATGTACTTCTCGCGCATCATTTTCTTTTGTATTCTTTTAAAAGCTTTTTCGTTCCTTTCGGCTTGTATTAGAGATCCGGCGTCTAATTGAGACCCGTTTAATATTATACTAATAGTGACTGGCGTCGAGGTCCCTATTGGAAATTGTCTCCCCGAACTTCATAAAATATTGCCCGATTTTAAGAACTGAAAAAAATTTCTAATAATGGTCGATGACGCTACAGTTGCCATGTCTTGTTATACCTAAACGCGTGTGTCTATCTGGCACCGTTACGGAGATAAATGTACAAAACATCAGTTTATACACTTGTTAACGGCGACATGCAATGAGTGACACATCTAAAACAGCAAAAATCAGAAAAACTGATATCACTCACCATCACATCGTCTAACTGTCAATGTGCTGTTGAATAATAATAATACAATAGTGACATACAATAGTATAGGCTATATACTGAAGGCGGGCTGCCAGAAAAGCAAACGCTTATCAACGCTGGCCGCTCATAGAAACTATGTCTCAATATTATTTTTCGAGTTCGAGCCGTACGGACAGACGAACAAACAAGACGCTTAATGCGGCCTCACGGAACCCCGCATAAAAAATGTCTGCAGCACGGTTGTAATAAATTACAACAGTAACAGCCAATGTCGTCTTACGCTTGCTTATGTCGCCAGTCAAAATGTCGTCAGCTAAACATTTTTATGCTTCGCTGCTCTGTCGTGGTGTTTTTGTTAGTTGGCAGGTGACAGGTGTACTGCTACAACAATGGTTTGTTACGTGACAGGTTACACTGGCTGTTGTGACTGGTGGAGTGTTGGCGTTATACTGTACGAAATGCGCATTGGTCGACCGCCGTTCTACGCCAGTACCAGGGACGAAACGCAAACCAAAGTAAGAGCAGACGCGTCGGCGAAACTCTGGCTTATTAGCTTGCTTCCAAAATGTTTTCTTTCGGGCCCAGACTGCTTCAAAATCGATAGCACAAACGTGCCATTCTAGAACGGGATCTCCTGGCAGGAGGTTCTGGTGGAACGATGACTGCCCCTCGGGCAGTCCTAAAAGTTACCCTCTTGAAAAAAGTAATAAGCCTACGCGTAGTCCTCAATGGGCGTAGACGCACCCGCCTGGCAGAATTTGCAAAGAGACGAAATGCCCGACGAAAGGGAAAAGTATTGAATTTGAAGAGAAAAGGGTACCAGTAGGCTCTTGGATTAAGCCGCTAGACACTTTTGTGTTCCTCTTAACATGGGCTACATCAGCTGTAGGCCTGTATTTTTTTTACTCTTTTCGTCTTACAGGTGAGATGTAAATGCAATCGCTGTCCATTTTCAGATAGGGAGCATGCATATGCCCTGCTTAAGTTAAGAACGGCCTGTAAGGAACTACTAATCGCTGTGCAGCATGCATGCAGTTCGCATTCTCAAGTTCTCTATATAATATTTCGGCATGCACTGCGATCAGTTAGGCTACGAGTCTGTTCTGTTACTGCAGGTGCTTCATTGGGCGTCGACGCTGCACATTCCGAACGTGAACAACCTGCGCCCGACCACCCGCGACCTCATCACACGACTGCTGTGCGACCAGCGACAGCGACTGGGCCGGCGCGGCGCCGACGAACTCAAACGGCACGCCTACTTCAACGGCGTGGCGTTCGACGACATTCGACGCCGTCCGGCGCCCTACATACCGGCCGTGGCGCACGCCGCCGACACGTCCAACTTCGACGTCGCCGAACCGATCCAGTCTACCTCACCCACGGTGACGCAGCGCAGTCCTTCGTCACGCACGGACACCAGTGCCGACGACAGCGCCGACCGCGGGCACCACGCCTTCCTAGAGTTCACGTTTCGCCGGTTCTTCAACGACGACCACGAAGGTCGACTGTTTCCGCCATCGCATAGCTTCGGCGACGACGATCTCGCCAACGACGCGCTCTACGTCTAGTTTTCTTAACTCTAGTCCGCACTGAAGCCATCGACGGTCGACCAGACAGCCTGGCCTGGCGCGGAGGCGGCGGATCTAGTGGTTTCTATCCCTTTAGGCCTACATGGTGGGTGGAGCTTGCGCCCGGTAAAAAATAGGGAGTTTTAAGGTTGTAGATCAAAATTTCACCCCCTATTTTTCACTACACTCTTAACAAAACTTCCCACTAGAGGAGGAAGAAGCCCGAAATCGAGGGGGAAACAGTCAGAAATCGGGATGGGGGAAACCTGAGCCCAAAACTGGGGGGATTGCGCCCGATTTCGATTTGAGATTCGGGGGATAGAAGCCACTGGCAGATCAGTGACAACAACAGTCCAAAGAACCGACTTCGTATTGCCTTAATCTACGTCAGCTTCGTTATTTATTGTCGTCGGCGTTTTGTAAATAAAAAAGTTATTCTTAAATTATCGCAGTACTGTAGATGTAATGTCACAACAACGATTTTTTTCATCTGAAATTAAGCTACAGTGAATTCATGGCGTAACGCAGTTCAAGCTTGCGTCGAGTGAGTTGGCGCAAATGATGGATCCAAACTCCAGAGGAAATTACAAGGTGACAAGGGCAGATGCCTCCCCAAACATCGCTCGGCTAAAAATGCAACCAAAAATTATATGACGATCTTACGGTTAATGTAATATTCAGGCAAAAAATCCCGTGCTTCCAGTTGCTGTCCGTCCCTAACAATTTTTTTTGGACCTTGAAAAATATTGGTGGCATTTTGCTTGCTTCCAAAGCGTTACTGAAAACTGTTAGCATCTAGTCTGCTATGCTGTAGTATTTTTGCTTTGGATACTATTCAGCGTGTCACTTGGTTTTTATCAGCTGTTGTGTAATATTACGATAATATTACATGGAATGTCATGAAATTAAAATTAATATTCGCTCATCAGGCCTACGGCAACTGGAAGCACAAACATTTTTAGGACTTACTAATGTGCCCAACAGTATATGACTGAATTTCGATCAAGCGCCCAGTCCTAAATCCTCAAAGGCTCAAACTTAACCTTGCAAGTCAACTGATCTTGAAACTATGCAAGATGTTGCACAAAATCACATAAAATCTGCTGAAAAACTCAAACACTTCCCAAAGACCAAAGAACTAGTTGGTTTTGGAGAACAGGAGGTAAACCACCTTCCTAAGTCTATCCTACTTGACGCCTTCATGGTTTCGCTATCAAAGGCAACCTACATGCAACACGCTGCACTGAACGCCTTCTCGACCAGAGTTCAAAATTTGCCTCTGGCTGGCTTATAATTACGTTGCCTAAATTATTACAGCTGCAAACAAGGAAAGGTCAAGTCAAGCCAAGGGATGCAAGAAAATTGTGTGGGTCTAACAAGGTTGCTAAACAAGACACTGTAAGAGAAGTTATGCCTAAGTTAGGATGTCGACTTTATAACTCTACTTTACCAATTCCACACACATAATGTTTAATGAGAAAGTAAATCCGCAACAAAACTGACAAATCATAGTCATCTTTGCTACAACCGTAAAACATACGCAACACAAACGATATCTCTATACCAGGCTCCATAGGCTCTATACCAGCAGATAGTGAAACAGCTTGCACATAAACGCCAAAATAACAGAAATGCAAACGTACAGCGATCTTTGGGTTTAAAAAGTGTTGATACCGACAAAGCGCTAACTTTAAAGCAGAACTGTAGAAATTAGCCATTAATAAGTAACTAATTATAATTGACTAATTGTTAGAAACATTGTTAGATTAATTTTCTTGACAGATTAAAATTCGAATAAAATTTGGCATAGAACATGTTGTCAAGATTTATACTTGTTCCCAGTGTTAGTTTTGCAGGTTGCACTTAGTAAATGTAAGCCCTCGCGACCAAACAACTACAAAATCGACTACATACATGTATCTGTACAGTTAGTTTTCGTATATCAACTGCCAGTAGTTGTATTCTGCAGTCTTTGTTCTCTTTCCGACTGACCACGAAATTGCACAAAATTAATCAATTAGTCAAAGTTAATTCTTATGGATTAATTCATAAACATTTTTAATCAGTATCAGTTGATGGCTATATATTGTAAAAATTCTGCCTATGACAAGCTCCTAAAACACACTTTTGCATTTACTCAACTAACATCAAGTCAAATAACTATGCAACACAAATTTCTGTATAGTAAATAAACTCGTGACGCCACCTAATAATTCATACAACGACTGTTCCACAGTGCCAACACAACAGAGATTTTAACCTAACAGAACCTAAGAAACGCAACAAAAACGACAACCAAGACATGAACAACTTCTCTATAGCACAATGGTCGCATTCAGTAGCACAACACACGTTGAGAGACATGTGGGCCAAGTTGAAAGCATCACATAAGCATGATGATACTACATGACACGGTAGTACAACACCAAGATGCAGGCTTTAAACCTAACCGTGGACTACCACTGCAACCACATGGTCATTAGAGTAAAAACACTAAAGCAATCCAATTGTTTGATGCAATATATGGCGAGTATACTTTTACGAGACATGAGGAGGACGAAAGCCAAGCATGAGAACTCTGAATATGCTGTGAATGAAAATGCTGTGAATGATTTATTTAAGATTTTATATAACTACCGAAGAGTGGTGGTTAAGAGAAATATCACTACATGCAAGCATACAATCAGCCGTGTATAAGGATACGAAGACGAAAAACTAAGTAAGAACGTGGTGACTATATATTTACTGGCCGGATAGATGGCCTCTGGGCTATTTATCCGGTCCTGTATCTATGAGCACCCTTGGGTGATCGTATGTACTGGATAAGGCCGTCGAAGAAGAGGGCCGGATAAATAGCCGATCCAGGTAGGATTTATCTGACCACCATATGAATAGGCTCTAGGCTATTGATACGACAGCCAGATAAATATCTTGTGCCAAGTAAGAAATATGACCAGTAAAATTATCCATAAACAGTTGCAAACAACACTGTATTGCATGCAACAAATAAAACTTTCACTGTATTCACACTGCTATCTAAGTGTAAAAAACAGCATTATATACGTAAAAGTGCAATATTACATTCATTAGTATCATCATCACAAAGTCATTTATTTTCTAGAAGACAATCATTTATTTATTCATTATATGGTTCACACGTATCCTAAGTCATTCACTGTAACAGCGAAGAATGAATGAGTGAGTGAGTAGAATTTAACGTCCCACCTGACACATTATAGGTCATTTCGGGGATGGCCTTTGCAGGCAAAATTGCACATACACATAATAACAAAACAAGAAGTTTAACTTTTACAGAAAGTTTAATCTTAATGAAACGCAAAATACAAAAAAATGACCTAAACCGAAAATTGTAAGAACTGTCAATTATAATTGTGCATATGTAGCGATAATAGTAGTTCTAATAATCTTCCCTGTTAGCTGCCAGACAGTCATAAATCTCATAATGCTGTCTATTGGAGGACAGGGGAAGAGTCACAAGTGTGGGGAAGTCGTGTGTCACTGCAGGAAAGTACGACCGTACAGATCAGATTTGAGACTATTTTTAAACGTACCAGTGGTTATAGTTAGGTCAGAAATGTTACAACGTAAAACAATGCATGAAATACTAAACAAAGTGTCCGAAAAACAGAAAGGCCAACAATGTGCTTAAGGACGGACCTAACATGCAATGAGAGAAACTGCACTTACAATGCTTACATTGGGCCCCGATCAATTTATAGTCAACCAAAATCACAGAAAATCGTTGAATAGTGGTAATGTAACGATGCAACGTCCACAGTGACGATGAAGTACTGCATCAGAGTTCCTTCCACACACTTAATGACTGCAAGTTTGTTCACAACCAACAGGAATGAAGATGAACACAAGTGACGCACAGCAAGCAGCACATGCAGTGATATGATACTAGCTCATGCAAAAAGAACCGGTGCGATGAAACACTGCACTGCAAGATTAGGGTTCGGGTTAACCACATCGGACCGCACCAGACTGACCACATCAGTCCAGTGTAGTGCTTCATCGGACCTGAATGAATAACTTGTACACGCAGTACCGATGGTACGGTGTCGGCTAACTAAACACGTCGCATGCAAATCTGACTGTCTTAGCTGGGTGAAAGTCAAATCAGACTGAAAACAACATGGGATAAGTTCCTTCGTAAGGACTTTTCTCATTAGCACTTAGACCTTCCCATCTGTCACCTGGTCACTTTCCAGCAGATTTCTCCAAAGGTGTTGACTTGAGAGTGGCTACAGCTAAAGAACTTCATACTCTGAAGAATCTGTGACTCCGCTCGGCGATGACTTATTAGAGTAAATATTAATACAGCAATAATACACGTGTAATGGACTCATATGTACACCGTGGCCATAGGAAATGTGCCACTTTACTTTGGTCCATATCTTTGCCAATTATTGACCAATTTTTAAAATTCCTTCACTGGCACACTCCGCAAACAATTTGCAATAACGTGATTATTACATATCCCACCACAATGTAAAAGCGTCTCTACACTACCTTGTGAAATATCAATGAAGTATGGATATAACGATAATAACAAACAAACATTTGAGTAAAACTGAATAAAAACAGTTCAGACTAACATTACAGTGAATGGTCTGTATGACACTGGACTGTGTTGGTATAACATAGTCCAGTGTCATACGAATCACTCATCACTCATCACAATGTTGGTCTGAAATGTTTTTTCATTTACCTAAATTTTTGCTATTATCATTAGTTTTTGCTTATATTTATATTTCACAAGGTAGTGTAGAGACACATTTACTGTGTGGTGGGATATATAA
>Ga0209454_1003314_pt1 | contig 11462 bp, 5 predicted proteins | sample WorMetHERISLAND1_2_FD_187400 | JGI IMG/M metagenome (GOLD analysis project Ga0209454, IMG submission 187400) | Marine gutless worms symbiont microbial communities from Max Planck institute for Marine Microbiology, Germany - Olavius geniculatus... | ecosystem: Host-associated > Annelida >...
CCGTTATAGGCTCGCGCTCTGCGCGCTCGCCATGGCCCTCCCCCTTTGCCAAATCCTAAACACGCCACTGATTCAAACGATATTACTTACTTAGGCCTACTGGTTCCCACATGTACAAAATACGATGTGACGTCTGCGACAATCTGTAGCGTTGATTAATTTCAATGATTTTTAATTTTCTACGTCTGGATCGTGCCTGGTCAGTATAGGCTACGTAAGAGGCATTCTGAGAGGTGATCATATCAGGTTTTTGCTCTTCTTGCACGTCAGATAATTGTACTAAATATTTTATGCTGTGTATATGCTTCACGTTTTACGCCGTGGCTACAAGCACCGATTTCCTCGTCCGAAGTGTTGTCCGACGTCGCCGAGCCTTCCGAGGTTTAAAAAACGTCGTCCAAGGAAATCGGACGGAATGCGCATGCCAGTGGCGGTTCTAGCCCGCAACATCTGGGGGCACGGCCCCATGGCGAGCGCGGCAGCGCGAGCCTCTAACAGAGGTCTGGGGCAGAGCCCCCAGCGGGATCCAGGAGCAGAGCCCATGGTCAGCGGGTCAGGGGGCAAAACCCCCGTGAAGTTGAAGCACTTTTGGTATTTGGACGCTGTAAATTTGCCCAATTTTCTACAGTTTAAAACCGCAAAGAAATAGAATATTTGTGTTATATGCTCATTCTTTCCGACTTTCTCCGACAATTTTTTGCGTGTCAGCTATAAAAGACGCCCATCAGAATTTCGGAAGAAGAACTCCGACACTTCCGAGGTGTCCGATTTCCTCTTCCGAGAAGCTCGGACAATACAACGGAGGAGAAAATCGGTGCGTATAGCTACGGCTTTATACGAAATTATACGAAATTACACACGATTCAAAAATAGCCTACGCATTATACATACTAATCGAACTATGCATGGCAATGGCATTGATTGGAATTACGATTAAGCGCGTCTGCGATACTGTAAGTACTCTAAATCCAGGAAAAACTAATCGATCGTAATTTAATACAACCGCACAGCACTATAGGTCTACGCATCAAGTGCACACTGAGTTGGCCTGCATACAGACAGTACATAAATACACTGCGTATAGTAGCATCTTATTCAGATCGCCAGTGCGATAATGAACTCAGCTCATAGAAATATATGAAAGCATGCCGAGTACGTATATACAAGCGATACGCGTACATAATACCGTACAATTGTCATTGATATAGCCTATACTGCAGTAAACGCATAACATTACTCAGCAATCTTATATACCGAAACCACGGCTATAGGGCATATACACGTATTTTATTGTTAACAGTGCGCAGTCTATAAACTTAAATGTACACGAATCGCGTGGGAATAAGCTTAAATCTCTACACAACCTCAGTCAAATATGGCAATGCCGATAATCTAAAGAGTTCGACAAAATAATAAATAAATAACAAACATGCATATCTGTAAATAAACTGGAAAAAAGCCGCAGCGCAAACTTTAACAGCAGAACAGTTCGCTCCATTTCTGTCGCTCTGAACACAAAGCTACGTAACGCCGTAGCTTCAGATGTGCTAGTGGCCACGCGTTAATAGAGGTCCTTGTCAAACCCACTTGCCTGTCCGAGAAGTTAATCTAACGGCAGACAGAGCAGAATGGCGTCAACGTGTGCATGGCCAATACATCCATCGGGATGCGGGCTGAACTATGAAGTGTATAAGGATGCACGCTAATGGATGAACTCCGCTCGACCGAAACTGTTTGGGCTTAGCACGCACTAAGCCAATGATCCACTGAGACAAGCTAACGCTGCTACTTTCAAATTCCAAAATTAAGCCGGATAGTTCGAAATTTACGCAGCACGCCTACCAAGTACGTCATTTGTGTTATTTAAGCCCACGATACATACATTGTAGGCCGCCGCGAGTACTACGACGGCCGGTTCAATTAACTAATAAATCAATCAACTTAACTAGAAATCACTGCAGCAAAGTGTTGGATTGCAATTAATATCCCGTCTACACGACGAAGCTGGCTCCACGAGCGCTCGTCGTGCAGCTTCGTCGTGTAAACGGGGTATATGAGACAGTAGGACGGAGAAAACACAGATTAACTAAACAGCAAGTAATCCGCTGCCCACATCAGTAGTAAATATATTTACAAATAATCCACATAACAGATGTACTTAAACGATACCTTTCAATCAGAACATCCACGACGAATATCAAATACTAATAGAAAAGCTGATCTGCTGTCATAACAGAGATCTGTCCGTGACGTAACACACAAGACTATATAGCGTTAACCTACACTTACATCTGTTTAATAAATGCTATACCACTAGTTTTGAGCGCATACCTCAGCCGCATGGCAGGCCCAGCCGCCAATCACAGTGAATGATTGACATAATCAGCTGAGTCGTCGCCGTCGTCGCAGCGGGTCTGGAGTAACTTGCGTCATATCGATGCCACGCGACAAACTAACTATAACTACTCGTCGCCGTGTAGTGACGACTGCTGCTCGGTGCTGAGTGAGTATAACTCGCAGCTATTAGAGCTATAGAGCTGCTATGCTATACCATACTATAACGCACTGCGGAGTGCGGTGGGTTAGAGCATGCGGTGTCATGCACCGACGTCATTCATGACAATATGCCCAGGGTGTTGCCATCACAACCGACTGGCTGCCCGCTGCTAAAAAGCTGCACCGGCGGCCCGCGAGCTGAGGCTCCCCACTGGCCCTCGGTCGTTAAATTCCGTAAACATGTCATCGCGGCGCGCCTGGTCACAAGACGTCACTTGTCAAGACTTCGTCGTCGTTGAATTCCGACGTCATCGTATTCGTATCAGTCAGTCACTAACGATAGACAGCGTGACGGCGCGCCGCACGGGTGTCCTCGCGGGTCGTCGTATGGATCGCCGTTGTTAATTCCAGCGCTCGCAGCGCGCTATAGGCCAACCGCGCAACCGTGAGAGTACGGGAGAAGTTTTACTGCTTGCATTCGCTGAGTGTGACGATTATGCAGCGGCCCCACTTACCGGGATCCCGGCCGGGATTTTTTTTATCCCCGGCGGGGAAAATTTGAGGGCGGTCACTAAGCCTGTCACTCACTCGGTATTATTATAGCCACTATGAGCCTACGAAGGTCAACTTTATAGCTAGCTACAGAATGTGCTGCTATAAGCTAATCTACAAGTCAGCGCTAAAGCGTATAGCCTACTAACGAAAATGGATATGGAAATAAGTCGGAAACAAAAAGGCAACAACGAAAAAACTAGAAACTTGGCAGACGCATGTCAACCAAGTTCAGATAGGGACATCAGAATAAGTAGTCCTAAAATTCTATTTCCTTCACTTAACTATCTCCGTTTATTGTATGTTCAATGCACTTGCACTAGAGGCGTGGCTATCCATAGACAACTAATGTCTGATTGGCTGGAACCAAAAAAAAACCGGCCGGGATCCATTCAGGTTCATTCAGACCGGGACCCCGACGGTGAATGATACACTGGAGTCAAGTGCAATAGGCCTCACTCACCGTTATCCCAGCAGGGATCCCGGCAATAGGCAGATTTACACGATAATAATGGCCTAAAATGCCTAAGAACTTCTATGGCTGTTCATATAAAACCCATCTCAGAACTGCGGGGCGTCACCCGCCGTATGGGATCACACAGTGTTGCCTGCCACCCGACACAGGTGAACGCGCCCCGCTTTAACCCCAGCCAGATAGACTAGTAATCCATGCTTCTAGTATGCTTCTGACGAAAAGCAGAGACGGCGAATTATTTCAAGATTATTTTATGCAACTTCACTTCGTGACACAAACTGACACATGGGAAATAAACTAAAGTGTAAATACCGCAGCACAAAAGACTAGATGCAAACAGTTTTGCTTCAGTGAAACTTTGAAAGCAAACAAAAACTGCAGCGATATTTTCAACACGGTCTATTGTGTAAAATATGCATCGCTCTGTACGCGACTTAGAGCTGCAAGTCCCGGTGGCGTCAAAGTCGCGGCACCCGTGAGTATTCCCCGGTCGGTGCGTGCAACGACACGTACGTGTATATATAATTGTATATGCTGACACCGCACATCAATGGTTAGGGAGTCATAATAAGGACAGCGGCAGATTTACACGATGGGCCTACCGCTGAGCTGCTCGCCCGATGACGCGTGCTACCCGGTCCATAAAGACCTGCACACTAGGCTACTTACGACTGCCGTCTGTGAACGCCGTGATAAGCCTAAGTGTGTGGCTTGCTGGCGTAACAGTTAAGACGTTGGGCTTAGGATCAAGAGATCGTGGGTTCAACTCCCAATCACGGTCAGATCTCTATTTAGTGGTTACTACTTGGCCGGGTGACTGTCTGCAGACAAGTTAACTACCACCACAGCAGCAGCACATAATCAACCGCCAAGATCAACTCAGCCTTCCATTCCTCCTGTGTAGGTAAATCGAGTACCAATCTGTCTGGCTGGGGTTAAAGGGGGGGGGGCGTTCACCCGTGTTGGGTGGCAGGTAAAGCTGTGTGATTCCATATGGCAGGAGACGCTCCGTAGCTCGGAGATGGCTTACCATTCTCATCAAGAGTTATAGAATATAGACAATAGTGTATAGTCTTTAAGTGGTACAGATAGAAGACGATGCAACCGGTAGATACTTTTAGTTTCAGTTCGCATCGTTCGAACCTCTACCCTTTGTACGAACGTGGGCATGATTACAGTACAATGCTGACGAGATTAGCCCATCTCTAACTCAAACAGGTAAACCGCCGCCAGGTAATACACGATAGCACAATAGCGAAATCAAAATTTATGCAGCACAGAGGACACGGCACGAATGTGGAAAGATAGTCACGAACCTCATGACGCGTTGCGATGGTCGGCTTTTGTAAAATATCTACGAAAGTATAGGGTTTATACTCACGGGAGACACAGCTAATGGGCAGAGCTGGATTCAAACCTGATTAGGCCGTGTTTCGTAAAAATGCGAAAGGGGACCATCGCATAAATTTTCTGACGTAACTGTACACAAAACTTACCAAGAATTCAGGGTTATAACTGTAAAGTCGGAAATTTCGCAATGCGGCCCTTCCTCCCAAACCAGAGAGTGTTGTGTTGCACCAAATAAACCTCAAATATCGCAACACAGCATAATAATGCCCCGCAGGCTAGTAAATGTTGCGCTGCTTTCCGACATTCTGTGGCCTCTGTGTAGCCCCTTTTTTGTGTGGCCCCTTCTGTTCGGACGAACATGCATGCGAAACATGCCTAAATCCGCCTCTGCCGATGGGATTCGGTCTGCAATGGACGATCAACGCCAAGCGCGCCGAGTTGTTACGCTCTGTTAAACCGGTACGCAGTTAAACCTACCAGCGACGACCTTCTAGCGTACAAACGACCACCGTACGCGTACGCACAGACGTTCTTCCATCCGTTTAGTTTCGTGACCTCGCCGACAATAAACGCAACTTAAGCGCTCGACCAGATAGACAAAACTTCCACGACCACCACGACGAAGACGACGATACGGACGTCTGCCACGGTCGTTTAAGGATTCCTCGCGTCCCAATGGGACTCTGCTGGAAAGATTAGTGCCGCGTAAAATTGTTGACCCGGTGGGCGGGCTGTCCATGGTGGTCACTCTTCCAGATGACGGAGACGAAACGGTCGGTGTCCAGACTGAAATGGAAGTATAATCCTCATTCCTCGTCGTCGATGACTCAGTTCGTTCGGCGCTCACGTAGTTTGGTGCATAAATAATCAATGGTCTGTCTGTCGAGCCGATCAGTCACGGACCTGAAGATCAGTCCGTCAACAGACAGACGAGCGACGGAACTGTGTCGCGTAATGCGGGTTTTCTCCTTTGATCCCTTCGTGCAGCGTCTTTAACAAAACATATTTTCAACAGATTACACACCACCGACGTAGCCATAAAGGAGTGGGGGCACTGCGGCACGTGCCTTCTCTAGAAGCCTACTCAGTTACTCAAAGTAGTGAAAAAACGCATCAAAACGCTTTATTTTCTGCGCAAAAAATCGACAAATTTTCTGGGCAGGGGACATAACCAGATCGTGACTATGCCAGTGTCACACACCCTGACAGACAGTTGTCTGGCACATTTGATACCAATGAAGCGACGTGATCTTTAAATCGCATGTATCTGCGCCATAGTCGTCCATATGAATTATCCAAAACACAAACACGTTATGCAATGTCGTTTCTACCGTATTGCTTTTACACTTCTACTTAGATCTAATTACATTGTTTATCTTTTTTTATTTTTACCTAGCATTTTATGTAATCCAGCTACTGGAATGGCTGCAACGTAAAAAAGTTGATTTCATTAACGATTTATTTCATTATCGTTGTCAAAATGTGGATTATCGGCGGGTGAGTGGCCCCGCCGCCTACAACGTCAGCACGCAGCGAGCGTCAGGTATGAGCGGTACGAAACACGTTCACTGACACTCCAAGAAACTGGAAAACCCACGGTCCGAGACATTATACCCAAACAATCGTCTCTAGGCCGAGGCTGCACCATGACACTCGCCGCGCCGTGCGCTCAGACACAGGCGCTTGTCGCCAAAGACCGTCGCCGCCGCGGCGGAGCTTAATTTATTTAAGGCGCTGCAAATCCACAAGCGCGAAATGCAGTGGCGTAAATTGAGAAATAAACAGAGCGGCTATGAGGTGCCCAGGATTGATGGCCATGCAGGAATTAGCAGAAGAGAATCCTGGCGAAACGGAATCCCGCAGGAGCACAGACACCATTACTCACTGGCATCAAGCGCTCCAGTCGCGTAAACATTGACGCAAAGATTAATCGCTCTGAGTAAACGACTCGCCAAATGTGTCCGTCCACCACCCAGACAGTTCTAAGACAATAAAAGCAATCGGTGTTTGCTACACTAAAATCACGTAAAATACAAAACAAAGGTGAGAGAAAAATTAAAAAACACAAGCAAGTGTATCAAAACACGTAGCTACCAATATAAGTCTCAACTAAATAACATAAAAGCACCACAATTGAGTCATATAAAATGAAATTATCTGTCCAATTGCTACGGCATAGCATAGAACAGATTATAAAATCACTTATGTCATTCTGTCAGTCTGTCTGTAAACACTCCTACGGCCGCAATTTTGATTCGATTTTGATGAAATTTTGCACAGTGATTCGGCCCCGAAAAGTAAAATGGAGTTTGTTTGGGATAAAAATCTGATACCTCCTTCCCCTATTTTCCCCCAAATTTAAAAAAAATGCATTACAGCCTATGGGGACTTCAAAGCGGTATAACTCGGTCCTTGTAAAAGATAATTGCGCGCTGTTTGCACCTACCCCCTATTTTTAGGCTCGGGCTGTCTGATGATGTCGTGGCAATGGGACAGGTACCTCGTACCACAGAACGTATTTCTATATAGTTCTACATCTGACTGTACATTTAGTGATTTTTGAAAATTTGATTAAATTATCAAAAAGTTGACCTTCCTGTATCTATAGTCGGTACGATACGAAAGTCCACGACAATGCATATAAGTGCAGTGTGTATAACCCGAATAGACGTGCCTATGCTTATGAACGTGATTAAGTATTTGCATTTTCCATGAAACCGTTACTATGACCAAAAACAAAGATTACACCTCAAACTAACTTCTAACGCATCACGTTCTATTGGCTGCGACTTTGCTAAAAATAGGCCTAATCCAAAAATAACCATGCCAAAGTAAAATGAAGTCAAAATCATACAAACAGTTATAAAATATGAACGAATCAGAGGCGCCAAATTATCGTTAAATCTTCTCTTATGTATGACAAATTGATTTCGAATTATGAAACGCTATAATAACTATTCGGCTCTGCAAGAAAGCAAAACGAAGCAGTTACGCCGGTAATCTTTCAGACTCGGTGCACACAATGCCTTGTCACAGCATGCTAAAGTATTCCTGTAAGAGTACTGTATCATGTGACTAGGGCTTTAAAACCCACGCGTTGGGTGGCCATTTGAGGTTGTTTCGCAGTAACGTGTCAAAATGTGGCACTATATGTGAACGAGGTGTAACGCGATATCGATATACGTTAAAAAAGTAATATCAGCTCATATACTCGAACTATTCAGAGTGACAGTTGTAGCCTATCAAATACAATAAGAGAAAAACCAAGTCTATATTTGGTTAATCGCCTTCTTTCACAGCCAATAGAACGTGATGCGTTAGGAGTTAGTTTTAAGTGTAATCTTTGTTTTAGTCATAGTAACGGTTTCATGAAAAATGCAAATACTTAATCACGTTCATAAGCATAGGCACGTCTATTCGGGTTATACAACACTTATATGCATGCGCCTTATTCTCGTCAACTGTCCGACTGCAAAACCCGTATTGCAGACTCTACAATATTGTTTTTATCTTCGTCCGTCATTTGTATTGACAACCTAATGACAGGTGAGGCACGATTGACACGATGGGTCCGATCAGACATCGTCGTCGACGTTGCAGCTGCATACATGTAGCAATAGATGCTTCACAATCTTGGCGGGGTTGTCTACGCGCCCGCAGACACCCATAAAGCCGCATACACTCGTCATGGGAACGGACGAGAACCGGTCGTTCGGTCGGTAATTCGGTCGTTGGTTCGTTAAGATTGAATCACGCGCTCGGCTCAGCTCAGCAGCAGGTCGACGACGCATCCATCGCAATCAGTTAACGCGACGTCAACAAGCTGCCGGTCAATCTCTTTCGTCCGACTATAAGACGACCGGACCATCAGTCAAACAGAAAGATGCTGACAGCTGATTCAGCAACTGTAAAGCTGCTACAGAAGCTGCTGAGTGGCGTAACATGTAAGACTTATGTCGTATTTATACTGTGTAAACCTAATAGGCCTAAACGTTTATAAACGTTTTTGTTTAACCATTTTGAATAAACGTCAAATATTTAGCGTAAATTTAAAATAACCGTGATTTGAAATAATAACGTACGTACAAAAAAATCAAAGTGCAAATATATCGAGCTGTGGATCAATTTATTGTGTCGAGAGCAGCATTTCTTTGCCATTATGTTTATGTTTTTTTTGTCTTTGTTACCATTATATGGTGAATAAAGTTGAATAGTAGCAGACGCAGAAAAGCAAATAATCGCAGTGACTGTCAAAAACTGAACGGTAGTTCAAGCCATGTGTTAACGGCGACTGCTTTTTCCTATGAGAAAGCCAACAAGAAATCTGAGCTAATGCTCATGAGACGCGCGAGAGCCTATGGTAGTTCCTGTTTGCAGGTACATGGTCTATCTCCATCCATTTTATCGCAATTCACGCTTTTGCAGCCAAAAATCACTTAAAATCAATATTTTTAGAGTTCAAGGTTATTCAAGGTCATCGATGTTGACATTACTAAGAAGCTCGTCGCCAGTGCTTGTTATAATAAGCAGAATCTGCAACCATTTTTACGCGCGAGAGCTAGCATAGAGCTATAGCGCGTATTAGCTATGGTAATTCTGTCTTAGTGTCTGTCACAACCCGGTACCGATCGGAGACCAGGTGAGACAGAGACTTCTGGTTTTCACCTATGATGGCTTAGAGTTTCTAGTATTTTGTGACAAAATTTCATGCCACTGAGTAAAGGGGGTCCCACGAACAAGAGGGAGAAAAAGGAGCACCCCCCTTTGAAAAGGCGTTATTCTACAGTTATTGGCTCGTCTAACGTGAAAATGGTTGAAGATAGGCACAGACATGCTGCTAATCGTAACAATCACTGGCGACGAGCTTCTTAGAAATGTCAAAATCGATGACCTTTAATGACTTTGAGCTCCAAAATAGGGGGTTTTAGTGAATTTTTCGCGATTTTGAACCGCGACACGCATTTCAAGAGCAAATTGCGCCGAAATGGCTGGAGATAGACCAAAGCAACCCGCGTATGAAATTTTCACCATTGAATGTAAATTTTAGCAATTTAAGTCCGGACCCTCTAGGTTCAAGGAGGCTTGCGCACACGGGTGTCAAAGAAGGGTTACCCTCTTAAAAGTGGTTATTCATCCACTGGTGGCTTGTCTAATGTGAAAATGGTTGCAGATAGGCACAGATATGCTGCTTAACATAACAAGCACTGGCGACAAGCTTCTTAAAATTCTCAACAGTGATACCTTGATTGACCTTGAACCCTAAAAGGGGTTTTTCATGAATTTTTGCCGATTTTTCGCTGCAGGAGCATGACTTGCGACGAAATGGATGGAGATAGATTACGATTACCTGCGAACAGGAACTGCTATAGTCTCTCCCGCGTCTCTTAAGCATTAGCTCAGATTTCTTGTCACGTTAGACGAGCCAACAACGCTATAATAACGCCTTTTTAAAGGAGAGGGTGCCCCTCTTTCTCCCCTCGTTCGTGGGGACCCCTTCACCCAGTAGCATGAAATTTTGTCACAGAATACTAGAAACTCTAAGCCAGAAGTCTCTATCTCACCTGGGCTCCGATCGGTACCGGGTTGTGACAGACAGCAAGACAGAATTACCATAGCTAATATGCACTATAGCTATGCTAGCTCTCGCGCGTAAAAATTCGACCCCACAGAATTAAAACCCCTGATCTGGTTGAGATAAAATTTAGCAAAATTGATTAAGTCAACTAGATGACCTCTCATGTACAATTTTATGTAAATCTGACCAAGGGGGTTTCTCGGCAAATATGTGAAATATACGCCAAAAATTTTTCTATATACCTTTTTTTTCTTCCACGCACCTACAGGTCAGACCCCTTAGGAAATTTTTACGCGCGATAGCTCAAACGACGCGGCCTCACGCAAGGTGCAAACCTTTTGGAGTTAAAAAGTTAAAATTTAATATTTAACGTATTGATTGGAAAAATTCGAAAAAATTACAGTGGTGCCTATGGTGAAAATTAAACAATTCTTTAAACGGTCATAACTCCGGCTGTGTATAAGTTAGAGTCGTAATTTTTGATTCTATAAAATGTTTTTGGGGATGGCCAATCTAACCGTGTCATTCAAATTTACCCTTGACTCTTCCTGGTTGCCACGGCAACAAAATTTGGGACAAAATGAGCTATAACTCGGATTCTGCTAGAGATATCTGCGAGAACTTTGCGTCTATAGGGGGGTTCAGAGTTGGGCCATCAAATGCTGCCAATGAAATTTTGCCCTGACTTTCCCTGGTTGCCATGGCAACGAAATCTGAAACAAAATGAGCTATAGCTTGGTTTCTGCTACAGATATTTTCAAGATCTTTGCGTCTAATATGGCCTTTGAGGGACGGGCTATTAAACTAGGCCAATCTAATTCCACCACAACCTACTCTTGTTGCTATTTGAATATCACGTGACCCCAAACGGTAAAGGTCGTGGCTGTAGAATATCTATGGCCAAATATCTCCGTAACTGATCAACTGTAGAAAAACGTTTTTCACTAATAAAACAGCAAATATAAATGTACAAAACATAAGTTTATACACTTGTTAATGGCAACATTTAAGGAC
>Ga0209454_1003319_pt1 | contig 11455 bp, 4 predicted proteins | sample WorMetHERISLAND1_2_FD_187400 | JGI IMG/M metagenome (GOLD analysis project Ga0209454, IMG submission 187400) | Marine gutless worms symbiont microbial communities from Max Planck institute for Marine Microbiology, Germany - Olavius geniculatus... | ecosystem: Host-associated > Annelida >...
TTTTAGGAGTATATTTCAATTACTCCTAAAATATACTCCTAAATACCCTAACCCTAAATACAAGTGTTTCCTGGCCAAAGAATAGTTATACAGCATTAAACAAATAGCATACAGTAAGTAAACAGTATGTAACAATTTGCGCACCTAAACTGCAGGAGTACCCAATATTTATGTGCAGCAACACGCAGAATATTGTGTGGTCGTCATACTAGTCACTGCCTGGTCATAGTTTTATGACTTGGGCTACCGTGACCTTTAGTTCATATTGATGTTATTTTCCGTTCACACGGATGGATAAGTAAGCCAATCTGACGCCATTTTCTGTCTGCCATGGTTGGACAGAAAGCAAAACTGCACGAACATTTTACATGCATGTATGTAGAAAATTATGGAACTTTTGTTCCCACGTACTTTCGCTCCCGGGAACGAATTCTATGGAACTTTCGCTTCCGGGAACGAAAGTGACATGGAACTTTTGCTTCCAGGAATGTTCGTTCTTTGGAACTTTCGCTCCTACAGTCAAAGTAACGTGCTTTCGCTCCCCAACACGAATTATGATTATTTAATTGATAAACTAATAGTATTAAAGCCTTATGGCTTGTTGGTATCTTTGTACAGCCTCAATGTACTAAAAGATGGCAGGTTTTAGCAAATTATTTTTTAAATTATTTTATTTAAATTTATTAAGTTCCCCAAATTTTTCCTCAAATTATATTTTTTTATAAATTTTTAAATTATATTTTTCGTCAAGTTTTTACCATTATTTTTAACTGTAGTAAACCTTAAACCCATTTTTAGTTTTTTGGAAAATCTTTATAGGCTAGCTGTAGCACGTTTTCCCTAGCGACAGCTAGGCTTTCTTGTTCTGGACATTGAGCATTTACACCGCATGCTGGCGTCCTTTGATTTCAGCTACTTCTATTAAGCAATAAGTGTAGCCTATGAAGTTAACTCTGAGTGAGTAGTGAAAGTTTCACCTCATTCTCGCTCAGGGGAGTGAAAGTTCCAGGGAACAAAAGTTTCTGGGAACAAAAGTACAAGGAAGCGAAAGTTCCATCTATAGAAGTACCTGGGAATGAAAGTTCCCGTTACCATGTAGAAACAGGCATGCCGAATTGCCCATAACCCCTGTTGACTCATATCGTCATTCTCTGAAGCCACTGGTGGATTCATTAGTTAGAAATTAGCAGTTATTATGTATATTATTAACTATTAATAATTATGCTTCACTTACTGAATGTCAAAGCACCTGCATGATGATGCATTTAAAATGCAATATATTTTTCATGAAATTAATGAGGAAAGAGGCTAGAGCATATCGTCACAGTTGATGTTGTTTGTCTAAATAGACAAGTATGCTTGCAGTTCCATCCCATGGCATCTACAGAAAATGGTGTCAGATTTGCTTACATTTTCGTCCGTGTGGACGGAAAATAACACCAAGCATTAGTTCAAGTAGAATTCAGCATGGATGCCCTATGTCTTGTTAATTTTGGCCTGCAGTTTATTATTCTCAGCAAATGCAGTGCTGCATTTGTTATGTCTATGTCCGACAGTAAAGACTTTATGCTGCTCAGCATCATTTGTGACACCATTGTTCACATTACACTGTCCCATATCTGCACTCACATTGCTCGAGTTTATTGAATTACAAAACTGGTCACCAAATAGTCCAAATCTAAATCCCATCAATCTGAACTGAACATGGGCTAATGATTGTTGTTATTTAAGTAAGTAAGTAAGTAAATGATTTATAAAGCGCCAAAGTCTCAGAAAGAATCATGCGTTACAACTTACATGTCAAATTTAGAATAATTTTTGAGGTGGTGAAGGTAAATAAATTAAGACAGCAAACCTGAGCGAATATTTAAACATAGACATAGGCAAGTTTTACGCCAATTCTAGACAAAATTCTGAAACTTTTGACATAGAACATGCTTTTCTATTATTAACCATCACTAAGTTATCAATGTATAAGTATAGCCTGCAAATAAAATATATGATGCACAGACACAAAAAAGTATGTTTTGAATGGTATAGTATTGTTGACTTGTTTATACATGTATGATATTATGGTAGATTTATGAATCAGCTGAATCAGCTGGGTGCTTTAAAAATTCAGTCAGTTGCTAGTAAGTATGTTCACCTTTTATCACTTAAAATGTGCTGTCATACAAATGGAAAAACATGATTGAGTGTAGATTTGAATATAACCACGTTGCTTGCTGTTCTTTTTGTTCTACTATCTGTAATACTCTAATTAAATTAGCAACACAGTTGTTACTTGTATTTGTTTACTGTCCTCTGTCAAAATGTTATGTTTGGGATCAATGGTAACTTTGGTTTTATCTCCTTTTCTGTAATATGGTGGCTCATTGGTTGAAAGTAACCAATTCTGCTAATCACACCCCCTCTCATTGAACACATTGATCAGGGTGAACTCTTTGAAATTCTGGTAATTCTTAAAAATTTTGTTAGTAGAGTTTTTTGTGGAGCACACAGTAAAGACTTTATGGTGTCCATTTGCATCAATTTGACACAATACAGCAGTGTGACAGAGCAGACACACAGACAGACGGACGCCTTTGCTATAGCTAAGACAGGGTATCTGGAAGGCACCTGCATAGCAAGCTGTATACTGACACCCTGCAAAAAGCATCATCGTCTTCATTGTCATAATTTTCTGATCTTTTAATATGTGTCTACTGTCTGTCAACTTTTAATGTTTGGGTGTAACTAATTAGTAATATTAGCAGTTTGTAACTTTATATACTGAAACTCTGGTGGCATTTTTCACATTTAGTGATTTCTCGTGTTGTGCTTATTGTACTGATGAAGGTTTTTTCACAGTAGAGACTGGAGCCAATAGTAATGATGATTGGAAACTGAAAATGATGCCAGTGGTTAAGCTTGAGATGCCAGATGACAGGTTTCTGCTTTGCTGGCTGTCGTATTTCATCAATCGATCAATCAAACTAGAAAGCAGTCAGAGCCTGCACACCTCCGCCAGGGCAATGTTGTTCACTAGGTGGCAGCACCATCTTTGGTTTTGCAGTGGTTCCCTTATGCCCCATTGAATGCAGTGGTAACAAAAATTTCAAAGTGATCCAGAATCCAGGATTCCTTCCGGATCACCCCCAAGATTGAATCACTGGTAGTTTGTGCCACTCCCGACATACCCTCAAAATTTCAGATTGATACGTTCATAACTTTTTGAGTTATCTTGCTATCACACAGACAGACAAACGGACAGACAAACAAAGTCTGGCAAAAAACATTACCTCCTTGGCGGAGGTAAAAATAACCACTTACAAAAGTGACCAGTGGTATACAGCACACCTAAAAACTAAAATAAAACCTAAGGATAATGTACACAAAGTAAAAACTACTCAGATATGACCATGGCCATGTGAAGGATGCAGTGGTGTAGTGAAAGGGGACCGAAGGGGCCCGGCTGTCCTCAATGCCTCAGACAAGACAAGCATACATTTAGATGTGCTAATGTGCCAATTTGGTCAGTTGATTTTTAGAAAAATAATTAAAATTGTTGCCACTAGATCTCGTATTTTAAAGCTACAACATTTTGCTCGGGGAGCTTACAGCGCTCCCTCAGAACCCCTCGCTGGGGGGTATGGATCCTACTTCTGAGGGAAGGCAGGAGAGAGGAAGAAGGGAGAAAGTGAAAAGAAGGGGAAGCTAAGGATAGGAGAGAAAGGGAGGGTAAGGAAAGGGAATGGACAAAAAGGCAAGGGAAGGGCATATGGAGGCAAGCCACTTTTCTTCCCTTAGTTCTCATTTTTGGTTATGCCACTGTAAGGACAGTAAAAATTCTATGGTGTGGGTGATGTGTAAACAAAATGAACATACACTTTTTTGCATAGTGGGGTATATGGGTTATAGACTAGCTAGTCCCTTGTTTATTTGTCATGGGCTGGATGAATACCCTCTGGACTTTGGTGAATTATGATAATAATATGCAGTGTCAGTATGGTATGATTTATCCTGCATGCATTAGGTGCAACATTCAGATCTATGTATGCAAGTAATCTGAGCAAAGGTCATGTGCAATGTGTCAGCATCAGTGCTGCTACCTCTGATATCTGTACTACATGCAATAAAATAATAATGCTTTTTGAAAATGTACACACATTTTTGGCTTTCGTGCGGATGACTCTTTGAACATAGGAGGTCAAAACTCAGATGGTTAAAATCTACGTTTTCTGCAACTGTTTTCATGCCAGACGAGTCGATAGCGGTGAAATGACGGCTTTTTACGGGGTGAGAGTACCCACCCCATTTGATGCCCTTGTTTTAGGGGAACCCCCTCAACCTGCAGCACAAGATTTTGTCACTGTAAACTGATGTGTTTGTGGCAGCCCACAGTGTAGATTTCATCATCCTGGCTTACACCATTTTTGTATGGCTGCAAGGTGTGATGGATAGTCAGATGCCTCTAAGATAGCCAGGACACAGTTAGCGTATCTGCTGTCACGGGTAAAATACGTCAACAGGTGCTTGAGCTGTACGATAAATAACTAAATTGTGAGTAAGTAACATCCGATACTGCAGATAGAACAGTTGCAGAGCTGTTATGCATTACTATTCAGCAGCTTATTTATGTTGCATTTTATTCATTAATATGGAATATTTCACCAAAAGATCTACTGGATAGTTATTTATTATGTGTAATAACCCTGTGTGTATTGTGGCAATAGTAAGTTGCTGCAGTAAAAAGAAGCACATTTGCGTTAGTGTCAAATACATCTGCAGATATGTTAGTTATATTTTCAGCCACTTTGGAAAAGTTGGGACAGTTCTTGTGTGAGGCCACAGATACACAGCTTATTTTTTAGCTGCAGTGGCAAAAAATAGCATGAATGTAAGGTGGCTGCATTTTCAGTCATTTTAGCAAATTTGGGACTGCTTGTGCAGCTTAATTTTCAGCTGCGATAACAGAGTGCTATTTAGAAATATTTCAGAATGCTGCACGACTGTTGACTTGAATATATGTTCTGGTAGGTTTATGAGACTTCTTGCTGATGTAAACAATCAGTCAACTGCCGGTGTGTACATTTACCTCTTATCAGTTATCTGTACTTTTGTACAACTTGTGCTAACATGTAAATACAACGTGTTATTTGGGTATTTGCCATACATGTTTATTGCATGCTGCTCCTTTAGTCTTACTGATTATTAGTCCGCCCGGAAGCGATAGCTTGCAGAGCGGACTTAAGTTTTACCCATGATGCGTGGGCCGACTGGCATGAAATTTTGCACGATGGTGAGTAATAGGCCCAATTTTATAATGCCGGTCAAAAATTTTGGGGGGGCACACCCCAAAAAAATTTCAGGGGCCAAAAACATGCAAAATTTAGCCTGATTTCGGATCATTTTGAAGTTGGCGGTGAATATCTCCGAAACAGATGAAGATATTCTAAATCGGATTTTTATTTTATCTACCACGATTCCTCCTGTGTTAGGCGAAACAAGTCCGGTGAAGTTTGGTCCAGTGACCTTGGAGATCTCGATGTGAAATCGTACCCATCTAAAGCGCATTTTTTGAAAGAACATATTTCGGCCCCTAGGGGGTGCTGTGCCTCCAAATTTTTACACGTGCTAGAGAATGACCAAGTCTTACTAGCGCACCCCCCACCGGGATGGGGCCCCTTTCACAACTTTTTTCAAAGGGGGGTCAAAAATTGGCTTAAAATGCAATAAAGGAGCGCTTATAACTTCGGAGTTAGGGGGTGTAGCCCGATGAAACTTTGGCACTTGATGTGGCTCTAGGTTGGGGTGTTAACGCAAGTACAACTTTTGGGGGCACCACCCCCTTAAAATTTGCGAGGGCAAAAAACGTTCAAAAAGTGGTGCGATTTACGACAACTTTCGAGTTTGGGCGCAAATATCTCTGGAACCGATGAAGATAGCGACAAAATCTAAACGGCTTTGACGAGTACGATCCTTTCAGCGTTGAACAAAAAAAATTTTGTGAAATTCCGTCCACTACGAACAAAATTATAAGCGGTCATGTTGACCTACCCTAAGTCGACATAGGGCGTTCGGCGTATGTCAATGCATTAGAGTTCGGGCCACGTGACTTTGGTGCCGAGGAAATTTTACCCCACCCCTAATTTCCCCCCAATCGGACTTAGGGCGCCGGGCGGACTCACGTTGGGCTTTGCCTCAAATTTCTAGTTTTAAATCTAAAATTATGATACATTTGTTACTTGTATTATGTTGTTTACTCACCATACTGCTTAAAATGTGGTGCTTACAGAAAGAAACTCAGTTTGTTTTTCCACCATTTATGTAATATAGAAAAAAAAGTAAAGTCTTTTTTCGTGTTACAAGGCCAATTGAGCAGCACTGACCTTTGTCTCCTCAGCCCTTGTCAGACACCGGCGTACGTTGCAGGGGGACATTGCAAGGCCACATATATTGGGCTCACGTGATCCTGTTTATGCCTTAACTGTTGCTGGTAGTCAATGCAACCATCCACAATCATGGGATGGCCAGGCTGAGTTCATCTGTGTTGCTTGTTACATACCAAGATGCTTTACCATTTACCAGTGGTCACCCATTTATTTTCTAACTGGTCTCATTGTTGAGTAACTTTATTCACTGTAGGCCTGCTGTTGACCACTACTTACTGTATTTGTTATAACTTTACCTCTATTAGTCAGTTATAAATCCAATAAAAACTGGAGTGTAGAAGCATGCACAGACACACTGATAGACAGACACAAGTAATTCTATAATCTATCTCGTGCTGTCAGCTATGCTATAGCATTGGGAGAAATAATGAAAGTCATCATCATCCTCATTGTCATAATTTTCTTATGTCTCGGTATATGTGTCTACCGACTTTTTAATGATTGAATGTAAATGTTATCGCTAATAGTAATAGTTTTCCAGTGCAAATCACCTATCATATTATTGGATCATACACGTATTTGCACTTCTATGTACTGAAACTCTGCCACTGTTCACAGTTAGCAATTTCTTGTGTTGTACATATTGTACAGGTGAAAGTTCGATTACAGTGAAGACTGAAGCTGACGGTACTGATATCACTGAGCATCCACATGATGACAGGCCAAAAACATATTTGTGCACAGTGTGTGACAAACGGTTTACAACTAAAAGAAATATGAAGCGTCACAAGCTGAGACATATTCAACATGAGTTGTTTTCCTGTAATCAGTGTCATAAAATTTTCAAAAGGCAGTCTTTCTTGGATAAACATAATACGATCGTTCACAGCAGTCAGTACAAGTGCACTGAATGTGGACAGTGTTTCAGTAGCAACTGCAGACTAACAGTACACAGGCGAAGTCATTCTGGAGAAAAGCCATTCGAGTGTACTGTTTGCAGCAAACAGTTCACTACTTCTTGTCAGCTGGTTCAGCACAGCAGAGTTCACAGTGGAGAGAAACCATTTATATGTTTTGTGTGTGATAAGGCATTCAGCCAGCATGGAAGCCTAAATGCTCATGTGAGAATCCACATGGGAATCAAGCCGTACAAGTGTTCTCTATGTGACAAAAGTTTCCGTGAATCCGGAAAGTTGTTGAGACACAAGCGGTATATTCACAGCAATGATAGACCGCATCAGTGTCCTTACTGTGACATTAGGCTCAGAACAAGAGATGAATTCAATCGTCATGTTTCGTTTCACACTGGTGCAAAGCCTTACTCGTGTAGTCACTGTTCAGACTGTTCTAGACAACATTACCAACTCAAGACACATCTGCTGAAGTCACACAATGAAGGTCTCTCGTGCCAGTACTGTGAGAAGAAATTTAGCTGCGAGTATTCCTTAAAAGCCCATGCTGCTCGGCATGAAGGTGTGAAGTCATATGTTTGCAGTAAATGTCCAAAGCAGTTCTATACCGCACATGAAGCTAGTCATCATGAGCTTGTACACTCCGATGTCAAGAAGTTTTGCTGTGATATATGCGACGAAAGGTTCAGATCTAAAGCTGCTCTTGTAGCTCATTTTAAGAGATCTTGTTTTGATTACCAGGAGTACTATGATGCTTGAACGTTGCATTTTTCTCAGAGCTGTCAAATTAACGCGTTAATTAATGCGTTAATAAATTAACGTGCATTGTTTAAAAAACTAATGCACATGCGTAAATTTATTTAATTTACTAAATTTTGTAAAGCAAAAGTTCCAATATTCCGTTAAACTGCAGGTATTTGACAATCGAATGAATTCAAGTAACTAAACTGTAGTCGACTTTCCATCACTACCGTAAATAAATATTATTTAAATGACAGGCTATAAGATTTCTCTGCTAGCAATGACGTCAGTCATTGTTGAAAAATGTGTTTTTATTTGCTTTGTAACTTTCTATATTCTACAAGCGGGGTATCTCAAATGTTGCGGGGCCCAGGGTAAGTTTTCCCTTACTCTCCTTCTTGACGGGCCTGGGTGTGTTAATAACGCATTTAAAAAAATAGTACATTGCGTTAATGCGTTAAAAAATTTAACACTTTGACAGCTGTAATTTTTCTATTTCCATGCTTTGGTGTATTCCCCGTTTTAGGCCGACTTACTGTCATCATTTTGAGATAGTTGAGTTACATTGATGTCCTTGTGTACATTGCCTGGTCTACGTTTATAATACCCATGTTTGTCAACATGAATATGTGACTTAAGAGAGTTGATGTGGTGATTTTAACCATTTTGAGGCCCTGTGGTTAAACTGATTTATCGATAGGCTACTTGATGAACGTAACTTGGCCTCAAAATAGTGGCCATTGCATGACCAGTTTGATTCGGTTGTATGTGAGGTCAATGTGTAACTTTGTTTTGCATATCCTCTAGGGCTAATGTATTAATTAACATGTTACGGAATTGGTTGTGATTAAAGAAATTGATGCCATTAAAAGTTAAAAGCACAGACAAGCTGTGTGAATCAGGGGTTTCAGTGTGCAACAGAGGTTAAAAAAATTAGCGCACATGCGTAAATTTACTAAATTCTGTAAAGCAGGAGTTCCAGTATTGCATTAAACGATGGTTATTTAACCCTCGAATAATATTCAAGTTACACTGAAGTGAGATTGTTGCTGTTCTATCACCACTTTCACGGTTCTGCGACACAGCCACGAGTTCGTCGATCATCATTCCAGTATTCCTCTCAATGTAGTATTCGTACAATATCAGCGATATTAATGATGCTTATTAATGTGTTAACACATGTTAAAATAATTATCGCAATGCATTAACGTGTTTAAAAAAATTAACGCTTTCGCAGCTCTAGTCAAAGCTAAAGTCAAGTCAAATGGATTATTTGACTTAATGTTAAAGTCAAAATCAAATGATTTGCAGAAGTCAAAGTCAAAACTTAAACCAAATGATTTTGATATTTAAAAAAGTCAAAGACAAATGATTTTTAGTTCATTTGATCTTGACATCTCTAGCATGTCAAACATTGAAAGACGTAAAAGTTGATACGATATTTTGATGATACGATTACGACGTATTGACCCATCACTAGCATAAATAAAAGAAAAATAAACAACGCGCACTGAGTTAAATATTCGATGTGTAATGTTGATTTTATTTGAAGGTTAGTAACTAAAAGTTTAGTATTGTTTTACTTGAGTTTAGTTTTAAAACGGCCCACGTAATAAATCTGTTGGAATCTCATTCTTTTTATCCGTATTGACTTACTGTGCTTTTTTCGTGAGTCTTTCAGTACGGCTTTAATCTATGTTGGCCAAGTGCCACGCCCACTTTTGTAAGCTCAGTGCTACGGTCAGTTCGGCGAACTGAAAGATTGGTGACCAAAATTACTATCGTCAGTTCGCCCAACTGAGTCGAAAGAATCAGAATTTATTAAAAGCAGTTCGGTGATCTAAAGTACTGCTAATTGGGTAACTAGTCAGTTCGGCTGCACTGCTGTTAATTTCACACCGCCACTAATACTGCATTAGAGATGGTAAATACATTCACTAATTTCAAAGCGCAAAAATATTAGAAGGATCTTTAACTTCAAGTTCTAATAAACTCCTTGTTAGCAGCACTGGCTGCTGAGATGAAATCTGCACAGGTGGAGAGTGATGCGATTTACCATGACTTGTGCAGAGGTTAATAATCTGTCAGTTTACTCTCAGCTAGACAGTGGTAGAATTGAACCATAATGGCCTGCTCGTGTAGCTTAATAATCTTACTACACAACTTAGATTTATTTATTTCAGCTTTATTTTAGTCCTACCAGGCCGTCGACTGTCGACGGGGTAAGTGTTTTTAACTTTTGAGACTACCATATTGTGCTTGCAACTACACCGCAATTTAAATTATTCCAGCGATCAATTACTTTGAAAGAAAAATCTGTTGGTACTTATAGTGGTATTTAATGTGTATTTGAGTAATTTCATTTCATTTTTACACCCGAAAGCAGCTACTGCTTTTGCGCGTCTTAGCCATCTCAATTTTGTCTGTCTGTCCATCCGTCCCTCTGTCACATGTGTGGATCATTCAAAAACGGTGCAAACCAGGATCACCAAATCTTCATCGTCAGCTGCCTAGAAGACTCTAGTTTTAGGAACCGTAAAGCTTTTCCATAAATTTGAAGGGGGTCACTCCAGACGATGGCACTAAATGAGAGGGGGTAGGAAAAATTTATTATTTTAGCCACTAAGTCACTGTATCGCAATAACGGTACGAGATAGGGTTTAGGTTAGTATTAATCACTAATAGGAAATCATACACTGGCTCTCGATTGCCACCGAATTCAATGACCATGGATGACCTTGAATGCCAATACAGGGGTTTTTATGAATTTTTTGGCGGTATTGGGCTGCAAGACACATTTTGAGAGTTAATTGCACCGAAATCAGTTGAGATAGCCATGGAGAAGCTGCATATAAAATTTTCAGCATTGAACGTAGATTTCAATGGCCAATTTTCGATTTTCTATGTTCAAGGAAACGTGCACACAAGGGCATCAAAAGCGGTACCTTTGTAAATGTCGTTATTTTACCTTTTGGCTAGTCTTTCGTAAAAACGGTTGCAGTTAGGCATTTGCATGCTGCCTATCACAACATGCGCTAAAGCCAAACTTTTCAGTTGTATCAACATCGATACTTTCGAAGACCCTGAACTTCCAAAGTAAGGGGTTTTTTTTATTTTTGCGATCTACGGTTGCACAGTGCTCAGTTCAATAATGAACTGCGACGAAATGGCTGGAGATAGACTGACAGTTTGCGAACACTAACTGCTATAGGCTTTTGTGTGTCTCGTGAGTATTAGCTCAAATTTCTTGTTTGTACCCCATGTTAAAGATTCAACAAAGTATTTTCTATACTTAATGTCTTCAAGAGCATTCACGATTATGAACGCTTTAATTAGATTACCTTCATGCTGTTTTATTTTCCAGTCTGCTCAACTGCAGTATACCCGGTAATTAATGTCACATGTTTTTACATGAATAATGTGTGCTGT
>Ga0209454_1003323_pt1 | contig 11451 bp, 10 predicted proteins | sample WorMetHERISLAND1_2_FD_187400 | JGI IMG/M metagenome (GOLD analysis project Ga0209454, IMG submission 187400) | Marine gutless worms symbiont microbial communities from Max Planck institute for Marine Microbiology, Germany - Olavius geniculatus... | ecosystem: Host-associated > Annelida >...
GATGAAATCGGGCGTTTTGTGTCAAAGGAAATTTTGAGTTGCTTTGATGCGGTGTGATGGACGCTGTCTTTACATAATTGGATTGGTTGTCAATGACCTTTAAGGTCATCCAAGATCAATGATTTTCATCTCATTTGAAAGGGCATATGCCACTATCTATTAGTGATTAGTCCTAATAGCAACCTTGGCCCTATACCTCTTGCAGTTTTCGAAATGCGGCCACTTTATATAGCTTGATACTTTCTATTAAAAACTGCGGCCAAACTGCTCCAGATAGAGACATGGTCACTATTGACAGCATCGGAAGTCGCCAGCGCCCTATCCGATGCGCCGACCCCCTACTACTTACCGTTTAGAGACAATACATTCGTGACAGAAAGACAGACAGACGACATCCCTAGTCCCTACTATAAGCTCGACCGTTACGTAAGTACGGTCGGCTAAAAATTAACACAACAAAACTTGACAAACTATTCCGTTACAACGCGACTGCACATCCATCGATGCATATCGTCGAACTTTGCAGAGCAGTCTCCTTGACCTTTGACCTTTTGACTACTGCCGAACGCAAACAATTCTGAGATGTCCCAAGACGCAGTCTATGGTAGAAATCCATCAACGCATGCATTGCATGCCCGTACACATCAGCGGAACAGCATCACACACACACACGCACGCACGGACGAAAGGCATAAAAACACTGACATTGACTGAGGCACAGAAATCGATTACCGCAAGGCCCCAGAGAGTCCGCAAGAACAGTCCGTGAGTTCCAAGAGCCCACAGCGGTGTCAGTAGCGTCGTGGCAGTGGAAGGGGCGAGCAATTACCCCCCCCCGCCTCCTCCCCCTTAATTTCAGCCTGTCGGAAAATTTTCTAACTCGGAGCCGAAAATCCTCAAGCACTTTGGGCGAATTTTGGAACAAAATTAAACTTTCGATCGTCGATGATCTCATCTGTTGGAAAATTGCAACTTTCTGCCAAGTACTTTTTTAAAACTCGATCACGACTCCTCTGAGTGCTGGAAATGATTCCCCCGTGGGATACTTTGTTACGGCTGGGATACTTCATCAGGGGTATAGTATTTCATGTAACACCACTTAAACGGCACTTTTCACGGCACATTTGGCGCACTGCGCAGCAAGAAAGTCTTGAGCTTTGGCTGCAGAACGGAAAAAGTGCTGGACTCCGAAAATGAACAAGTAATTTGAACAAAGCTCACGTGACGCGCGACAGCATTGGTCCTTGCATGCGGGCAATCAGTGTACAGCGTGCAATAAAATGAAGTAATAATGTGTCTAAAAGCAGTACCCAAATGTAAGGCCTCCGTAAAGAAGACTCCTTGAACTTATAGAGTCGAAACTCGGATGGTTAAAATGTACGTTCGACGCTAAAAATTTCATACGCAGGTTGTCCGGATCTATCTCTAGTAATTTCAGCGCAATTCATTATTGAAATGTGCGCCGCATCCGATATATATTGCAAAAAAACGCTAAAAAACCCTATCATGGTCGTTCAAGTCATTCAAGGTCATCGATGTTAGCACGGCCAAAAAAATTCGTCACTAGTGCTTGTCACTAATCAGCATGTCTGTGCCCACCTGCAACCATTTTCACGCTATATACGAGCCAATAGCGGTAAAAACACTTTTATGGCGGTACTTATTCATTCATTCATTCATTCATTTCTTTATTACAGCAAATGTCAAAACGCATTCGTTGTTACAAATAATATAGACATATTGCGATTATGTTAACAAGTAGGTAAGTATCATCTTGTACGTATCTTAGGTTGCTTCCACATTCGCGTGCGCAGGTTTCCTTGAACCTAAGGGATCGGGACATAAACTGCTAAAATCTACGTTTAATGCTAAAAAGTTCATACTGAGTTTGTCTTGGTCTATCTTTAGCCATTTCGGCTCAATTTACTCTTAAAATGTGTGTCACAGCCCAAAATTGCGAAAAATCTACTAAAACCCCTTATTTTAAAAGTTCAAGGTCGTTCAAAATCATCGACGTTAATAGCCCTAAAAAGCTCGTCACTGGTGTTCGTTATGATGAGCAACATATCTGTACTTATCTGCAACCATTTTCACGCTATACGAGCCATTAGCGATAAAATAATCACTTTTTAAGGGGATACCATACACCTCTTTCACGCCTTCGTTCTTAGGGGACCCTCACACCCAGCGCACAAAATTTCGTTGCAAAAAACTGGAGTCCTTCATACAATCGGACAGTGTGACAGACGAAAAACGGATGAACAGACAGACGCCTGAACGATGGCTAAGACGCGCGAAGCATTCTGCTGTCAATAGTCACATAGACGGCAGGTGAAACTATTGTGAATTTTTTGACACACCTGGTACATCTTGGCGTTTACGTGATAAGTTATTCGCGTGCTTTCTTGCTTTATGTCCTTTCTCAGCAGTACGTCGTATATAGCAAGCAGCAAGACTTCCAAACCGGCGTGTGAAAATCGAACGCAAATCCATATGTAGGGCGAGCAGATAAGTATCGATCCCGGGCAGCTGAATTCCCGTAGTTCTATGGCGAGAATAGATTGACCGGTGGTCGCACGCGGAAACATAAACACGCGGGTCCACCATTGCAGTCGGTCAGTAATTCTCCCAAACCATCTCCACCTGTACAATCTCATCCATACTGTGCCCTACGTCCGACGCACTAGTGAAGCGCCAAGTCGAAGAAAGTCTTTCAACTTTATAACCCGTGCGACTTCTTTCTTGTGCTTTTAGCCAACCGTACTTAATTAACAATCGAGCCATTTGCATGATTGTTGTCGTCTGTCCGTTTATCTATCACTGATGTATTGTGTCTGAACGGTAAGTCGTAGGGGCTCGGCGATGGTAGCATCGAATAGGGCGCTGGCGACATTTTATAGGCTGTCAAGAGTAATCATGTCTCTATCTGCAGCGGTTTAGGCGTAATTTTCAGTAGATAATTTTAAGCTATAAGTGGCCATATCTCGAAAACGGTGAGAGATAGAACCAAGGTTGCTATTAATCACTAATAGGCAGTGGTATACGCCCCCTTTAGACAAAATGAAAATCATCGACTTTGAATGACCTTGAAGGTCATTGACAACCAGTACGGTCGGCTATTCTAGCAACAGCTGGGCTTCTTGTATTATAATAGAGCCACTGTCAGCCAAAGACCGTAGTTAATACCCCGTTTACACGATTAAGCAGACATCAAGCAAACATCAAGCAACCATCAAGCAAATGTATTTAACCTACACATGGGTGACGTGTGCTCTAACTGATTGATGTTTGCTTGACGTTTGCTCGATGCTTGCTTAATGTTTGCGTCATCGCGTAAACGGGGTATAAGTCATCACTCTGAGTCTTTGGTGATCGCGATATGGGCGAAAGATAAATTGACAATGTTATCGCACCATTCAGCATAGTCATCCAGGTGGGCAATGACTATTAAGCCATGCAACCACACTCCACATTACCATCTTTCCAAGAAATACCGCTATGATGCAACGCCAATTGTATAGGCACACAGTCCTTATACTAAAAAGTCAGCGACTACAGTTCAGGGCTTGACCTATCGCTAGCCTGGTTTCTGCAGCTGGGAGCACCTGTGTTTTGTGCATCACCAGCTCAGCTCTTCAATCAGTTCATCAACGGCGGTGTCGTACCGCGCCAGTGGAAAAGAGCCATCATCACGTCGATCCCATCGATACTGCCGGACGGTTGGAGAAAACCGTCCTGAACCTTTGGCGACCGGACATCAATAATACCCCGTTTACACGATCAAGCAAACATCGAACAATCGTCGCGCAAACATCTAGCAAATGCATTCAAAATACACGTGCACGACGTGTGCTATAATTGCTCGATGTTTGCTCGACGTTTGCTTGATGATTGCTTGATCGTGTAAACGGGGTATAAAGTACAACGACGAGATAACCTGGTGATATTCTATTGAATGCTATCCGCGCACGTCCTATAGCTCCTTCCATTTCATTTTTCCGTCAACCATTCAATCCACTGGTTGTAAAAAAGCCTATAATGATTGCTTTCGATACGCATGATGCTACTGCGGCGGTAAATTAGCCCAAAGGTAACTCTAAACCCTAACCCTAACCCACAATGATATCGGTTTACCGCTGTAATGGAAATTCTGAGCGCTAAGTGCGGCGATTTTACTGTCGCAATAGATTTTTTTTTCGATACAGTCTAAGGCGCGCACCCCGCACGCACATCTCTAAGCTATCAGTCGCGGAGCATGGCAGTGCTTATTCGCGGTGATTTACCCGACCTCGTCGTAGTAAAGAACGCCGCGTCACACACACACACACGTGCGTGCGCGCGGAGAAACTGGCCGGTGTACTTTGACAGTATCGCCCCCAGAAAAGTCGCCCCCCGGCGACATTTTACCGGTAAAAATCCGCCGGGGGGGGCAAATTTTTACCGCGAAAAAATCGCCGGGGGAGACTTTTTACACGAAATAATACTAATTAAGAAGTCGCCCCCTCCATGAAAACCATGATTATGTCTCCCCTCGGCGGATATTTCATGGGGAGACTATTTAATGCGACACCGGCATGCAGTGTCGATGGTCGGCCGGCCGCCGGAAGACATACAGTGTCCGGCGTCCCCCATCATCGTACTTTATACATCCGCCCGCCGCATCCGCGTCCCCATCGCTTTGATTGCGGATACAGCAGCAGCCGCAGCAGGGACGGACGGTCTAATGCTGCCTCCGAGACAGACAGACGACCGACCATACGGAATAATAGACCAGGAGGCTACACGTTAACTCCCGTCCGCGGCGCCGTGTCCTATCCATAGCACGTAGCCCTACAGCACGTACGGCCTCTGCTGTGGGTCGCTTTTTCCTCCGCCAAGGTTATGTTTTTGCCAGACTTTGTTTGTTTGTTTGTTTGTCTGTGTGTCTGTCTGTGTGTTAGCAAGATAACTCAAAAAGTTATGGACGGATCTTTCTGAAATTTTGAGGGTATGTCGGGAATTCACGTGCTTTCAGTTATCATCAACATTATTCATATTTACCTCCGCCAAGGAGGTAATGTTTTTGCCAGACTTTGTTTGTTTGTTTGTTGTCTGTGTGTTAGCATGATGACTCAAAAAGTTATGAATGGATCTTTCTGAAATTTTGAGGGTATGTCGGGAACGGCAAAAACTACCAGTGATTCAATTTTGGGGGTGATCCGGAAGAAATCCTGGATTCTGGATCACTTTGAAATTTTCGTTACCATTGCTTTCAATGGAGCATAAGGGAAACCGCTGCAAAACCGAAGACGGTGCTGCCACCTAACGAACAACATTGCCTTGGCGGAGGTATGCGGGCTATATGACTGCTTTCTAGTTTGTGTTTTGTGTTCTATATCAGGTTTTTCTGTAAAGATTAAGCTTTCTGTTCCATTATTATGTGTATGTGCACTGCGTGGAAAGGCCGTCCCCGAAATGACCTACCGGTATACTGTGTCGAGCGCTACGTTAAACTCTACTCACTCATCTGTTGTGTGGCGGAGAGAAAGAGTTTATTTTCCATAACCACAATTAACACAATAACACAACACAGCGGTTAATAATACAAACGGGTGCCCAGAAGGGCATTCACAGTGACGTATAGGCCTACCACGGCGGGACCCGGGGAAACATTCTTGCGGGAGCGAGAAAATTTTGAATTATTCTTTTTAAAATGGCGCATTCTTGAGTACTTTACATTTATGAGCGACAGCGGGGCCCCCAAACGTCGCGGGGCCGAGAGTAACTTACCTACCACCCCTTCACACCTCTCTCGACGGGCCTGAGCATCCACCCATCAAATGCTGGCCACCATTGTCACAATCAGTGTGAATGTAAAACCCGCTTGCTTGTAGCATGGCATTTGTCGCTAGTTAGTGCACGTGTAGCGAATCATCACGAACTATGGCGAGTTCTTACGATATTTGTTACACGATACGATATTTGCTCTTGTAAACTGACAGTCAATCTGTCGTCAGTTTAGCCTAGCACATGTATGCAAAAAACTAAAATGTTTCAAATAGAAATGAGATGAGAGAAACCGAAATAGAAGGACAGTTATGTTGTAAAACATAGAAAAAACTCAAGAAACTGCCTAAGATCGGAAAAAACTGAAAAGGAAAGAAATAACGATAACTAAACGCACTGAATATTTGACCGGCAGCCGGTCAGATGGCCTAAAACCATTCTGTGCTTGTACGCACTGGCTAAAGCTGTTCAAGGCGACCGGTCATGACCGGTCAACCGATCATGACCGGGCGCGTATGACCGGTAACAAAATTTGACCGGGAATATAGCCTATAGGATATTTGACTGGCTGCCGGCCAAATATTCTGTGCCATTACCAAAAAATACCGAAACGAGGAAAACCATAGCAAGTCCACCAGATACAGGCCTACGTGAGATCAGTCCGAATGTGTTTCAAGTCCATCGACGGTGAGGTGACTCGCACGAAAGCCGAAAAGAATCGTAACCGGTGATATTGAAACAGTAATGCGTCCGTGTGCGTACGGTAATGAGTTGTCGCCGCGGCGGGTCGGCAGACAAATGAAGGAAGACGGAAGGACGCGGCGAATGTTCTGCAGAAACGAGGTCTGACCAGCAGCAGCCACGTCGACACGTCGTATAGCGCAGCATAATGCTCACGGCCGCAACGCTCCACCACTAATCTAATCATAGCAAGCGTGCCGTACTGTCCATGGCGCATGCGCAGGAATCGGGAAAAGAGGGGCTAGGTCCCAAACCGGGGGGGGGGCTCAATCCCCACTGAGGATCAGGCCCGTCGAAAGAATGGGGTAGGGGGTAAGCTACCCCGGACCCCGCGACGTTTGGGGGGCCCGCCGTTGCTCAAAAATATAAAGTACACCAGAATGCACCATTTAAAAAATTTTTTTAGAAATTTCCTCCCCAGAGGGGTCCAACGAGAATGTTTGGGGGCCCCGCAAAAATGTTTCGCCAAGCCCCGCTGTGGCTCTCGACGGGCTTGCTGAGGACGAGTCGTTCAGAAAAAAAAGTATTACTCCGTACTAACGCACATAAAGCCATGTTCATGTTTCTATAGTTACCGTTTCTCTCCGTGAATAAAAGTATTTTTTAGAAATGTGTTTTACACGGCATTTATTGGACACAATCATACATACAGCGGTATATGCACGTCTCAGTAACAGGGACAGAATTAGCGGAAAAACCAAACTGCCCGCTGTAGTAGTAGGGTGTTTACACGATCCAGCAAACGTCCAGCATTAGCACGTGTATTTTGAATACATCTGCTGGAAGTTTGCTGGACGTTTGCTGGATCGTGTAAAAACCCCATAGCGCCACGCCATCTGCCGCGTTCTGTGGCATTTAATGCCGAACAAAAAATATTTCTGTCGTTTGCGGTTCCTTGCGCGTTCTTCGCCGATCCTCGCAACTGTTGATGATGCCGCGGACAGCAGTAAACACGGCAGTCACCAAACGGCCGTCACAATAGGCCGTATTACAGGTACTGTCCGTCCGTCCGTCCTCTGCCCGTCTGTCTGTTTGTCCGTGCGGACTCAAGAACAGAAAGGCACAGAAACACCAAAATTTGTGTAAACGTTTTGTCAGGGTGATAGAGTAAATGGCGTGCCGATCTTTAATTTAAAAGGTCACACGTTAAAGTCACCAATCGTCAACAAACGGACGGCCGCGTACAGGTCGGCACCAGCATTGTGGACATCTTTGAATGTTACGTGTATGTAGGATGCGCCGCGTCAAAAAAAACCTAAACGTTGCTCAGTTTATTTGGCGCACTGGTCATCGCACCGTAATCAATTATATCCCGTTTACACCATCGAGCAAACATCGAGCAAATGTATTCAAAATACACGCGCTAATTGTTGGACGTCTGCTCGACGTCTGCTCGATGTTTGCTAGCATTCATCCAACTAGCTCGACGAGCTATGGTAATTAGCATGCTAATTAGAAAGAGGGCGGGTTGTAATTGGAATGCCTATATAACACGTGATCAGCTGTGGGCTAAGCCTAGGCCTACGTTTGAGTCAAGGGCGGGGTTTCATCAGGCATGCTTGATGTTTGCTCGATGTTTGCTCGATCGTGTAAACGTGGTATTTGTCAGCATTTCTAATCGCATCCATCTTCAGTGTGCATGTCATCATCAGCCTGCGTGCACACCTTACCGCGAAAAAGATAACTGTTTACTGTCAAGCAGCAAGGTGAAGGTCGATGAAAAAGTACACTCTGAGGTTATCAAAAAAGAGAGAAAACGTAAAAATAGAAATGAATTGTATAGTTCGTAATGAGTGGACTTGCGGAATCGAATAAACTTAATGGACACATCTTTCTTGACGGTGATATTTCGATTTGGCAAACAAACTGGAAGTATCTGTTGAAATCACGCATGTCTGCCGATGATAACGCTGGCCAGCGAAAACGTGAAAGTGCTGAATGACTCACAAGCGAAGACAATTGAATATCAGATGTTCGCGTCGGCGGATATTTAATTCAGCAGACAAGTTGTCGAATTGATCCTGGCCGTGAACTTGTGCAGAGTTCCAGTGGAATTTACATGCAAAGAGAAGTGCAGCCATACAAGGACCTCACCTTGGGTATATCACAGCCGACCGGTCTACGAATTTAGTTGTGAGTTATCAGAGTGTGAAACGTTATGTTTTTGGTTGAAATATGTGGATTGCTTAGAGTTATTGTGTGTATGTGTTCTCAGGCGTGGGCATGTAGTTTAACGACGTATATCATGTGTAGTGAAATTATTTGGAACTGATTTTTCTTTAGCTGCACTTATCTGTACATATTTTATAAAAAGAAAAAAAACCGTATTCAGCGTTTGTCTTGCTTAGAAGATGACTTTGTAGGCAACCCTGACAGTATTAACTGCCGGTTAAAACCATGCACGAAGCCGAGCGCGCTTGACTTTGAAACGGATGACGTACGGACGGACAGTTGCACGACTTAGCCGTGGATTACCGTCTAAACGTCAAGGGTCGGTCCGCTATAGCCACAGTGGAGGATCCAGAGAACGTTTTGGGAGAAAAAATACTACATGCGTGCAAGCCGCCGAAAGGGACGCCAAAAGTTCCTGTTCTTAGCCGACTAGGGTTTGTAGGAGCGTCTTAACCCCACCCCACTCGCCCCAACGGGGTCTAGTGAGCAGCCTTATCGACAAATGACTTGGGACATTTGACTGTGGACACGCTATTTTGTCACACTTCACGCATATCTTAATGCATTAATTGCGTCCTGTAAGCTGACTGGAAAGATTAACAAAATCGAAGAAATCAGAAATTCAACGAATGTTTACTTGATCGGGGTTTGTAAGAGGTACTTAGCTGAAGCCGAATCAGATTTGCTGCCAAATTTTTGTGCGCCAAAAATCCGCCGATGAAATACGGATATTCCTTTTAAAACGACGAAATCACATTCATGGCAACTTGTATTTCATGCTTTCGCTAAAACCAAGCATAAAAACTACAAAAAGTGTTTTTGTCTGTAAGTCGGTAACATGCAGTTGTGACTTTGGTCTGAACAGTTTACTGCATGCCGTTTCAGCAGAACAGAATTACCGACGGTTTCGTCCTGCCATAATTTCTTAAATCCAGATATCAGTCAAAAACGTTAAATATTAGCCGTACTTTTAACATTTCGTGATAATCCGGATACTCAGCGACAATTTTTCACATCCACCCGGATTTTTGTGTAAAAATTCAGACTGGGGGTCTACCCGCGGCTTTGGTTGGGCCACTGGAAGGAGGGCTAGCGGGGCACAGACGTTCTCTATAAGAATTGCAGCTGCGGCAATGCCTGTCGGGCTCAGAGCAACATGTCGACCTACCGTCGGCGACAAGCGACTTTGATGGATTATTGAAACGGCGCGCCGTCCGCCGAGCAATAGCGAATGATGAATTACAGCTCAACGACGCGTTGCTGCTGCTGCTGCTGCCATGACAACGACGCGCCATCATGACGTCAAAGCACCTGTGTCATGTGAGAATTACTGAGCACGGCGCGTGATAGAGTGCTGCTATCCAACTCTGTTTCTTTCTCTGTCTGTGTCCGTATCATATTTCGTGTGTCCCTGACTGCCACAAAATGAGCGCTGAACACTGGGGAAAGTCTGAAAAATGCTATACATCGTGTCCAAAAATTAGCGACACCCCTACAGATAAGTTGGGATAAGAATAAGAACAGATAAGAATCGTTAATACTTGGCAATTTTTTTCACAAAATGTAAAACCTTTGTGGAGACAATCATTCTGAACTAGTCTTTGAAGTTTGTGCTAAAAGTGTCCACCTTTGGCCTCGATGCAAGTTTTTTGTCTTAGGTGGGTACGCCACAGCTTGATCGTCCTGTCAATAACAACGTATTGAACGTAACCCTGATGAAAACAAACTCTGATATCATAATAACGTTACACTGAATACACACGGTAAGATGCGGACATCACAATAAGTATGACGGTAAGTAATGCAACGATAGCGCAGCGTACAATATTTCGTTATAATCCATCAACGACAAACTGAACTAGAAAGCAGTCATAGCCCGCAGGTACCTCCGCCAAGGCAAAGCTATTCGCCAGGTGCCATCTTCGCTTTGCCAGCGGTTCCCTTATGCCCTCTTTAACGCAATGGTAACGAAAATTTCAAAGTGATCCAGAATCCAGGATTCCTGTCGGATCACGCCCAAAATTGAATCACTGGTAGTTCATGCAATGCCCGATATACGCTCAAAATGTCAGAAAGATCCGCCCATAACTTTTTGACTTATGTTACTGACACACAGTGTGTATTACTGATTTCCATTCTCAGAGGCTGTGTTCCGCATTTAAGCTTATCGAGACTGCAGTGGATCAAACAAGACGCCACGCTGCTGAAATAAGGTGCATACAACTATATGGTCACTGATTGAAAATCGCAAATTCTACAAGTATTTAACTACCTGTTTTTGAGACAGATAATTAAGGTTTCTCCGTCGTTGTGGTCCTTGGTGAAGGCAGCAGAAACGAATTCAATTACGTGCTGCGTAATTTACGTTTCAGCTGAAACCAACATTTTTACTGCACATTAAAACCGCATACGTGCCACCATCGTCGATTTTTATCGATTTCGTTGAAACAATACAACGCCTGCAAAATAAGATGAGAATCAATCTCCCACTGTATACTTTAACAAAGTTCCAATCTCAGAGCAACACTGTATTTCCCGAGATGTTGTCTCACAAAAAAGCGTTAGGCCTACTCGTCATCAGCACCTGATCATCCAACCAGCTCACAAAACCAGTTCGCTGGGGAATTATGACGTGCAGTGACCTCAACGGAATAATTCCTGCACAATAGTTGGACCTCAGAGTGCAAAAACTAACATGATTGTACTATACATGATGGCGTAAAACGGTGAAATAAACTACACGGTCGGCCTTTTTGGTCAAGGTTGAAAAAT
>Ga0209454_1003327_pt1 | contig 11445 bp, 7 predicted proteins | sample WorMetHERISLAND1_2_FD_187400 | JGI IMG/M metagenome (GOLD analysis project Ga0209454, IMG submission 187400) | Marine gutless worms symbiont microbial communities from Max Planck institute for Marine Microbiology, Germany - Olavius geniculatus... | ecosystem: Host-associated > Annelida >...
GTATGTGTTTTATAGGCCTAGTCTATCTATAACCTGCAATCTTGTTTATTTATTTATTCTCTCATTCATTTCTATTGTCGTCAGCGACAGCTCATTCTAAGCTATTAGCTTGTTATAATAAATAGTTTGCCTGCTTTACCATTTAGCCTGTAATATAATAGCAAACTACGTTGACTATATTAATATTATTGTGTTTCAGATTTACATGCGCATAATAAAAAACTTGAGCATGAGATCATGTGATTAGTTCATTGGGCACCAATTTTCAGCAGGACGGTGAGGTGTTATGTCAGTATTTGGCTGAATTGGCAACAGCAGTAGAAACGTCACTAACAATAAAGGAGAAATTACGATGTCTATGTAGATAGGAGATATGGAGCAAAGTGAGATAAATTCGAATGACATTTCAAGGATAATTGAAGATATACGTAAAAGTAAAAATTACACAAAAAGACAACGTGCAACAAGTTCAAGTGTAAAACTGTACTGCAGTTTGTTGTGCCGCTATGATGTGAAACCTGCTTGTGATATTTGCATTCACATTGATGAAGATACTCACATCTGTAGGTTGAGTAAGTTATATACACATAAGTGTGATCAGAATCGATTAGTTCTCTTCAGAAAAAATGCTACTGATGGAGAGTTGCTGCGCAAGCGACCAACTGGCTACAATCCACTGAGGACAGATCGTATCTGTGAACATGTTGGCTTAAATGAGCTATGTCTTGAGAAGCATTTGTGTCCATATCCTCATACACATGTTGAACGAGATTTGTGGAAAGAAGAGTACTATGATCGCTTAGCAATTTCCAGTTTAGTTCATGACATACGCATGTCGTCGTTGCTGTTTTCAGCTGTCCTAGAATGTCTGTCAAAGAAGTTTGGTGGGACATTTAAGCTCATTTGCAGATCGTGTTATCAAGAGTCTGGTGAGGTCGTCACTAAGCGCCATCATGTCCCTGAATGTCAGTCATCTAGCAGTCATTATTGGGGCGACAGTAACAAGAAACTGGTGTTTGAAAGTTCATCCGCTGATCTACTAGTCGGCTTTGATGCTGCAGACGTACATGACGGAGAAGAACAAGAACTGGTTGATTGTGTCATATCGTTGATGAAGAACGTCTCTATCGATGAAATAGCTGAAGAGGCTGCTCGGCTCAGACAGGTTATGAGATCAGCAAGATCGGATAAAGCCAGAGAAGCCGACCGTGAAAAAAGTAGGCACGAAGTATATGATCCGGAATTCGATGATAGTGATGATGATATTCGTTTATCAACAACTGATGAAGAGGTGTTCGACAGGGATGCAGCTGACGTTCTAAGTGAAGCTGCTTTTGACGCCGACACTGGTGACAGTGTAGACAAAAGTGGGTCAAAATCTCGTGTAAAAGGAGGTTATTATAAAATGTTGACAACGCAACAGACCGAGAACGACCCAGAAGCAATCTATGGATGCGGAAAAATAGAACTTGATGGGGCTTTTGCGGGGAGCTGCACGATAGTTGGCGGACAGCTAAATGGCTGTACGGTCGAATTGCGTGGCAGATACAATTGCGGCCCTGCTTTTGATGGCGATGAAGTTCGGGTGAAAGTGCCCAAGAAAGACGAGAGTCAAGATTCTGAGACGAATAGCTGTACTGCAGAAAACTCTGGAACGGACAACTCAGCAAAATTTTGTGGCACTGTGGTGAATGTGATAAAGCGTAACGTAACTGCACGCACATTTGTTTGCACTGTTGGCAGACATGATGGCAATTTGATGACGCCACTCTGCGGGACTGCGCCAAAGTTTAAAATTCTCGACAGATGTTTGCATAAGCGATATGGCCCTGTAAAGAAAGACAACTATGTTGCAGTATATAGTACTGATTTGGAGCTGACTCAAACAGTCAGATTAGATCCATGCAAGAGAAGGGAAATGCTCTTCGTTGTCAAATATTTGAAATGGGAATACGAGTGCAAATATCCTCTCGGTTATGTCTGTTGCATACTGCGCAATAGTCGCTCTGGCGAAGAAAGCCAGAAGATTCTAAACTTAATACATAAACTGCCAACTAATAAAAATACAGATCCAGATGAAGAATTAGCAGAGCAGGAAGAAGAAGAAGGTGTTAAAACAGTTGAGAGAAAGGACTTGTGCAATTTGCTGACTGTGTCAATTGATGCACCAGGTACTAAGGCAATTGACGATGCGCTGTCACTGGAAGAATCTGATGTCAACTTTGTTGTTTGGATACATGTGACAGATGTAACACATTACGTACAAAAAGATGACCATAGTTGTCACGATGTCTATGCTCAGAAGCGTATGGTGTCATTTTGTTCGTTACCAAGACGGCCAGTTCATATGTTGCCAAAGAAGTTGGCTGAGGACAAATGCAGCCTGTTGGAAAACAGTCGTCGACGGGCCATGAGTGTTCAGTTTAAACTGACCGCCGATGGTGAAGTGCTGTCCTTTGAAGGACCGTCGCCGTCATGGATTCAGAATGACAGACAGTTGTTTTATGAAGACGTGCAAGAAGTTATCGACTGTGACAGTCTTGGTGTTCAAAACTATGATGATCAGGCCGTCGATCGTAATACTGAGCAAATGCTGATTCGTTTGCACAAATTGGCCACCGAGCTGCGCAAGCAGCGGATGGGAGATGGCAGTCACTACTATGAATACAGTCGGAAACATTGCTCCAACAGTGAAGGCATCGGCGATTTCTTGGATGTGGATCAGTGTCATGACGCTCGACGGCTTGTTGAAGAATTTATGATTCTCACTAACATGCACGTTGGGAAAATGCTCAAACATAAATTTCCCAACTGCACTCCATTTTTGCTTCATTCTGCACCTAAAAACGAATTGTTGGACAACTGGAAAACAAACCATGACTGCATCATCCCGTTTTCTTTTTTCTTCAGCCAGTTTGCGCGGCACTTAGGTGATGGACATGACGAACCTGCTATAATTCAGTTGTTGATGTTACGCAGTTGTTTGGCTGCTCTCAATGCCGCGGTGGATGAGAATGAAGTGAAAAAAGTGAGAACGATAATTGGATCTGAGCTGCTGCATCCACTGCACGGTATTGCACTTTCGTCGTGGTTTGACATTCAAGAACCGTCGCATTACGCGTGCTACGTCGATGACGCAGTACATACGACCTGGCACTTTGGTCTTCAGACTTCTGACTACGTGCATTTTACGTCGCCTCTTCGCCGATATGCGGATATTATCGTGCATCGCCTGCTAAAGGCTGACCCAGATCAACAGCCACCGTACACGCAAGAGGAAGTCATGGCGCTGTGTGAAAGTATGAATTCTCACCTATCTCGGCAGAGATTATACGATAAGGACTGTGAACTGCTAAACATTGCAGATATGCTGCAGAAAACGAGACCGATGTATATTCCGTGCTACGTTGAGACCTTCAACGACTTCAGTATAAGCCTAGTGTCTCCTTATTTTCAAACTTTCTTGCCATTAGCACGCAAACTGAACTTCAGCGAAATGACACTGGACAACAATCCAGTTCCTTGTGATGAAAAACTGACTCTGACGTGGAGCAAGCGTTATTATGACACTAGAATGTCAATGACAACGAACGCACGACCGGACTCAGTCACGAAGTATGTTCTCGACTCTGGAATGTTTGGCACCACGGTTCTTCCGCGTATATGGCGTTCTATGCACAGAGCAGTGAAGGAACAGGCAGGAAATTTGACGGCAAGAATGAAAGACGTAGTACGTCCACTAGAACAGCAACAGCTGGTGCAGCAGAAGCAGCAGCAGGAACGTGAGATTGTGCAAGAAGTGACGTCTGAAATGGCTGACAACAAGCCTCTTATAAGACATCACGTAAATTTCTCGTGCGAAATAACAAAAGGAACAGTTCTTTCTGTCCAGTTTGGTGCAAAAGCCGTTAAAGGATTTTTGCAGCCAGTTATTAATCTGCTAAACCTTACAAACGACAAAGACATTTGTGTCGAACATCAACGGGATCCTGTCACTGCATTTGCCTCAGTGGCTACGAAGAAGACAAAAGATGCTTATCAGGGTATTGAGGAATATCAGAACATCTGGCTGGAGATTTTGGCAATGGAAGCTGCCACTAACGTTGTTCGGAACGAAACCGTTGTGTGCAGCCATGTTCCGATCACGTTTATCAAACGAAATGACAGAATATACGGAACGTTGAAGCTGTCGAAAGAATTCTGCGATAAGCGATCAATCAGCGTGTTCGCAACATCAGAACAGGAAGAGACACATGACTACGTGTGCATACGATACTTTCTGAAGGCGACGAGACTTGCAAAGAGCTTCATCCGCAATGTCTGGGTTGCACATGCTGCTGTTAAGTCGTGCAGCTGTAGAGGAGATGTCATTAAGCTGGTTAAGTGTAACTGTGAAGACAGGAAAACTCCAAGTGAACTACTTGAAGCTCGTGAAGTACGATGCACGGTGGAGTTTCTTCCGCGTACTCTGCCAGACAAGTAAGTGGCTAGTTTAAAATGTCATTTATGCTTATATTTGCAGATTTACTGTAGGCTAGGCCTATCTGTCTTGATAAGATTATCTTCCTGTTCACCCAATAGTTTGATTTGTAGGTGCTGCAGATTGCAGGTCTTTTCGACGCAAGCGATGCAAATTGCAACAGCCAAACATAAACGGTGGCTGTATTCTTGAATTGCGTGCGTTGTAAACCAGGCTTTACAGCAGTCAGCCATAGGCAGAATGGACATGCTCACGGCAGCTTTCTGTTAGGAGGTCATTCTGCGATCGAAGCTCTGCTGTATACTATAGCAGGCGCTGACGCAGTTGGGCCTGTTCGATGGCGACGTCAAGCGGATACTGAAGACTAGTGAATAGTCATGTATAGGCCCTAGCGACGTCTTCGCTGATAGCCGCGCTTCCCATTCAACATTGGGAAAATAATTCTAAAAAAGAGAGAAATTTAGTCATTAGGAGGAATGGAGTTTGACAGGCGAAAGGCTTATTGCTGCCTCACATTTCACATTTCTAAATTTATACGCCCCCGCTGGTTGACTGCAAGAAGATCTAACGCAGCGCCAAAGAGGAGAATTCATAAGCCACTACATACATAGGCCTTTCACTGAACAATGACCACTGACCATTTTTCTGGCGTTGATACTAAAACAATTTCAGCAGTATTGTCTCCGACATAGACAGCAAACTTAAAACATGGCATTTTATAATGCAGATGAGTCAATTGCGCATAGAATGCTAAGTTTTAAGTGTGCTATCTGGCACAAAACGTCGCTGTGAGTGACAGATGCTGCCTTTAGCAATTATTGGGTGGCCAGCGTTGACAAGCGTTTGCTTTTCTGGCAGCCCGTCTTCAGTGTATAATTGTATTTCACTATTGTTGATGTGTTTGGCAAATATATACTCTCTCTCTTTTTCTTAAATGTGTTTAATTTCATGAGCTCAAGAGTATGCCCTATACTGTTGTGTTGCAGGAGGATGGCTGACGCCATTTGCCAGCTTACAAAGTCGCAGCCAGATGTATCAGACCTTTGTCGACGGATTGCGTTGAACAAGTTCACCGAGACTGGTCTGTAATTTCGTTTTTTATGTAGCGGGTGGCGCATAAGACTGGAACATCTACCCGTGATTACGTAAATCGAACAGTCGCGTAGTTTTGGACACGATTAGCCTCGTTCATGACAGTGAATGGTGGCCAGTGTTCTACTGTAATAATCGAGTCTAGTCCGATTGTTGGATGTACATACCGGCAAAGCATATTCCACTTTTTGCGCCACTCTGTATGTACTTCATTGCAGTGTTCGGTAAAATTTGAAATCAAACGATTTGAAATCATGATTTAAAATCGATTTTTTGAATTGTGATTATAATTTAAATTTTTTTTAAATTACCTGATTTTTAAAATTTTGAATCAACTATCAGGCGATTGTTATGATTTCAAATCATTCTGAAAAAATAAAAATTAATTGGTGACAACATTTCTATTTTTTAGTCGCCTTGAACGTTATGCGGCGCAAATGACTCTCATGCGACTCATCTGGCCACGCAGCGGGTTTAGCCGAGATCGCACATCAGGAGAGGTGGTCACGACGAGTTAATTAGCATAAATGAAGCTGGTGTTGACCGCCGGTGTCGTATTATAGGACCGCTCCCTGAAATGTCTTTTTCCGGAGGATCTGTACCGGTCGGTACAAAGTCTCCCTCCGGAGATTCTGTACCGGTACAAATTCTTTCCCCCCCGGAGGAATTTAGCCCGGTACAGGGCCTATTATAGATTCGTCCCCGCCATTACAGACTTTCTCCCCCCTACGACAAAGCATAGATGTAAAAAAACGTTCCAGGAAAAATTTTAAAAACGCTAAAAAACGTTAAAACGTGGCAAGAATAAAAAAACGTTTTAAAACGTTGAATAAAAAACGTTGGCCATAATGTGCAGCAACAAATCAACTTCTCAGTAAGATTACGTCTTCAACCGTCACTTTCCCCCTTATATCAGACATCGAGTCCCATCCTGAAGTCCGCCTTACATCAAGACGCCCAGTATGGCTCGATGAATCACAACAGGAAAAAGTGTCACCACGACAGAAATGGACTGAAGAGTGGGCTGCTTCAGATGTAGTAAACCGCTCACTGGTCGTTGACCCTTCCATTACACCTTTGAATTCGACCTACGTCGACGCTTGTGGCCAACGTTGAACCACATTCACACTGGCCAGGGGTTCCAGGGTCGACGTGCAGCCAACCTCGTCCCTGGAATCAGGCTTCAGATCCATCCCGTTTCCGTTCCCGTTGTGAACGTTTGTCCAGATACGAAATTTCCAGGCCGTCTGTCAGCCTTACATTGGGCTGATGAGAAGGCTGTTGCCTGGCTCGGCATGCAGAGCATACGGTAAGAAGAAGAAGCACTGTGAAGTTGGCTTGCGCTATGCAGTGTTGATTGCTGTGGCAAATCCTGCTATTTTTATTTGCTGCTCAAGATCTTATAAAACGTGATGAATTATTAACTGCAAACCTCGTCACTCATAGTGTTCATACATATTGGTATTTGTATTTTTGTCATTTTTTGGGTGCAGTCGAAATGCCATGCATGTTGCAGACACAACGTGGACAGCAGCTGAACTTTATGCAGACTACAGTATCAAAGTGTCTAAGGACAGATACCTTTGCAACAATGCGAGCCAAACGAAAGCGATTCGATCTGCCATGAATAAACGTCTGACGCTGATTCAGGGACCGCCAGGTTGGTTTTGCCTGTGTGTGGATACAAAACCAAACAAGAAGCTCAGCTGTCGCTAGGGACATCCGACCATGCGCCGGTGTCCGAAGACCAGCAAATGTGGATGCAAATATCTGGGGTGCAGTCAGTACCACCGTTTGGGTGAAATAGGTGGGATGTAGGGGGTCCGACGGGGTACCACAGGGTAGCCGTTCGGCAACCCTCATTGTTCAGACAGTTTTCCGGTACGACGTACTAAAGTCAAAATCAAAATAAAATAGTACGTGCAAAATTGTCCCATATTATGTCCTTTATTTTTCTAGCTGTAATCAGATCAACATCACGACTGTATTTAGCACACACAGCTACAAACTCATTGCGGTTCAGCACTGTCATTGTTCGTAAAACCACATTATCAGAACGACGAGTTTGTAGCCAAAACAACAATTAACGTTGGTCCATTAATAACGATAGTGGTAATGATTTGCAATAGAACTGAAGAGAGCGTGTGGTTTCCCTCCAGCAACATTGAAACACGTCGAAAACAGTTGTTCTAGGCAACGTCACGTTTGTGCAAGTTAGCTATTTACAACGACCACGCTTCGCAACCATACATTAATGTGGGTATGCAGTATGTTTTCACAATATGAAGGGTAGACATTTCATTCGTATTGCCTCCAAGAACTGATAAAATGTTATTGAACTGACCATAAAATTTACAAACAACTGCCGATAAGTCAGTGATACAGGTATTGCCAAACAATGTCACACCTAAGTACTTCTCTTTCATCACCCAAGAAATCGCAGCATTGTTCATAGTGATAGAGCAATGTACTGGGTTACTCGCCCCAAATGTCAATAGCTGGCTCTTCAATGTGTTGAACTTTACATCCCATAACGTGCCATATTGGGTACATATGTCCATTCAATTTCTGTAATCCATGACATGATGCAGACATCAGCACAGTGTCATTAGCATAAACAGCGCATCCAACAAACAACTGACGATATGGAGGCCGTGTCCACTTTGTCTTAGATGTTCAATTAATTCATCAACATATAGGCCTACTGCAGATAGATAGGGTGAGAGAATCCCGCCTTGTCTGACACCGCATGCAACAGAAAACGGCTCACCTATCATGCCATTCCATTTCACAGAGCAATGTAGTCCACTGTACCACTTTTTAAGAAGACGTACAAAAGTCGCTGGTGCACCTCTGTTTAACAGTTTTTACGCGCGATAGCAGAATGCTTCGCGCGTCTTAGCCATCGTCTAGGCGTCTGTTCGTCTGTCCGTCCGTCTGTCACACACGTGATCTGTATCAAAACGATGCAAGCTAAGATTACGAAATCTTCACTGTGGGCTGCCCCAAGGACTCTAGTATATTGTGACAAAATTTCGTGCCTATGGGTGACGGGGTTCCCCTCGAATTAGGACGTCAAAAAGACGTTATTTTTCCGTTATTGGCTCGTATAGTGTAAAAAGGGTTGCAGATAGGTACAGACATGCTGCTTATCATAACAAGCATTGGTGACAGGCTTTTTCGATTTTTCAACATCGATGACCTTAAACGACCTTGAACCCCTCAAAAAGAAGTTTTTAGTGATTTTTTTTAAAATTTTTTTATGCAGCGCACATTTCAACAATGAATTGCGACGAAATGACAAGATATAGACCAAGACAACCTGCGTATGAAATTTTCACCATTAAATGTAGATTTTAGCAGTTCAAGTCCCGACCCCCTAGATTCAAGGAGGCCGGCGCAGGCGGGCGTTAGACAGTTTCCCCTCCCCCTAAAAAGTAGGCCTAGTTATTTTACCGCAATTATCTCGTGTAGCGTGAAAACGGTTCCAGATGAGCACAGACATGCTGCTTGTCATAACAAGCAACAGTGACAAGCTTTTTGTTGGTGTCAACATCGATGACCTTGAATGACCTTGAACCCCGTAAATGGGGGTTTTAGTGAATTTTTTGCTATTTCTGGCTGCGGCACACATTTTACAAGAGAATTGCGCCGAAATGGCTGGAGATGGACCTGGACAACCTGCGTATGACATTTTAGCATAGAACGTGCATTTTTAATAATCTAAGTTTTGTTGTCTCAAATTCAAGGATTCTTCCGTACGGAGGCCTCAAATTTAAGTAATCTGTCACGATACATTAATATCTTATTGCTTTAGCTCTACACTGATTGCCAAAGTGGCAGGACCGCTGCTATCGCGCGTTACGTGAGCTTTGCTCAAATTACTTGTAAAATATGCCATTGTGCAAAACTTTGTCAAATGCTTTGCTGGCGTCCAGAAAGGCACAATATACTTTTGATCCTTTTGTCGTAAAATATTTAACAGACTGTCAGGAATTCGGCCCCCGGGTGTCGAATGATCACGTGACCGATGACGTCACGTGACCCCAAAAGGTCAAAGGCGTGACCCCGTTATCTTTGAGTGAGGCGCCATATCTCCATAACGGTGCAAGATAAACTCATGGTGACGATGGACCATTTATAGTGAATCGAATGGTCTCGTGACTGACAGTGCCTATTGTTTAGTTAAAATAATAGAGAAGGATGAAAGGATCATTGCTGCTGTTCAATTTGAAATCAAACTGTTTTATTCTTTTCTACCGGTCTAAACAGCTCACTGATTATATTTATACGGACATATACTATAAACTATCGAAATGCATTGGACAGACTCCGTGTTCGTATGAACATTATCTTGTTGTTTTAAAAATTTTAGCATACTTTTTGATATTAGTTAGTAAGAAATGTTTATTTTAATTTTGCTCCAATTTAATGTAGATTTTTCTCTTGAGATTTTTTTTGGCGTTTTTGTGGATGCATTCTACACCTTTTTTCAGTGCGATTAGAAGAATGGTATTTGTCCATAGGTACCGGTAAAACTCTTATTGGAGTTCAGATCGCTTACTGGCTTGCAAAGAGGAATGCTGGTCAGCCAAGACATGAGAAAAAGAAGCAAGTTTTGTTCTGTGGACCATCGAATTGTTCCGTTGACGTTGTTGCGGGTATGACTGAGTATTTTGCTTATTTATTGTAATATAATAAATACCATGAGCATTTGTGTGATACACGCTGCCTCGAAGCAAGAAACGCATAAGCGTGGTGAAATGTGTTTTAAGTTCCAACCAGTTCTTTTACACATATTATATTTGTTTATTTGTATACTTGAACACGCTGTAATAACTTATAGACCTACTTTCTTAGCATAGGTTTAGTGTACAATGCGCAGAATTCGCGTTTAAGACTGTACAGCACCGAACCTTGTTTCATTGTCGTTCTTTTAGTAAACATGGAATATTAGTCCATTTCCGATTGTACGGAAGACTCCTTGAAAGCAAGAGGTCGAAATTTAGGCCCGGATTGATAAAAATTGACGTTTTATGCTAAAATTTTCATAGGCCTACGCACGTTGTCTAGGTTTATCTTAAGCCATACACAGGTTTTCTGGGTCTGTCTCTAGCCATTTCGGCGCAATTCACTCTTAAAATGTGTCGCAGCCCGAAATCACGAAAAATTCATAAAAACCCCCTAATTTTGGGGGTTCAAGTAGTTCAAGGTCATCGATGTTAATAAATCTAAAAAGCCTGTCACCAGTGCTTGTTATGATAAGCAACATGTCTGTGCCTATCTGCAACCGTTTTCACACTAAACGAGCCAAAACGGCAAAATAACGTTTTTTAGGGCTTACCCTTCTTTGACGCCCTCATTTAAGGGGAACCCCCTCATACAAGGGCACAAAATTTTGTCACGATAAACTAGAGTCCTTGTGGCAGCACACAGTAAAGATTTCGTGATCTTAGCTTGCACCGTTTTGGCGCAATACAGCAGTGTGACGGACAGACAGACGCCTGGGCCATAGCTAAGACGCGCGAGGTATTCTGCTATCGCGCGTAAAAACTGATCGCGACAGCCAGAATCACACTTTACTGCATTACTTTTCAGCATAACTGAACATCACAAACTAAAGAAAATATGCCCAATGGTACTCTACTTTAACTAAATGTTGTTTTCTATGCAGAACAGGATTGTCATCAAAACCAGTCGCCGATAGGAATTTCTTCCTATGGGAATAAGGGCCATTCCCATTCCCATGCAGGTTGTTTCCCATTCCTTCCCATTCCCATTCCCAATTTTGTCATCAGTTCCCATTCCCATGGGATTCCTATGGGATTCCCATTCTCATTGGGAATCCAATTCCCATGGTCATCTCTAATTCT
>Ga0209454_1003331_pt1 | contig 11445 bp, 9 predicted proteins | sample WorMetHERISLAND1_2_FD_187400 | JGI IMG/M metagenome (GOLD analysis project Ga0209454, IMG submission 187400) | Marine gutless worms symbiont microbial communities from Max Planck institute for Marine Microbiology, Germany - Olavius geniculatus... | ecosystem: Host-associated > Annelida >...
CCTAATCTCATTTCGCGTCGTACACTTACCCTAACCCTAACCCTAGTTCGATTTCGGTTGGGGCTCTGCAGCAGACCCAACTGGGGGAGCGATTAGGCGAAATGCTACGACACTTAGATTCAGCGTTGAGTAACTGCGTTCAAGCGACCAAGCACAGTTACCAGTCCGACACCGTATAGCTATGGTAACGCTAGACCAATTACACCGACTCGTTACTGAGGGCAGTGGAGTGAGTACAGGTGCACTAGCACACAGTCTACAACAGTGCCATGGCCGCTCGTTATCCGCTTCATCGTATTTCAGCCGCGTTGCTGACGTATTCCAGTCGTCAGAGCCGGTTAGCCTGGCGCATAGAGAGCGACGTAACTGAACTGAACTGAACAGACACGATTTAGTTTTTGACGAACTGACCAATGGGCAGGCAGGAAGAGCCAATGGTCACTGGTTGACGCGTACTTGAGCGTAGTCACGTAGGTCATCAACGCCGTTAGATGGTGCCTACTGTAATTCATTTACTGCTTGCCCATTAATCAGTTCGTCAGAAACTATACCATGTCGGTTCAGTGCAATTACATTACTCTGTGCTGTACGCGCCATTAGCCTTCACCAACCCCTGACAGCAGTGGTTGTCAGTGGCAATCTATGGAACATCGAACGAGTCAAGCGTGACGATTGAAACGCGCCCCGCATCTGCATATCACACGCACGTCCACGCAGAACACACCGTCGATCACGGCCACGAAATAAGCGCGTTTCAACATGATCCGAGTCTATTACACCTCGTTACACTGGCAAAATACACTCTCGACCCTTAAACACACCCAGCTCCTACTGGTATTCTGTTTTCACAACTTTCGGCAGGCTGCAGACGTGCGTCACAAAGCAAACGACACCCGATCCGAGCATGGTTTAAGTACCGTACGACACCGCGCTGTCTGGAGTGGTATAAGCTCGTACCGCGTACTCGCTTACCCACTCCAGCAGTGCGGCATATAAGAGTACTGACGAAAGGTATATACGGTACGTAACCTGTAGTTACTGAGTCTACTAGCATCTGCATCTGAATCGACGAGGCTGCCCGGCTGTCTGCCCTTGGAGGCACGTCTTTGCAGCAGAGGCAGGTCCTTGCAGTCACTGAGTGGTTTCAGTACGAGACTGGGCGTCTTGGTCACGGTGCGGGGAGGTCGACGTACAATCCCCATAGCATCACCAGACGCGTCAGAGACAGTAGCAGCAGCAGCCCCAGCAGCCATCGTTTAGCACTCAGTTGTCATTCACCGTCGATCAGGCTTCGAAAAAAACCTAGGTTTTTTCGAAGGAAAATTAAAAGCATTTTAGGTTTCATACGTTTTTAAAAAGAATTGTAACTGTACACAAAAGAAAACGGGACACAAAATTAAGACCAATGAAAACATTCTATACGCCATTCGGACCGCATATCACGTCGTCTTCGGTCGGGTGAATGACGTGACGTTAGAACCTGAATCACGATTAAAATATGCATTTAAATTCGGTTTGCATTACAAATCGGCAACTGCACATCAAACTTAGTACTAAAACTAAAATTTGGACTTTTAGGAGTTTGAATTTATTCTGCAAAATGTGAAAACCTAGGTTTTTTTTCCATCAAATTTCCCAGCTCCGTCACCGATACACATACGCTCAGGCAGGCCAAGGCAAGGCACGCGGCTACGTAAAGCAAGCTACAAATTCATCAGAATTATTACAGACTTTAAGTTCGTCTTGGCAACGACTGCGGCTGACTTCGTCGGAACGATTTTCGTCCTTCGCTGCCAGGTGTCACGGCCGCGGCGAACAAACTGTCCCAGATTCTAAGATTTATCTATGGGAAAGCTGGTACGAGGACCCTCGCCCCCCCACGGTTAATCTTGTCATCAAAAATCGTTTCCAGGAAGGCAGCAGCGGGTGCCAAAAGGTCAGCAAGTTTAACGACACAAGGTTGTACTGTGTATAGTCTGATGAATTTACTGCTTCCTGACGCTGCACGCTATAAGCGACCCTTATTCTCAGGCAGCGTGAGAGTCGGCTATATCCACTCCGTCTGCGTGTATGTGTCCGTCGGCAGCTCGGCTACTGGCTATTGCTGCGGTCGCGAGCAACTACGCCTACCGGCTTCTATCTACAGTCACAACTGCTTCAACCTATGAGTATTTGCTTAAAGACAAAACGCCGCTGCTATATAATTCCAAACGCGCAGACGACGACGACGACTGATGTCTGCAGCTAGTGCTCAGGCAGACTGGCCAACACTACAGTGCTACAGATCCGTGTATTCTGTAATGTACATCCTGCAATGACAGAATGCTACAGCAGCAAGGCATGGCCACATCCCGGATACACATACACGCCGCCGACACGCTACTAGCTAGGTCACTCGTAGCAGCTTGATAACAGTGCTGGCAATCAACCAGTACATTACAGCAAACGACCGGTCGGGTCCACTGCAGTAATGTATGACGGGCAATCGGCATAAGAGGAGCGTTCAAAAAGTTCGTGGCCTGATACAGACTGGTATTAAAAATGTCAGTGCTCAAAGTCAATCATTACACAGCGCCATGTGCGACCGAAAACAAATCACAGAGAGACATAATGGCAGTGTATGAGTGTTGACTTTCGCCGTAGGCAACGTCAAACAGTTTGGTTTTCAAATCACGCTCAAAGGTGATGAAAAGTTGGCCATGGAGCTATTAAATAGTGTTGCATGCTCATTTCTGTTGTCCCTCGTAATCTGCACCGCCGGGAGACCAAGAACAACGATGATATAATTAAATTCTAAAACGGTATTCGAGCTTTGGATGAACGCCATACTAAGTGCATTTTGGGTGCAGGCGACCATGCTGAAATGTGACAAAATATGGTTAGCTCTGTCACTGGCTACAAACTTTTTGAACGCCCCCTATACATCATCATACACTGAGCCTCTACCTACATTGTTACATGAACAAGCGACACTCAGTCATCTAGTACCGAATAAATGCTATCGCCGCCGCCCCGCCGGCGTAATTATGAGTTCAAACAGCAGAGAGAGAGAGAGAGAGAGAGAGAGAGAGAGAGTTGTTAAGTCAGCCATGCTGTGACCCCCCCCTCCCTTCACGATCACTCACTCAGTGTCGTCAGTGACCTAGTCGGTTGGCCTGCAGCAGGGATAGTAGATATGTCACACACAGCAACCGTATATCACCCATCGGCAACGACACCTGTTGTACGACGGACATCGCTCGGTGGCGTAACGGCAGGGTGTCAGACTCGGGATCGGCGAGGCAAGGTCGTGCGTTCAACTCTCGGTCGGAGACCGTTAGTACTTGGACGGGTGACTGCCGGTGACTGCAGGCAGGTAAACCATCTCCGCATGTAACCAGCCGCCTAAGTCAACACAGCCTTCCACTGGCGTAGCCAGAATCCGGATGTAGGAGGGCACTTCAGGGCGGGTGTGGGGAGTGGCTCTCACCCAACCAGGAGAAGGGCCTGGGAAGGGGGCTGTGCCCCTTCGTCGGAAAATTTTTCAATTTTCTGTGCTAAAATGACGCGTTTTAGTGCATTTTTGCACCATTTTGAGTAACTGATTAGGATCCTAGGGGGCACGTGCCCCCTATGGCTACGCCAATGCATCTTTCCATCCCTCTGGGGTGAATAAATCGAGTACCAGCCTGTCTGGATGCATGGGATTAAGGCGGGTGTCGGGTGGCAGGTAACACTGTGTGATCTGATCTCATATGGCAGGCGACGCTTCGTAGTTCTGCTGACACTATACACAACGTTCCATATACTGTCACTTCGTTGCCACACCTCACATCACAGCTTGAATGCTAACAGCAGTCAGTGTCTTTGAATTATTCAGACACGACACATTTTCCTGCTAAACTTCCATACCCCGACTAACTTTACACCAGCTGGACTTCCATTACCAAAGCACCACAGGACAGGTCTTACCTCTTACCTCCTAAGTGCAGTACACCCTATTCCTATTGCACACGTCTGCGACTGCATAACTACGAACTTCCCTCCAAAATAAATAATATTGATGAGCGCAATTTTATCTATCGTGTATTGTACAAAGACTGTTTTTAGTTGTTTTTTTAGCATGTCAGTATGTTTTCCATTGTGTCTACAGCAGTTTGTCTGTTAATTGCTTTAATAAAGACCATCATCTTTTAAAAAAATACCACACCTGCCCTTCGGCATATGGAACAAACGTAGTGAACTTATACGACCGTCTATTCAGTCAGAGTGTGCAAATCCGGGCAACTTAAGTTGAATATATATATGAAAATTCTGATCACTGAGAATATGGGTCAAATTGGTCCGGTCCATAGAGGGTTTCAAGATTTTTTTCCAGCCAGCGGCCAGCCCAAAGGCCAGCCCAGCCTATTTTGACACGACTTGAGTCTTCTACATACAAGCCCAGCCCGATCAGTGTAGACAACTTGACCAAGGCTTTCATGACTAGACCTATAAGTCTGACGTGCTGACACGACATGTTAACTAACACAAACATTTATACTACAAAATGCACTCTCAACACTCGTCTAGCGAAAGTCTGCTGTTTACATTCAAACACCAAATGCAGGCAATGCAACAAAACTGATACTGCAACTTCTAGGCTTGCGTTGCTTGCACAAAAACTAACGTCACGTCGGATGAAAAACAAGCATCAGAAATTTAGCAGAGCTTGCTGATTTCTGCCAGTGCCCTCCGGTACGGCGTACAGATACTTATTTCGAGGTAGTACGCTCACTGCATGTTTGCGAGGTTCAGAATGTCGCAACAAAAAGCCCAGCTGTTGCTAGGATAGCCAACCATACTGGTTGTCGGTGACCTTCAAGGTCATCCAAGGTCAATGATTTTAATCTCATCTGAAACAGCGTATGCGATTTTCTATTAGTGATCAATAGCAACCTTGGCTCTATCTCTTAGCTTAGTATATCAGTGACAGATGGACGACGGGCAGACAGATGACAACCATACCATAACATCGACCGTTACGTAACTACAGTCGGCTAAAAATACCAGACTGCTACGCACTAGATGCGTCTCTCAAACTCAAAATGCATCAATATCCCTCCACATTACTCCCTCTCTTGACTATTTTGGCGCCTCCTTTCCATTTTCGGCGACCTAGCAGACTGCAGTCAGTACCGTCACCAGTTTATTTAAATTTGACACAAATTATACATTGCACTGGGCATTAGACCTGCGACTGCGAATCACTTTGCTGTACAGCGGTGGTCCGTCCGGCGCAGTCTGCAGCGGAGTAGACGTCATTTGTGACGTATGATCAACATTACCAGCTACACCATGACGACTGCTTCCGTCGTGATCAGCACCGCGGTGTAACACTGGCGTTACCGACGCGTAGTTGTGATGACTAGCGTCCACAAACCTACCAAACGACTCCGTGTGCGCGTTCCTTCGCACTTCAGCGATTTCCTCATAATCCATACTCCTTCACTGTCTATAGGCCTCACGATGACGAAAGATGTAGGCCTATCACTTTTCTATTCACGAAAACTTCCGCAACGTTCGCCAACTCGCAGTATCATACGCCGTTCGTAATCAGATCGACGGTTAAAGGTCGCTAGCTCAACATACCAGCAGCAGCCAGCACAGCTGTGCAATACGGCGGTCGCCCACGGCGCTAATCTAATTAATATGCTGTGGGGGAAGGAAATGTCCCCAGGGGCCGGCAGGGGGTAGGCGAAAGCGCCCAGCAAACACACCCGGGGCTGCTGGCTTTACCTATCCACAGGCCTGTCAGATAGCGTCAATGGACAGGGCGGCGGCGGCGGCGTGGGCGAGAGTGTTTATTAACTGACTAGCAAAGCTAAACCAGCAACACCAGGCTACCGCCCGGCATTTCATTCACGGCTCTATCTGTGAGTGAGGCCGCACTACAGCCGTCCGGCGCCTGCCCGGCTAATGCTATCGCTGGCTCGCCGTATATACGTGATATAACGTAGCCGGCAGTAGCCGGCGTAGAATCGGCGCACGCTGCCTGCCGCTATGCTTCTACTAGAAGGTACCACAGATCTCAAACTTCGCGAAGCAGTGGCATCACCCCTGGGGAGGACGGCGATTGCCAACTCCCCCCTCCCTGCAATAGAAAATGCCGCGTCGATTTCACTCCAGATAACATCCCCTCCCTTACCAAAAAATAAATTATAGACCCGTAGCCAAAAGGAGTTTCATGGATTCGATCGAAGCCAAACCCCCGTGGCGTCGTGGGTTAAAAGTAGGTGGGCAGGAAGTTGCACACTTTTTTAACACACTGCAAATTTCCAACAGAGAAGATTATAGATGATCCAAATTTTAATTTTACTTCCAAATTTTCCAAAAAGATGTTTTCAGCCCCAAATGGACAAAAATTTTCTGAGAAAAAAGATCTTCCAACAATTTTCTGACAGCCAAAAATTTTGAGGGCAATTGTCTCAAGGCCATCGGTCAGAACCAGAAAATGTTGCATAGAAATAACCAAATACGTAGCCACCAGATGCGATTCTTGAGCCTGAAATGGCAAAAAATGTGTTTGCAGCAACCAGAACTATCTGGCAGTGCCGAAAACACTCCATCAAACTCCCTAGCTGGATTAATCAGGCCTGCCAACAGCCACAGTGGGGCCCGGGGAAACATTCTTGCAGGGCCCTCCAAACATTTGATGGGGCCCATCTGGGGTGACAATTTTTTAAATGTCTCTTTTTAAAATGGTGCATTCTGGTGTACTTCATATTTCTGAGCAACGGCGAGGCCCCCAAATGTTGCGGGGCCTGGGGTAACTTCCCTCCCTTTCCCCTCTCTCAATGGGCCTAGGATTAATAGGGGCAGCCAGAAAGCTGACCAAACCCCTACCTGCAGTCAGGCTATGTGCCAAAATTTGAACCGATGCCAGTTGCTGATGCTGCCAGCTAAAGAATATGACGGACTTAATACCAGTGTTATGCATATACTCCGAAAAATTCTGTACTACTTGCACCTGAATCTATAATGGATGTCGTCCCATTTCTCCTAATCCCATTTCACCCAATCCTGTTTTGGCAAGCCATCTATTGCCAGTGCTGAGCCCTTGGCACTGACTTACCTGCAGAGCCCAATACCACACAGTGACCACACTACATCAAAAACTGTAGTATGTCGTGTATTTAGGATTTACCAAACAGAGGCATGATGAGCACAGGAAGCACGAGCCTATAATGGGGGTCTGGGGCAGAGCCTACACTGGGGTCAAGGGGCTGAGCCCCTGGTCAGGGTGTCAGAGGGGAAAAGACCTGCCCCTCAAGCTGAAACACTTTTGGTTTTTGGACGTTCAATGAAAGACGCAAATCTGCACACTATCGATCAATCCATCGGCCGTTGTAGTGATCACCGCCACAGTGAGGGCCCTTTTGAGGCGAGGCCCTTAGCACGTGCCAAGGTGCTACCCAAATAAAGATGGGCCTGTGTTTTGCCTGTGCTTATGGTTAAGGTCAGCGTTAGGGTTAGGTTTAGGGTTAAAGATTAGGCACGATGGGACTACTCCATTAAGCGAACTACATTGCCATTAAAATACGATGACTTGGGTGGCTTCCTATCTCTCCAGGAAAATTTCACCAAAACCTGGAACTTAGCAAAGCCCCATCCAATTATACGATCGCTGTCCCCCTACGAGTCCTAGCCACAGTAAATACGTTACAGACAGACGACACTTACAGACGGATGACAGAATGTAGTAGAGCCGATACGGTATACTATGCTGAACTGAGTTGTCAATGTTCATTCTCACAATCCCATACAATTTACACAGCTCAAGCTGACGCTGTGGTTCAACCATTGGTCTATTATCTGCGCGCAGTTTTGTAGCATGAGTCACTCTCACTGCACATCACACACCGTTCACAATGCCTGCTCACTGTTTAGAGAAACGTGGGCCGGCACAAACCGGGACGAAAATGCAGTAGATCATGACCCAATAAAGCCTACTAATTAACACTTATCCACCGAATCAAACCGGGCTGGGACGGTTTTTAGGCTTAGCAAATCTCGATGACGCGTCGACGTCCAACGACGGCAGCGAACAGCTAAAATGTCCAACGCATGGAAACCGAAAATATAGAATGAAAATATCTGATTCCAAAAATAAAAATGTACACTGCACAAAATAACTCAGTATACATACACGGGTTAGTTAAAACGAGAATATACAGCACTTTAGCAAAGTAAACAATCACAGTGCGTCCACGGTTACCAATGCTTTTCCATCACTTTGTGCGAGGCACAAAAGAATTTTGCTGCCACGTGGTATTGAAAAATTCCGAAAAATCCACACAAAGGTTTCAAAGTTCAATACATTATTTTACTAAAACGGTAATTATGAAAATTATATCAGGGTTGCAAAATCGGTTCAAAACCCCAGGTTTTCGCTTCTCAAAAGCTCTAAAAGCTCAATAACCTTACAATCTCAAAAATCCAATTTTTAATACAAATCGAATTTAATGTCATATCTTGCAATTTTAGAATGGGGCCTAATTTACAAAAAATCGTACGGCATGCGAAAGTTTTACGACAAATGTACGATAAAATGCGATTTACAAAAAAATCGTACGACAAATAAATAAAAAAATATGTAAAATATATATCTTATATATATAAGACGTTTTCCCCACGTTTTAAAATCTGCGTTCTTTTTTCGTTATACAACGTACACAAAAAGCTGAAAAATCTAAAAACATTTTTTTATTTCCTCTAAACACTACCGGTAGTTTTTAGCTGATCAGTTGGTAGAGCCTTGGGTACGATCATCTACGATGTGACGTATGTTCGTAACGGACGTGTTGTGGCTAAACCGAACGTCATAGGAGGTCGGCGATGCTACTGTTGGATATGACTATAGTTCTTATAGGCTGTCAGTACTAACCATGTCTCTATTTGTAGCGGTTTGGTCACAAGTCACAATTTTGAATGCAAAGTTTCTGACTGCAGCCATAAACCACGTGCGCCGAATTACCGTAGCGTATCACAGCGTTTATTGTAGCGTTCAATATAGCAGCGTCATTGTAGCGACTATGGGACTGTAGTCACTATGGGAAATTGCTTTCTTTCCGTGACCAAAGTCAGACGCTGGCTTTCGAATATAAGGCGGTACGGTCAGCACACCATAGCGACAGCTGGAATTCGTTTTTTTCTGGCTGATATGTACTCAACACAGAGTGAACCAAAATGCACTTTACAGAATCTAAAAAAATATAGAATATGGAAAACGCAGACACTGTAATAGACTGAACAAGTGATTAGTAGCCTAATTTAATGTGTGAATTTTGTGAACACAATACAATCATTATTTATTGTCATAAATTTGGCATTTTTCTGAAGTATGCTGTGCCATGCTTTTTAACCGTTAGCTTCAACTATTAATGATTAGCTTTAACCAGTGCGTGCATTACTCAATAAACTGAAACAAAATCATGAAAGATTAACAATCCTGAATGCATTTAACAGTTTTGTTCAAAACACTGCCAAAATGGCAACAATTAATTCTCAACATATCAACACACTACTCTTCAAACACTGTGGGATGAGAAAATAACTGAAACAACAATTTAATGAAAACCGTGAACGCAAATCCACATTTGAACACAGATCTCTGTGCAAATAAACAAATGAAGCAAGTCACCCGCCATGGCTGGAATGCTTAACTACAAACAAAGACTTGCTTGTTCGTCAAAAGTGTTGAATGTTGAATTACAACAACAGAAGCTTCATCATGACATGAAAATATGCAGACCAAGGCCGCAAGAGTAGCATATTTAAAGCAGGAGGGGCAACATGGAACGACCCCATGTCACTGAAAATGTGCACAATTTTGCCTCCGAAAAATCAAAAGTTATATATTAGTCAACACAAAGGCTTCAATTTTTGAGGGCTGGGATTAATGTCCACAAGACCTCTAGCCCCCCCCCTTCCTTAAGTTCTGAATACATCACTCGACCGCTTTCTCGAAACCAAGACTGCTGACCTAAACAACATTAAGACCAAAAGGACGGCACTGATCTCCCTGTAGGCCTATTAAGTCCTCAGCCAGATTCCAGTTTTACACTGCGAGACGAATGAGGCTACTGCATGGCATGGTGTGCCTGACCTAAACAACACATTCATTAAATTGAAGCACAGATTTACCGGAATCAGCAATCGAGTGAGTGAGTGAGTAGGGTTTAACGTCCCACCCGACACAATATACAGCAATTGAGCAAGCTCCAAGTTGAAAACAAGAGCGGGACACATGTAAAGGTAAAAGTAAAGGTCATCAATTTGTGTAGCGCGTCGTCACAAACACCTCTAATGCGCTTTCGTCACTAACCAGAGCCGTCTGCCGCACGGCCACCGTGTGCAGCCTGCAGACACAGGCTGGCGCAGTGGCCGGCTAGGCAACCCCAATCAGCTGTACCAAGGTCCCCACCTTCCGTAACTCATGTAAATGAGTTACTACTTACTTTACTGTCCCACGGAGGGTAGAAGGCTGAGTCGACCTAGAGCATAAGCTGTAGCATGAGATCAGCTAAAGACTGGCACTCCAAATTTCGGGCAAAAGAGATAAAGGATTGTACTCCCAAATTTTCCCCAAAATTTGGGTAGGTTTCAGCTTCAAATTTTGCATTTCTCAACGAAGAGTTTGTGATAATGAGATTTTCTGATATTGAGTTCCAACAGCCAAAAATTTAGGAGTGTTTTGCACCCTTCCCCTCCCACTGCCACGACACCGATGCCACTCACTACAGTGCAGGGGTGGTATGCATAACAACATCGTAGCACTAGTCAGACGCCTACGTCCGAACTAACTCTAGTCGCTCCAGCGACCTGTCGTAATTATTTAGTCAGTCGTTGTCAATGTAAACTAATGTCGCTAAGGAGAAGCTGCAATCACGTCATGCATCGCAAAAGAATTCTGGCAAGTCAATTACACTATTGAAACTAATTGCAGTATTTAAAGCTGCTGAATAAAACTTATAGCGTTTGATAAATTTCATTTATTCACATCGCACATTCTTACTTAGCCCATGAAGCTGTAACTAGGCTCGAGCATGCCCGAGACTGCAGCAGACGACAAGTCAGGCCATATCTATTTTTAGCTGCAGGCCGGCCGAGGCAGAGTGCGTTTAGCCAGGAAATTCCAGAGTCAAACTAGTAGGTAGTAGATAGTCGCTCGCTACGACATCGTTTTGCATGCTGTCGGACGTGACTTTCTAGTTTGGAAGTAGTTAGTCGCGACGTAGGCCTTACGTCCAAACTAATCTACGACGTTGTTATGCATACCGCCCCAGGCCATTTGTGGGAAGGTCACTCTAGGCACCGGTACTGACAACACAAATCAAAAGCAAAAATGTCAAATAAACTAACACAAAAACACAATAAAATACCTGTTATACAAAATATACACAGCTATAACATGAACCAATACGA
>Ga0209454_1003336_pt1 | contig 11441 bp, 5 predicted proteins | sample WorMetHERISLAND1_2_FD_187400 | JGI IMG/M metagenome (GOLD analysis project Ga0209454, IMG submission 187400) | Marine gutless worms symbiont microbial communities from Max Planck institute for Marine Microbiology, Germany - Olavius geniculatus... | ecosystem: Host-associated > Annelida >...
CTTTTGCACCGTGATTTTCGTACAGCCCTACTCGGCATCACTGTGCTCGGCACTGTGTTTGTTACTTACTTGCTACTTGAGAAAGCTGGTACTCGTTTGTGTAAATATACACTCCATATTGGAGAAAGTAATTTCGGTGAATGTGTGTTGTTTGTTTTCAAAATTATTCAGTTCTTATAAGCATTGTATTGCAACTACTTTAGTTAATTTATGGTATGTGCATCATTGTTGCTTATAGGCCTACGACCTCTGGCATTAGTAGCCCTTAAGCCTTATCTCCAGTAGATATCAAAGGGCTATGGGTAAAAAGCGGATGTGGCGACGGGTTAAAGGCGGATAAAATCTGCGGATGTGTGGGTAAAAGACGGATGTGCGGATCACAGTTGTCACGTACATTACCAGTCATGAAAGTTGTTGAGTTTTTCAATCACACGCTCCGTAATTAACTGCTCAGTGGACGCTTTATAGGCTGCAGTCGTTTGAAGTCTGCCGCTGTGAATTTCTTCACAGCAAACACTTCACATTCTGCATAGGCATAGACAACAGTCTAATTCCTGATCGCGAATTCATCTAGGTATTTAAGGTGCGTTCTCACTGCGCGTGTTAACGCGCCTTATGCGCGTCACACGCCGTACGCGCGGGGACCATATCAAATGACTGTTCAATAAAGCTCCAATCCAAGCGCTGTCTCACCCTAGAAAAGTGGATACGTAAATACGTTTCAGATCGTCTACGCGTGTTAACGTATGTCACTCGTCATACACGCGCAGTGAGAACGCACCTTTACTCAGAAAACAATGGTCTGCTTTGTCACTGGACGACCACAACGCAATGCAAAACGTGTTGTATGTTTTTCTACAGGTGTTTGTGCATGCAAGCTCTTTTGTCTTTGAATCTTTGAACAGCTACAGTTCTGATAGTGTCAGAGAACTGCAGTTAATACAAATTGAGGTGCACTTATTATTTTGCATCTAAAATAATTACCGGTAGTTTAGCATCCTTATGTGACTTTTTAAACATGGCAAAATTTCATTATTGTGGTGAATACAACAAATTAGTGTATTAATTAGTGTATGTTTAAAGTTGTTCATCAGTTATGTATCTTCTTTTTGGTTTATTTTAGTTCATTTAATTATTTTCTGTTTCAAGATTAACTCTGGAGGGTTCATCAGTTGCTAAAGCAGGATTATTACAATGCCCTTGTGTACCACCGTAGAATCCTTCTATGAACGAGGATCATTCCATAAGTTAGTGAGTCACAAAGTGGTGGCATTCTGTTGATTTTCGTGTTATTAAAAATTAGTGTATTAATTAGTGTAAGTTTAAAGTTGTTTGTTTCTGAGTACCCTGCTGTTGGATCGATTATGATTAGGGCCCACAGTTTTCCGCAGAAAATTTTGCTAAATTCTGCGGGCCAGGTGGCAAAATTCCGCGGCTTACCACGGCAAAATCATCCAAATTCCACGGCTTACCACGGCCTTTCGTTTGTGAGTAAACTGAGCTCTGTTCTGTTAAGAAACTTCAAATTTAGAAGGCCAGCATGGTAACATACAAAAAAATTATCAGTCATTTTTTACGCACAAAAGCAGCTACTGCTTTCAGCGAGTCTTAGCCATCGCAATTCTGTTTATCTGTCTGTTTATCACACGGGTGGATCAGTCAAAAACGGTACAAGCTAGGATCATTAAATCTTCAAAATCCGCTGCCTGGAAGACTCTAGTTTCCGGAACCGTAGAGCTTTTCCATAAATTCGAAGGAGGTCATCCCGAACGAGGGCGATAAATGAGGGGGTGGGCAAAATTTACGATTTTTGGCCAATAAGTTGCTGTATCTCAGTAACGGTGCGAGATAAGGCCTAGGTTACTATTAATTACTAATAGGAAGTCGTACAGTGGCTTTTGATTGGCGCCAAATTCAGTGACGTTGAATGACCTTGGACGCCAAAATAGGGGGTTTTATGGATTTTTTTGGCGATCTTGGGCTGCGACACAAGTCTATATCATTCACACAGTGGCACCACAGAACTATCGTTATGCGATCCAGATAGAGAATTTGGTATTTGTATATTAACTTAGCGTGAACACCCCGGTTTTCAGCTAAACTACTGAACCTGAACTGCTATAGTCTTTCGCGCATCTCGTAAGCATTAGCTCAAATTTCTTGTTTTTTATAAGTGCAGTCTGCCAATTAGTCGCATTGTGCTATTTACGATTGTGCCATATTTTGATGGTAATTATTAGTATGGCCTGCAGTTTTAGGCAGATCAGTTTGACTTTTCTTCGTGATATAGTTAGTTTAATTACGTTATCAAGCCAACGATCGTACTAATCATCGGTCATTTCTCAACTTTTGCAAAATTCCACGGAAATGGTTAAATTCCGCAGCTCGGCTCGAAATTCTGCAGCCCACTGAAAACTGTGGGCCATAATTTGATGACATTAGTGTCTACTGTCATGGCTTCATTTGCACTTTGAACACAGCCAGTATTCCAATATTATACATTACATGACCTTGAATTTGTCATATTTTGAAAATTAACAAAACGATGGCCCATTTGTAACTTACCTATGGGATGACCCCTGTAACAGTACTGGTTTGCATAGTAAAACGTGTGCAATAGTGCTGTAATTGCTAGTGTCTCATGTTCATTGGTGTTTTATGTGAACAGTGTTCATCAGGGGCCAAATTCACAAAACATTTTGGAACAATTTTAGAACAATTTTATGACATTTTGTGCACGTTCACGGTCTTGCAACAATGTGCTAATTCACGAAACATCTTAGGACAATTTTGCGACAAAAATCTTACGACCACTTTTTTAGATGTCTTATGACAATCAAAATTTCCGATTCCAATTCTATCCAATGCGAAAAACTTCTTGTGATCGATTTATGAGACCTTTAATTTAATTACATTCGTAATCCAGAAATGCTAGATTTGTACTATATCTGTTGTGTGTGGTCTTTTTGCTGGATAAATTAATTAATGGGTGAATAAACAGCACTTTTTACTGGCAATTGACTGTTGTTACACCGTAGTTACGTAAACATGTGCCTGACAACGGAAGTAGAATAGAAAAATAACAGTGTAGTGTCGTGCAGTGCGATACCTGAAAATGATTCAGATACCCGGTGTTGCGATGCTCAATAGTACCACAATACTGAAACTGCATAGTCTACTGCTGCATGTTCGCTGGTGATTGGTGCTGGCTGTTTTTCGTTCGTTGTAGGCCTATACAGCTATTTACTGTAGGCTTAGTAGCTAAATAGCTAATGTGTATGAAAGAAATGTATTTATCACTGCTATTCGCGAGTAAGCTAATCGCTACCATGTGCTGTCTAGGCAGTGCAGCAGAGCATGCCAATAAAAAATAAAACAGAGTTAAAATATTGAATAAATAAAAAAATCTAAACAACTAAAAAATAAATAAACACCTATGTTAAACACCATGCAGGCCTACTTATAATTGTGTAGTCAGAATATTAAAAAATTCTAAATGTAAAACATTACAAATTTAACTCTAAACGACCGCTTTTACTTACTGACTGGTCAGTGGCTCGCATATGACCATAGTTACCATGACAACAAGTCGCCTTTGTGAAATAAGTTACAACCATTGAAGATAAATTCTGTGAATTCATTTATGACGTGTTGTAAGATTATAAAAAATGTTGTAAGATAATCTTACGACATCTTAAATGTTGAGTTATGGTAATTTTATGACATGTCTTACGACAATGTTTGTGAATTGCGCTCCAGGTTCTTTGACTAGACTGAAGACATGGAAGCAGTTGCTAAGCATGACTTTCAGGCTACTGCGGATGATGAGCTCAGCTTTTTTCGAGGTGCCAAGCTAAAGGTTAGTCACTATCTAATCTGTAAACTTAAAATCTGCTGCAATACTGTAATAGTATGTCAGTATAAGAAAATCACAAAGTGACATTATTCTGTTCAATTTCACTCTTCATAAGATCTGTGGAAGATTTCCTATTTCAGGAAAAAGGCATTCTGGAAACATTTAAGCAATAGCCTTATTTTAGGGAAGAAAACATAAGCAAAATGTGCATTATGGAAACAATTTGCTTATCAAAATATTTTCTTAAAGTCATCTAAACTTTGTCTCCATAAAGAAGGTGACATGATAATAATGAAAGTATGTATTCTAAACACTTTGATGTTGTGGAATATTTAGAAAGTTACATGGCATTGTAGTCATATGAGAATGAGTAAGTATTTACAGCAAATTTGCATTCGGCCATTGCGACCCATGGTGAGGTGTTTTACTTTGATATACTAACTGCAAAGTTTCCTAAGATTTTGGTAAGAAGTTCAAAGCTGTGGTTTATTGTCATGTTGTCTGATAAGCACATCTAATTGGTTCACTTTGTTTACAGACTTAGGAAGTGATGAATGTCTTAAGAAGTGCAAAAACAAACACTGTTTAGAACTCAGACCAGAGATATTTTCAAAGAAATCTCAAATGACTAATGTTCAGTTCTTCACAGGAGAGAGTTAAAAAGACTTTTTAGGAAAGTTTCGAGAATGTGGGATCTTAATCTTCAGGACTCAGCATGGATAGCTGACTGCATTTTTTACTTCTCACATGCTACGTTCCTAATGTAGTGGAGAGGAGTATATGACATCAGTGTAATGTATTAGTATTGAGGTTCGACTGACAGCCGACCTCCCTTCATGGAATAGCCTTCCTAGAAAACTTCAAATGGCTATATCTTGATAATGGTGCAAGATAGACACATGGTCACAATGGACCACCAATAGGAAGTCGCCCACCGCAAGTCACATGACCCCAAAAGGTCAAGAGACACCATATTTCCATAACGGTGCCAGATAGATGCATACATTGAGGTGTAACAAGACAAATCGCAACTTGCATCATTGACCATTAGTGAAATTTTTTCCTCTCAGTTCGTAAAATCGGGTAATATTTTACAAACTTTGGAGAGACAGCTTTCAATAACAATCTCGATGCCAGTCACTCTTAGTATGATAATAGATGGGTCTTAAATAGACGCCGGGTCTCTAATTATTGTATTAATACAAACTGAAAGGAACAAAAAAACACTTACAAGAATACAGGGGAAAATAATGCATGCGAGGAGTACATTAGATTGGTCACAATCTAATAATATTTTTTGTACAGTTATACATGAAGTGTTCGATGCTGTGCATCGAGGTCTGAACATTTCTAGTACAGCATGCTTAGAACAGCGTGTTGTAGGCTATCACATTGACTCAACCCATCTGTCTAGGTGCTGAGCATGGAAGAAGATAAAAACTGGTATAAAGCTGAACTTGACGGAAGAGAAGGCTATATACCCAGCAACTACATCGAGCTCAAAGCACACACGTTTGTATTCTCTTGATGTTAGTTTTCAGCATATCTCGTCTGTGTATAAATACACTTAGTGCTGAGTTATTTGGCCCTGTGCAGTTTATTCGTTTTATTTTGTTCTGGACTCTTTGAGTAACATGATCTTAGACTCGTCTCTGTCATTGTGTATTTTGCTAACTTTGCATTAGCTGGACTTTTTGTTATTGTTTTCCGAAATCATAGCTTTAGATTTGATCATTATGTAACGAACAAAAGTCATGCGTAACTGGTAGCTGTAGATGTGTTTAAGCTAACATATTCTTTTTCAGCCAAAATGCTCTTTTATTGGCAGGATTTTAGTACTTGAAATTTTTCAACTCTGACCAATAGCAGTACTTACGATAACCGTTTGTTGGTCAGTTTGACCCTACTTGACCACAGATTTTTTAGCCATACAGTCCTTTTTAACAACAGTGAATATATTACACCTGTTCCAGAACAGCTGTCACAGAGTGTTCAGTTGATCTTTGGTCTTGTCCATGCTCATGTCTGCACTGCAGCATTGTTATGATCACTTAGTTCCAGTAAGGTTGGTATCTTTGGTGTAATTTATTTGTATTTGGTTATTGAATGGTCACTTTTCAGCTGCCTGCATCCTGTGCTGGTGTATATGGCATATAACGGCTGGCTGATGGAGAAAGCCCTTCACGAGGTGACTCTGAAAGGTTGTGCTGAATAATACAGAATAAGGCACTGTGGACCAGCAGTATCCAGCAGCTACTGCTATGAAGTAGCATAAGAAGGTTGACCCCTCAGACAGTTTAAAGTGCTGGTCTGAGGTTATACCGTGGAACAGTCGCAGTTCATGGAAGGTTGATCTCTCAGCCAGCTAAGGGTGCTGATTTGAGATCATGCCTTGATGGGGTTCATTGAGATCTTACAGGTACCCATGGCTGATTGCTTGGTTGGTGCCTCTCTCGTCTGTGGTCTGGTCGCGTGCGCTGGGTGGCTTCACTGTTTCTGTCATGCCTCAAGAGTCTGATCGCGCATTGGAAGGGCTATTGCGGGTATGATTGGTCAGACTAGGATTTCCAGTAGATAGCAGTATTTGCATTAGAATGACTGAGATCAATTAGTTTAAGAAACTTGCCCTACTGTACTATACTGTCTGCTTTTGACTGGCAGGTGGTACGTAAGCCACATAACTCGTCAGGATGCAGAGAGCATGTTGTTGGAGAAAAATACACAAATGGGCTACGTACAGCGTGACGGAGCATTTCTAGTTCGGCCAAGTGAAAGTACTCCTGGCGAATTTTCATTATCTGTCAAGTAAGTTATTTTCAAATATCATGTGAAGCATCCAAGTCTGCTTATCATTTGTCGTTGTCATATAAAGTTAATGCTGCATGTTTTCAAGCTATTTGTACAGGGTGCGGCAGAAAAAAGTGGCCCCCTAAAGTTTTTTGCTGTATTCTCAGCAACCGTTTGGCATTTTAATGTGAAATTTTACACATTTAGTAAGTAAAATGTTCTACAGCTAAATGCCAAGTAAAATTTGATTCTATAGAAAAATGACAATGTTATAGATTTTTTAACATGATCGCCTACCGATTTTTCAGCATTAAAAATTTCAAGCTACAACACCAATTCAATAACGTCGATGATCATTGAAACTACGCAGTTAACTAATGATCACATGCCAGAATTCTATTGTCAGTGTGAGTGTTCAAAGTGTCCACCGCCAGCTCCAAGCACAAACACAAGCTTTTAGTCGCTTAACGTGATAAGTCTTTCACAGCCTTGTCGATCAGTCCTTGTGGCAAGTTGCCCCAGATAACCTGAAGCGTTTTCCTGAGTTTGGCAATTGTTTTCGGCTTTGTTTTAAGCTTGCAGGAAGCCTTCAACATTGTACCCCACACATGATAGTCCATTGGGTTTATATTCGACGAATTTGGAGACTTCTGTAATGAAATCTGGACAGTTGGCCCGTAGCCAGTTCTGTGCGCTGCACGCTGTGTATGCTGGCCTTTCATCCTGCAGGAAGATGAGCCTGGTAGACAGCTGGCGATTGCTTTCAAAGAATGATAATTTAGTGATAATTTATAAACAAAATAAATTACTGTTTATCAAATTGTCACTGTGATGTCATCAGCAGTAATGTGGTAATTAGTTTTTGAATATTAAATAACATTTTTAGCTTGAGCATTTTTAATGCTGAAAAATCGTTAGTCATTTATGTTAAAAGTCTGTAAATTTGTCGTTTTTCAACAGAATCATATTTCACTCCCCAGTTAAATGTAGAACGTTTCAGTCAATAGATGTGTGAAATTCCAAATTAATATTCTAAACGGTTGCTGAGAAAACAGCAAAAAATTTTAGGGGGCTACTTTTTTGCCGCACCTTGTAGTACTGGGCTCAACTTGAATTTTGTCTTTTGAACAAAATTTTGTGTGATGTCCTAGTTGTTCAAATCTCATTTTTTATGCAATTTGTCATCTTTGTTCAAATTGTGCTAGTGTGAGGTATCTGGCTTGTGAAGCTATTTTACTTCAAAATCCCTCGCTTAGACTAAGTCGGTCAGGGAAGCCAGCTAATCTGGGTTTATGTGGAATGTGATAGTGAAAATAGAGCGAGTGTGTGTTGGACCATTTTTAAACTGTCTTCGAATGCTGATGCAAGTCTTTCATGAGATTTTCATAAGAGTGATAAAGTTTCTAGGATAGAACCTTGAAAGAAAAATGCTGTGCTGCATCTAGGGCGTAGTTGGTACATGCACAGCTCCCTTTGTTAGGCTGTAAGTTACTCGATAGTGACATGACATCAGGCTGTCCATTTCAAGACCGTTTGATCGAAAGTCTGATGCCCTATCTGTTAAGCCACCCAGACTGCTTTTTATGCGCGAAAGCAGCTACGGCTTTCAACACGTCTTAGCCATCACAATTCTGTCCGTCTGTCTGTCCATCCGTCCATCTGTCACACAGGTGGATCAGTCAAAAACGGTGCAAGCTACGATCACCAAATCTTTACCATCAGCTGCATGGAAGATTCTAGTTTCAGAAACCGCAAAGCTTTTCCATAAATTCGAAGGGGGTCACCCCGAACAAGGCCGCTAAATGAGAGGATTGTGTGCAAAAACTGTGATTTTTAGCCAATATGTTGCTGTATCTCAGAAACGGTGAGACATAGGGCCTAGGTTATTATTAATCACTAATAGGAAGTCGTACACTGGCTCTCGATTGCCACTGAATTCAGTGACCTTGAATAACGTTGAACGCCAAAATAGGGGGTTTTACGGATTTTTTTGGCGATTTTGGGCTGCGACACAAGTCTCTATCATTCACAAGGTGGCACCACGGAACTATTGTTACCGGTATGCAATCCAGATAGAGAATTTGGTATTTGTATATTAACTTTGCATGAACACCCCAATTTTCAGCTAAACCACTGAACCGGAACTGCTATATGCTTTTTCACGTCTCATGAGCATTAGCTCAAATTTCTTGGTGAACTAGTGGATGGACAAGCCAAACTGATAAAATGCCGGGTTTTATTTTAGTCATAATTATTAGTCACCATCAGTACTATTTTTTTAAGGAAATGGCTATATTTGTTACCAGGTATTAATTGAATTATATAATGTTGTGTGTAGATTTGCCGATCAGGTTCAACATTTCAAGGTATTGAGAGACGGCTCGGGAAAGTACTTTTTGTGGGTGGTGAAGTTTGATTCGCTAAACGAACTTGTAAAGTACCACAGAACTGCGTCAGTCAGCCGATCGCAGACAATCTACCTGCAAGACATGATCAGGGTTTGTAGTCGTGTTGGATAACTGTTGCAGTATTTTATTTTTTTTGTCATTAAGGCAGGTGGTGTGTGATCTTGTATGATCGACATGTGATACTTCATGGCTCTGAGTTGGATCTTTTAACATTTTAACATTTTTTAACAATATAGTTACGTAGCTTTTGGCATTTGCAGTGTTTGGACATGTGTCTCAAGCATTTTACACAACACCTTGTCACATCGTTATAGCTGCGTACAGTGCGTAGCTGTACCAGATGTATAAACTTTCCACAAACAATTATTACATGCGACATCAGGAACTGCTATAGTGCGTCTTGGCCATCACAGTTCTGTTCATCTGTTTCTGTCCATCTCTCCATTACACGGGTGAATCATTCAAAAATGGTACAAGCTAGAATCACCAAATCTTCACCATTGGCTGCTTGGAAGACTCTAGTTTCAGGATCTGTAAAGCTTTTCCATAAAATTGAAAAAGTCACCGCATGCAAGTGTGCTAAATGAGAGGGGTAGGCTCTTAGGGAAAATTTGTGATTTTTAACCGAAAAGTCGCCGTATCTCAGAAATGGTGCGAGATAGGGCCTAGGTTACTATTAATCACTAATAGGAAGTCATACACAGGCTTTCGATTTGCACCGATGGCAATGACCTGGGATGACCTTGAACACTAAAATAGAGGTTTTTATATAGATTTTTGATGTTTTTGGGCTGCAAGACACATTTCAAGAGCGAATTGCGCCGAAATCACTAGAGATTAACCCAGGCAACTTGAGGATGACAATTTCAACATAGATTTCAACGGTTCAAGTCTCAACTCCCTATGTTTTAGGAGGCCTGTGCACAAAGGCATCAAAGAGGCGTGCCTGTTCAAAATGCATTCTTTTGGTCATTTAAACGCCAGCTGATGCACGATACTGGTTACGCTAGATGGCGAATGGTCATGCAAAACTATAAATACTAGCCTTCATTATCATCGTATGGAAGGTCTATTGCTACGATCTGTGTTCGCATGGGCATTCATACATGCACCGCTGTCGTGCGTTCCCTTTGCATCAGCTGGGGTTTTTTGTTGTTATATGATTGTTCCTACTTTTTACCGTTTATTTTGAATTATTTTCTTTTGTAGACTGAAGTAGGTTTGTTTTTTACATTCAGTTTGTTGTTACCTGGATAAGTGAAGACAATCTTTTTATTCCACTGAAATGAGTAATTGGTGTACCTGTTGTCGGTCATTTATCACATTACTGATTGCAGTTTGATTGCATGATAGTACAATGTTATTATCTCTAGAGAAATGCTGATATTATACTTCTCTGTAGTATTTTGCAGTTTTGCAGTGCACTACTTTCCAGTCTTTGCTACTACCTCAAGACACATGTCATCTATATTCCACTGCTAGTCATCAGCTGGTTTTACTGTCTTGAGTTCTTGACGTCAGTCATCAGGCCATCTCTGTTGCTTGCCTGATGATGTAGGACTCACTCATTACTGAGACATTTGCATGATTGTGTTTTCACCCTACTAAGCTATCTTTGGATGATTAGTTAAGACATTTTTAGAGTACTCCTATGTAAATAGCGCATTAACGGCTGTTTCGATGTTGATGTGCTTTATTTGCTTATTGTTGTGTGTTCCAGCCGAAGGTGATTGCTAGCTACGACTTCAAGCCACAGGAGACTGAAGAACTTGAACTGAAGCGCGGCGACATTATTTCGGTTCTTGACAAGAAAGATCCAAACTGGTGGATGGGTGAGATTGTGCGTGGCAATCAGACTTTCCGTGGGCTTTTCCCCAAGACCTACGTGTCTCCGTATACAGATTAAATGTTGACTGCCTGCAACGAACATGTTCAACCCAGTCGGCTCTTTCTGTAAATATTTCTGGACATGTAAACTGTGTATAATGTGCTGACAGTTGAATTGCTTTATAGAACTTGGCCTTCCATGCATTTGTCTGTTTCACAAATTCAGTTGTAATCATGGTTAACTGCGTGGTTTTTATGCGCGAAAGCAGCTACTGCTTTCAGCGCATCTTAGCCATTGCAATTCTGTCCATCCGACCATCTGTCACGGGTGGATCAGTCAAAAACGGTACAAGCTAGGATCACCAAATCTTCACCTTCGGCTGCCTGGAAGACTCTAGTTTCAGGAACTGTAAAGCTTTTCCATAAATTCGAAGGGGGTCACCCCAAACGAGGGCGCTAAATGAGAGGGGGGTGGGCAGAGTTTGTGATTTGTGGCCAATAAGTCGCTGTATCTCAGTAACGGTGCGAGATAGGGTCTAGGTTACTATTAATCACTAATAGGA
>Ga0209454_1003338_pt1 | contig 11436 bp, 7 predicted proteins | sample WorMetHERISLAND1_2_FD_187400 | JGI IMG/M metagenome (GOLD analysis project Ga0209454, IMG submission 187400) | Marine gutless worms symbiont microbial communities from Max Planck institute for Marine Microbiology, Germany - Olavius geniculatus... | ecosystem: Host-associated > Annelida >...
ATATAAATGTTCACTTATTATTATTATTATTAAACATATTGTAATGTACATTGCAGTATGTGTTTACATTCAACTCCGGTGAACTCAGCTTTTTCCCCTCAGGCTCAGCAGGATGGGAAATAAGTAATAGCCTACATGCTATGGGGTGAAAGCCTAGTGTGGCTGATTGGGAAGGTGGTATGTCTGCTAGCTGCATACTGTGGGTCCATTTGTTCACTGGCGCGGGCAATGATGTTCACATAATGTGCTGTGGTATCATTAGCTCATGAGCCAATCAAAGATGCCACTTCCGAGATTGTAAACCGCTTCTGGCCACGAGTTTGTCTCAGGTAAGAAGTGTATATAGCAGGTACTGGACTTTTTCCCATGGCTGATCTTAGCCGATTTGCAACCCTGTTCCAACTGCACTTCAGAGTCAACCTCTTTTGTTCTGTCCATTCTTGTCTTCAAGAGACCTTGAAGCTGGAGAGTAAAATTTTCCTCTCTCCTCTGAAAACCATATAGGGGTCTGGGGGATTGCTGTAAGCTTCCCCAGCGTGGTCTCAGGTGGAGCCGTGGCCACAGTCGCATTTTGCTGCATTGTGTTCTTGCAAATCGCGTCTGGTTGCAGTGGTCGTTCAAATCGGCAAGTTAATGTGGGCTTTGTTACGGAACATTCAAGGTCCAAAGTGGCGGCTTCTTTAAAATTGGCAGCCCTCTCTGGCCAAAAACCTCGAACATACCTAAATCCGTCCCGGCTTACACCTTTCACTGCTTTCACCTTTCACACTGATGCTGCTGTGTTCACGTGTGTTTGTTAGAAGTGTAACAAGTTCAGGAGCTGTGGGAAGGCAGGTCTGCACTGTCACCATCCACGCAACTGTTTGTTCTATCTGCGAGACAGAGACGTCTGGCAACTGCAGAAACTGCTGCAGGCTAGTAGTAGCAATAGTTGTAGTGGCAGTAGTAGTAGTAGTAGTAGCAATTAGTCTGCCCCGAAGTGATCACGTAATTGGAGATCGAAAATGCATGAAAAAACGAAACACTGTTGATCGACGATCAATTCTGAACATCAAGTTAATCGAAGATCAGTAAATCGGAGATCAAATTTGATTTTATTGGCGATGGAAAAACCGGACCTAAGTTTTACTGCAGGTGTTTTATTTTTTTAATACGGGATCTCCGAGCTCCGTCGGTTGATTGCCACAAAATTTTGCACTGTGGTCTGCACTAGACTGAATTTTTTTTTGAAAGTTAGGTCCAAATTTTTGGAGGGTTCTCTCCCCAAAAAATTTAGGGGCCAAAAACATGCAAAATTTGGCCCCATTTCGGACGACTTCAAACTTCGATGGCGAATATCTCCGGAACAAATGACAAAATCACGCAAGTATTTGATCTACTGTGATTCCTCCCGAGTTCAGTGAAAAAAGTCTGGTGAACTTTGGTCTCCTAATTACAGAGATCTGGAGGTGGAATCATACCCACCCATATCAACTTTTTTGGAAGACTATAAGCCCGTAAAGGGTGTTGTGCCCCCAGATTTTTACATTCACTAGAGACAAAGTCTTGCTAGCGCACACCCCGCCAGAGATGGGGGTCCCATTTACAGATTTTTTAAAATGGGGGTGATAAATTGGCTTAAAATTCAGCGTATGAGCCTCAAGATCTTTGGAGCCAGGAGGAGTAGCCTAATGAAACTTCGCCACGTGATGTGCTGGTATGTGGGGGTGATAACCCGGGTACAACTTTTGGGGGGCACCACCCCCTAAAAATTTGGGAGGGCAAAAAACGTCCAAAATTTAGTGCGTTTTACGACAGCTTACGATTTTGACTGCGAATATCTCTGGAACAGATAGAGATATTGACAAGTGGTGAACAGCATTATTGACTATGATTCCAGCTGTGTTGAACAAAAATTGGTGAACTTTGGTCCACTAACACCAGAGATAACATGGCACCCTAAGTCGATACTGCGCGTTTTGCGTATGCTAATGCATTTGAGTTCGGGCCATGTGACTTTGCTACTGGGGGAATTTCAGCCTCCTGAATTTCCCCCAAATTGGACTTATGGTGCTGGGTGGACTCACGTTTGGCTTTGCTCTAAATTTCTAGTTGTAGTTGTAGTTGTACTCATAGTTGTAGTCTTTTCTTCCTGCGAGACAGAGACGTCCATTAGCTTCAGAAACTGCTACAGGCTAGTAGTTGTTGTAGTAGTAGTAGTAGAACTACAACCATGACTACTGCTTTTACTACTAGTCATGGTTGTAGTTGTAGTCATCTCTTTTGTCCGCGAGACAGATATCTGCACCAGCGGTAGAAATCACTACTAAAATATTTGTACCGATAGTCTAATAAATCAATAGTTTCTTTTACTCTACCGTCATCGCATTGCTCAAATGTACAAAGTGAACAAACCAGCAGTATAGTTTGACTCATTACGGTTCATTTTGCAATGCATTCAAATGTAGTTTAGTTCAGTTGATTTCATCGCTGTCCATGTGCCTTTACATCTAAATATAAAGACAAGAGTGCATGTGGTTTGTATGTGCAGGATCATGGTGTGGATTTCAACACACGAAGTTCACCGCAATCAGCGGTAACTGACGAGAATCAGACAGGTCCACAGTGCACTGTAATGGAGCAGAAACAGACTCAGAGTGGATTCAAGGATGAAGCTTGTGGAAAACTCGTCCCAGATGACTTTGCAGGACTCTGCGAGTATGTCACTGCTGCTACTATTACTACTGTCACAACAACAACAACAACGACTACTACTACTACTACTACTGTTACAACATTTATGGGTTAAAAAAAGTACGAGGCAGTTTTCTGAGAGACAGCTTGGGCATATGTCTGGACTCTGACGTCAGTATGCGTTCCCATGTCTCACGATCTGTTTCGGTGTGCTTCGGCATTCTGAGGCAGTTACGCAGCATTCATCGTTCGCTGTCTCACTCGGTCTTCCAGTCTCTCGTTGCTGCGCTGGTGCTGACGAAGCTTAACTTCGGAAATGCTACACAGGTTTGGTATACTGTCGTTCCAGCTAGATCGTCTCCAGGCGGTCATGAATGCTGTGGCTCGACTCGTGTTCCAGTCCAGTCGATACGACCACATCACACGGCTGCTTCAGCGTCTTCATTGGCTGCGTGCGCCAGAGTGAATAACATACAGACTGGCCGTACTAGTCTACCAGTGTCTCCATGGACTTGTGCCGGCCTACCTGACTGACACTTTACAGCCTGTCACTGGACTACTTGGTGGACAGTGCCTGCGCTCGTCGTCGACTTCAGCACTGGCTGTATCACTGACACGGCTCTCCACGACCAAGCGTTCCGTGTCACTGCAGCAAAAATTTGGAACAGTCTGCCGTCAGAAGTGACGTCTTTAGACTGCCTGCGAATATTTAAAACTAAACTAAAAACTCTCTTTCTTCATCTTTCCCCAGTTGTCTGTAAAGTGACTGCAGTACCATTGGCATTTTTCACTTCAAATTTATTGCATTGTATTGCATTGCAAATTTCAGATAGATATTACTGGTGGTCAAAATTATAATTTTGCCTATAAATCTGCCAAATGGGGCATTTTAGCCCAAAATTTTGCACTTGACTTGTAGGATCCAATACAGAGAATATTTAGTCAGACTTGTTACCTAGCTGTTTATAGGAGGACCCATTACAAAGAGTATTTATGCTGTGTAGGATCCACTACAAAGAGTATTTAGTCGGCCTGGTGAACCGTCATGGTATCGACCCTGCCGAAGTGATGACAGCGGATGAGCTATCCATTCTACTCGAGAGATCTGAGAAGAAGTGCCCACGGCAACGACAAGATGAAACGGCCGTTCAGCATACCAGAATACTTCTTGATGTATGTTCAAATGTCAAATGTAAATTTATATAGCACATTATCGTAACGGAACTTCCAGTGCACTGAACTCGGTGGCATAGACAAAGAGGAAGCCTCCCCTCAATTCCTCAGACAAGACATAAAACACGTTTAAACTGCACTACATTTGCTATTTTGGTCAGTTGATTCTCAGGAAAACAATATAAATCGTTGCCACCAGATACTCATGTTTTAAGCTATCATGTACCACAGTCAATTTTGGCTGAGGCCTTGCTCCAGACCATCTTGACGGAGCTTACAGCAGTTCTCTCCCAGATCGTCTAACTGGATTTTAGGAGTCTTACTTCTAAGGGAAGGAGAACAGTGAAGGAAAGAGGAAGGGGTAAGAAGGGGAAGAAAAGGGAGTGGGAAGGAATGGGTGGAGGGGTTAAAGGGGGAAGGAAGGAGAGGGGAAGGGACAGCATGCCCCCTCCACAGTTCACATTTAAGGCTATGGCACTGTCTGAACTCTGAAGAATCTGTGTTTTTCTACCACTTTTGTAAATTTTAACTAGCAGACTTCAATATTTGTATTTCTGTTTCAGTTAAAGTACACTGTTGGAAATATTGGTAATGAGGTTAACAGTAGTTGTGGTATTAACACCAGCAGTAGCAGGAGGGTGTCTGGCCGCTAAAAGTTTCTGCTTTAGAACTCTTCATTGCTCTTTTTCAGCTACCTGATTTCATTCGGTTATTGTTCCATATACAGTAACCCAGTTTGTGTGTGCTGGTTTTTGACTAATCTACAGTACATTGCGATCATCTTAATATGTCCGTCAAGCTGTCTGCAAATTTATAAAATACGCCTCTTAAACAAAGTTCTCAAAGGCGCCTGTTACAAGTTGGCACCATTAAAACAGCAGTCATAAGGCATAGTTTGAAACACTATCCAGTCTAATGATATAAAGTGTGCCATTCTTCTATTTCTCCATCTTCTTTCTTGCTGCAGATGACTTTGGATTATTACAAGTTTTTTGCTTAATACCGAACAGAGCAGAGAGTAGTTGTGCCACTATGAGAACAAAAAACAAACTGTGTATTGTACTAGTAGTTCTGTAATATGTATCAACGCCTCTGAAGCTATGGCATTACGGCACTATACAAATGTATTATTATTATTGATATTTGACTAAAGTCGAAGTCAAAGAAAAGTCAAATGATTCTAAAAAAAGTAAATCTTTTAGTGAAGCTGAATGTTTTTCGCCAAGCAAAAGTAAAAGCTAGATGATTTGTGGAAGTCAAATGTCACTGGTCGACAAAGCTTGCATTCGTCATCGACTTCTGCACTGGTGTACCGCTGAAACTGTTTCTTATGCTCAGTGACCAAGCATTCCCCATTGCCGCAGCAAGAACTTGGAGCAGTCTGCCGTCGGAAATGACGCCTTCCCAGTGTCTACAAACACTTGACTAACAGGGTGACCACTCTCGGGAGACTATAAATTTTCCTGACATTCCTTGACATTTACCTGACGATTTGCAGCACTACAACCATTTTGTAAGTGCTATAAATAACTGCTTCAAATTACAACATAACACAGATACAAATATTAGAAACTAAAACATAAGTAAGCAACATTCATTAATAAACAGTGTAAAATAATTGACAGAGTGATATTTCTCTAATTTCCCTGTTTTCCCTGTCGATGGTCATCTTGGACTAAACTTGAGACTCATCTGTTGTCCGCCTCTTTTCCATAGCTGTTTCATAAGAAGCGACTGCAGTGCCATACAGCCGTAGGCATTCTTTACTATAAATTGTATTTATTGTATTGCATTGTGTGACTGTGCATAGATTGTTCAGAGAGAGTTGCCATTACCATCACGTTCCAGACCACCAGCATTGACCACCCAAGCTGAGCAAATGTCTTTGCTCCACGCCAGAGATGCTGCTGCCATATTACCCGACCACCAACAGTTACCTTCTCTGCATGGTGCAGTTTTACCGGCTTTGCTTGCCCGAGGTGTTGCCTTGCGACCACCCACTGCCCAGGACGTGTTTGATGGCCCGTTTTCTAGGACTGTGGTCTGGCGGAGACTATCTGATGGGTCGGAACAGGTTACATTGTAGCCGACAGCATGCAGGCCTCTAGTCCAGGCCTAGGCACGGTCCGGGAATTACTGATATTTTATAAACTGTCCCGAAATGTCTTGAAATCCAGAAATTATCCTGAAAATTGTCTATTTGTCCTCGAATTTTGAAGCACACTTGATTAGACTTCTTAACACGTAATTTTTGCAGTGCAAACTAACCAGTTTTTTGCCCGCTACGTGCGTTCTGTGTTTGCAGTCAGTGCAAGCTGCCCCGTTCCGCACTGGGGCAGCTTGCAGTACTCTTCAAACTCCTTAGCTGGTGGGGAGAGGGCCCTTTTCCCCAAACCCTACTGCCCGCTTAGAACTCATTTTGTGAGTATTAGTTGTACTGAAAAATGTCGTAAAATTCTGGAAATTATCTGTCCTGGTGAGAAATGTTTCTTGTGCTCAGGTCTGGCAGTCCATAGCCAAGGGGGTTTCTCCATTGATTCAATCAGTCCTCCAAAACCAGGAGTATTGCGTAAAAATAACAGAAAAATGTCATTGCCAGATGTGATTTTTGAGTGCAAAATGCATGAAAATGTGTTTGTGGGTGGGACTTTGACTTAGCCACTATGGGGGAGCTCACAGTGTTCCGCAGACCGTCAGGCTGGATTAGTAGGTTACCATTTCTTAGCCCAGGTTTTGGAGTCGAACTTCCGTTGGAAAAGTCTAGCTACAGGCCTGGCATGCACAGTAGTTAAGCCTATATTCCATCGTTACTGTTAAATAATTACTATTTAACTTGAGTAGAATTTGTCATTTCTGTCATTTCGCTGGTAGATGATTAAGTGTAGCACGGAGTGTTTTGCAGTAGTGTGGACAGTGCATTAGGGACTTCATCGAGTAGTTTATGGTTTGTTTGCTGCAGGATGGACGACTACTTGTATCATAGACCTCTTAAAATAAGGACTGATGGCGGCCGTTCTCGGGTCCGCAAACTTGGGTCAATCGGTATTTTTAGTATTTTTACTATAACTTTGTCAAACGTGGTCCGTTTGTTACAAAATCTCTTACGCAGTGTCGCAGACAACGTGAACAAATGCGGCAAATTTTGTTACTTTAAGATTTCTACTTTCTCATGTGTGCATATATTGTGGCTAAACTGTACATTAGTATTTTTAGTGTTTGAAGTATTTTTAGTATTTAGGAGTTGCAATGAACCATAGACCTGCAATCATAGTAATACTGTACTGACAATGATTATGTTTAAGTACCCAGAAATAGAAATCATACAATAACCAAATTTGCACCATTTGTTCATGTATGTACGAACTTGTGTACAAAATGTTGTAGTAAATGGACCATGTGTGTATAGTAAAAATATTAAAAATACCAATGGACCCAATTTCGCGGACCCGTACATGGCCGCCATCAGTCTTTATTTTAAAGTCTATGACTTGTGTATAAAAATTTGTAAATGTTGCTTGTGTTTGAACATTACATTGGTGTTGTTAATGGCATACATCCCAGAGTAATATGTGATGATGCAAAATAATAGTGTATCAATGACGAGACAAATTGGAATACTATAATTACTCAGTTGTTGTAGAATAAAGTTGCTGCATATGTCTGTATATCAAGTTTGCCTTATTTGGAGAACTGTAATATACTTTCGGTATAGTAACTGTGGTGCAGTTTTTTGCTGATATTTGTGTTTTTGATTTGTTGCTTTTTTGTTTATTGCTATGTTGTCGTTATGAAGTAGAACTATTCCATACCTTGCCGATCATTTTTTTCCAAATAGAATTGGGAATTACACATTTTGAAAAACCATCAGTAGGATACATGCTTTGTCCGTCTGTCTGTTGGTTCGCTAGCTGCAAGCTTACAGAGCCCTTAAATTTAGGCAGCATATCTGTATCTGTGTCACAGCACCGTGACTATGTCTGTTTGTTTGTCCTTCTGTCTTGTGTGGGCTGTTAACTCGAAAACTGCTTTAACCATTGGCGCGAAAGTTCCCCAAGGAGGAGTAACCGGTTTGTTTTGACAGCTTTTTTTGCTCAAAAGGTCAAAGGTGAGGTGGACTCCCACACAACCCGTACTTATCGGCACCATAGATCGGCACAGTGCACTATGCTGACATATTATACAATAGTCTATTTCCTTGGCTTCAGCCTGATACTGATAAAATTTTTACAGCAGTATGGGCTTTCAGCAAGCTCTGTAGCATACATGGTTCCTACTATTCTGCAGAATTCATTTTCCCTGAGTTCCCAGGACAAAATGAATCGTTTTTCCTGTCTAAGGTGTTCACGCAAAATACCAGTGTCGGTTTTCAGTCGCTTGCACTCACGATAGAAACAAGGGCGGCGGAAAAAATTAAAAGTGAAGGTACATATTTGAACTGTTGTACGCAGTGTGCGTGCACCAGTTCTAAATTTTTTTCTGCGTCTTTGTTAAACTTTTGCATCCTGGTACTTTTGAACTCCCTGTATTTCCCTGACCATCTGAGTTTACTCTGACTTTGGAATGTAAAATTCCCCGACTTTCCCTGACTTCCCCTGACCGTAGGAACCATGAGCATTATATGGCAGGTTTGATCACTCCTGTTTGCTTTTCTAGCTATCAGGCATAGGCGGGCAGTGGACAGGAAGTAAAGAGTGACCCATCCCACGTTAAGTTCTGCTTCACTTTATCATATGAGCGTATGAACTTAAAAATAATGATAATAATAATAACATCAATGGATGACGCTAGTCCGTAATTTATAATGCACAGTTGTATCTCAGCTGTTGTGCTCTTTAAATAAGTTGCAGAGTGATGCAATGCACAGACCTTTTTATGTGTATTGCTTCTTTTTTTCGGTGGAATTTCTCTTGCAGGCAAGTAATTCCGCCTTTTCCAGCACATTTCTTTATAGTGTGGTCTCTCTGATACCGTTTGGCAGGTACGCTTGTGGAGTCCACACTATTAGATGCGGTCCCCAACCCCAGGGAAAGCGGAGGTTTGGGGATGCAAATTACTGGCAAATAAAAAAATGAGTAGTGATTCCAACTTTTACCAAATTATTTTGGTGCTTGTCTTTGTTTTGAGGTTGTTGTAGTTACACGGTATATCTTATAGCTACACAGGTTGATTGATTGGATATATTGAAGTGGCATAGTGTGAATGTGTTGGGGTTTGGGATTGTGAAAAACAAGGTTGGGCCTATGTTACACATTTGTACATATTCAGCATTTCAACTTAACAGCATGTGCCTTGATTGTCATTTTTTGGATTGTGGAATATCACCTATTATTATAGTTACTATTATCTAATCCGAACATAATATAGCAGTGTTGGCTTTCATTTTTAGCAAATTATGGGTTAACTTCTGTTTTCCAGTTTGTAAGAATAAGACCATAATCTCTGTACTTATTTGCACTGTGGTGGTAACTGAAGCAGGAAACAGCACAATAAGTAACTATTAGTAAGAATTGGTACAAAGATGATGGTCTTATTTTTGCAAACAACCAAATTCAATAATGTGCAGATTGCAGGAAAAAGAAGCACAATCGTTTATGGTGACTGTTAAGACTCTGAACAAATGTACCTTAACAAGTGGATAACGTTTTTGTTTATTTTGAAGCACACTTGATTAGACTTCTAAGTTCCCACGTAATTTTTGCAGTGAAAACTAACCAGTTTTTTGCCCGCTACGTGCATTCTGTGTTTGCAGCCAGGGCCGTACCCTGTTCCCCACTGGGTCAGCGTGCAGTACTCTTCAAACTCCTTAGCTGGTGGGGAGAGGGTCCTTTTCCCCAAACCCTACTGCCTGCTTAGAACTCATTTTGTGAGTACTAGTTGTACTGAAAAATGTCCAAAAATTCTGGAAATTAACTGTCCTGGTGAGAAATGTTTCTTGTGCTCAGGTCTGGCAGTCTGTAGCCCATAGCCAAGGGGGTTTCTCCATTGATTCAATCAGTCCTCCAAAACCAGGAGCACTGCGTAAAAATAACAGAAAAATGTCATTGCCAGATGTGATTTTTGAGTGCAAAATGCATGAAAATGTGTTTGTTGGTGGGTCTTTGCCTTAGCCACTATGGGGGAGCTCACAGTGTTCCGCAGACCGTCAGGCTGGATTAGTAGAGAACCACTTCTTAGCCCAGGTTTTGGAGTCGAACTTCCGTTGGAAAAGTCTGGCTACAGGCCTGGCATGCACAGTAGTTAAGTGAGTGTTATGTACCGTTTTTTTTGCTTTTGTGCCGTCATGTTATTGTTGTGTAATTGCCGGTTGTTTCAATATATATTTTTGCCTCGTATCATGGTGCATAATATCTGGTTCCAACAGTGCAACAAAGAGTTGCTTTTTTAAAATATTTATAACAATAACAGGCAAAATTATATGTCATAGTGACACTGCTGATAGCAGTGCCATATTTGGACAAGAGGGGCATTGAACCTTCAGTAGTGTAGGGCCCTTACCTTGTAACATCATAAGGCTGCGTTCACATAAACACGAGTACGAGTTCGGCACTGTACTGGTTCCCATATACGAGTTCCGGCAAACACGAGTTTGCATGTATTTCAATGGCGGCCGTTCACATACATACGAGTACGGCTTACCTGTAAATTTCACTCGTACAAGAATTTTCTGTGCAGGTCGTGTTTTTATCCAACTCGTAAAAAGTAAACTATTCATAATTAGCATTAATATAATTTATAAAAGCCGTGGCACATATTTGACGTCAGAACTGACGTCATTGTAAAATTGTTCATCGTTAGAGATGTGCGGTTTGTAAAAAACAGTAGGTTTTGTAGTGGAATGTTGTTTTAATGGCGAAGCATTTCCTCGATTCCATTTCACTGCGAATTTTCAATATGGCTGATGTGTTGAGTTATGTGATTGTACAAGTGAACGTGAACGTTCCACTCGTACGAGTGAAGCTTCTACGGGCCATAAATGGAAACCCGGACCCGTACTCATACTTGTACTCGTGTCTATGTGAACGCAGCCTAAGGGTGACAACAGATACTTTCTGTACAGTTATCCACTAATGTATAGTTTTGGGGGGAAAAAAACTGAATAAAATGAATGCAGGTTTCTAGTATCAACATTCATGATGTAAGGTTAGGAATGAGGTTTGTCAACACACTACTTATGTTGCTTCAGACATATCGTATCAAACGTGTTTGAATCAATGCAAAACACTTTCTCTGGCGGCATTTATCAAAACACGCTCGGAAACATGACTTGCCACAAACTGAACACATCACTGGAAATTTTCGATATCACAAACAACGTATTCAACACGAATACTGTACACAATTCTTATCTGGGATGCCGTAGTCTTTTAAGGGCAGGCCACAGAAAACAGAAAATACTGACAAGGGAGTACCAGCATGTAAGGGGTGTTCTTTTCAGGGGAATCTCTTTCAGGGTTATCCGTGGCTTCTGCAAAAATACAATCTACACCGTGTGCCATAAATAGCAGCTCCCCTTGCTTCAAACACACCTTATTCAGTTTGTAGTTAATGAATTTCAATGACATATCGTACACTGCACTACCATAACATTAC
>Ga0209454_1003339_pt1 | contig 11436 bp, 5 predicted proteins | sample WorMetHERISLAND1_2_FD_187400 | JGI IMG/M metagenome (GOLD analysis project Ga0209454, IMG submission 187400) | Marine gutless worms symbiont microbial communities from Max Planck institute for Marine Microbiology, Germany - Olavius geniculatus... | ecosystem: Host-associated > Annelida >...
GGGTGGATCAGTCAAAAACGGTGCAAGCTAGAATTACCAAATCTTCATCGTCGGCTGCCGGGAAGACTCTAGTTTTAAAAATTGTAAAGCTTTTCCATAAATTTTAAGGGGATCACCCTGAACGAGGGCGCTAAATGAGAAGCGGTGGGCAAAATTTGCGATTTTTGGCAAATAAGTAGCTGTATCTCAGTAACGGTGCGAGATAGGGCCTAGATTACTATTAATCACTAATAGAAAGTCGTACACTGGCTCTCGATTGGCAGCGATTTCAAGGATCTTGGATGACCTTGAACGCTTAAATAGGGGTTTTTAATGAATTTTTTGGCGATTTTGGGCTGCAAGACACTTTTGAAGAGCGAATTGCGCTGAAACCAATTGAGATAGACATAGACAAGCTGCATATAAAATTTTTAGCATTGAACGAAGATTTCGACGGTTTAAGTCTCGATTTTCTAGGTTCAAGGAAATCTGCGCCCGAGGGCATCAAAGAGCGGTACCCGCGAAAAAATCGTTATTTTACCGTTGTTGGTCAGTCTTTCGTGAAAACAGCTGGAGATAGACTGACAGTTTGCAAACAGAAACTGATAGAGGCTTTCGCGCGTCTCGTGAGCCTTAGCTCAAATTTTTTGGTTTTTTTTTCTATTAACGCGATAAGTTGCTAACTCATAAATCTTTCTACTTAGCTTAATGAAATTTTGCACGAACCTGTGCTTTGACAGCCTGTAGAAACCTGTTGTATATCAAGGTCATAGATTAAAGGTCAAGGTCACATAGGTTGTGCGTTTTTGTGTGCATGATACTGAGGCTATCTGAGGGCTGAACAAGACTTGACAGTTTTTTTTCGGTTAATTGCGTTACAACAAAATTCTGCGACGAATAACAATAAGCAGACCAGCATAATTGTACTGTATGGTTTTGTATGACGAAACAATTTTGTAAATACGATAACTGCATGACAATTAAGGAACAGAGCAGAAAAGTTTTCTAACGCGGTATAGCCGGGAACGATTATAGTAGCCTACGAGTAGCCTCGTATAGGCCTACTGCGTGGTGATATCGGGATCTGGCACACGCCGTGTCTAAGTTAAACGTTCCAGTTTGTCATAGTTTAAAAAAATAACTTTGTAAAACAGTGGCCGATTTTAATAACTTTTGGCAAGCAACATCGAGAAAAAAGTTGATTAAAACAACTGTAGTTTTGCCAACCTCAACTTAATTCTGTTGCTACACTACTTTGTGAAATGCCGAAGTCGTAGTTTGGCCGTTTGCAACAATGAATTTATACTGGGTAGCGCGTGCGTTGGCTCAACAATTATTAACTAAATAGTGACAAACATGATTGGCAAATCTCTTAAAAAGTACATCACATTATTTCACTTTATTTTTATTACAACATGTACTCAAAATGTTTGCCTCTATCGCATAGACGCCGATGCCATGCCAACACCACGTTCAATAACCCCGCTGATGCGTCGTTTCACTTAATTCGTCGACGTACAATCTTAAAATGGATACAATTGAATAACTAATTAAACTAGTAACACAGTTTTAAAAATGATTTTGTGGTTTCAATGAGTTCTTGAGCCGTCACACGCGCAACCCAGTATAAATTCATTGTTGTAAACGACCAAACTGCATTTCACGACGTGCTGTAGCAACAATATCAAGGGAAAATGGGCAAAACTACTATATTTACGTTAAGTTTCTTCACGATAATGCATGCCAAAAATTATTAAAATCGGCCAATATTTTACGGTGTTAATAAAAATAAAAGTGGCTTGTATTTTAAGACAGAATGAATGCACACAGTGAATCACTGTATCGGGCTAATTGGTAACCGATAAAACAATCTGCTCCTGTAGCGTTTCACCTATGCAACCATCACATTAGAATCCCGGCACCCGTTACGTCGTCACAGCGCTTTTATTCCGTACATCGCTAGCTCGCACTGGTGACAATTTGTTATTGTTGTGGACAAATGCCGGCCAAATAGCGGTCTTTATGCGTACAACAAAACAGCGACAGCATAGCATTGTGGGCACCTGAACAGTCGCCTTTATGCGTCCACAGTAGCTATACACACGTGCGACGACGGCGTTTTTCAGCTCCCAGCAACAATAATTTATATTGAATTTTTGTCGTCCATTAACGGTCGTCTATTCAGCCGTAGATTGCATGCAAAGCGCACCTCCGGGCCGTTTTTTTTTATCTGCATAGAGACGTCCATTGTGCGACTACAATTCACCGGCAAACATTTGAAAATTTCGCGACGGAGAATGGACTGAGCAGTCTAGTCTGTATAGTTTGTATGATCCGTCGTATATGTCCGCGACAGAGACGGTCACGCCTCTCCGCATTGTAAAGCTGACGCACCATAAAGCCGCCAGAAGGCTTTGCAAACGACACAGACGCTGTTTACACAATGTCCAATGACACTGGTGGATGAAATGGATAAATTAACGCTGCGTGACAGTGTCATACAGCGCTCGCTACGCCAGAGTCACGAGTGAAAACATTCAATAAGATCGTCGATGACTGGGTCCAAAAAAGTGAGCCCCTAACTTTCTAGGTCTACATTACATTTGCAACTACCTGAAATAAGCCTATTATTTGTAGTAGTTGCTACCAAGCGACTTGCGCTAACCGCGAGCAGCAGTTATAGCCTTGAGCAAGTTCGAAGATGTTGTGGGACTTGGTTATGGAAAAAGCTGCTTTTTCATTGAAACACATAGTATAACTTAGCACACTTTTGCTGTTTTAGTAAATAAGTAAGTGAGTATGTGAATATTTAAAGTGCACAATGTCAGCCAGTGGCCGAATCTGAGGCACTTGGCTAAGCCGCTAGGTGGAGCAGTAGGCCTGTTTCTGCAACAACAATAAATAGATGAAGTGTACAATTTATAGGCGTTATAGGTCTAAATTAAAACATCGCATTCATGATAAAGCAATGTTTAGCAACGACGTATTAAATGTACCAAAAATATAAAATACCAAAAAAATCGGATATCTCGTTTACTGGAAATTTTAATGGAATACGAAATAAAAGTTAGAGTGTGCCAAAGAGTCTTGCAAACGACTTGATGGCACAGGCAACATCATTCAAAATTCACCATTGCAAAGCTATAATACAATGCGTCTGTGTGTTTTTATTGAGCGTCATGCGAGACTTGTGAGCATAATATAAGGCGTGATTGTGCGTTTGTGTTTGCCGAAGCTACTTGAATTGAACGGAAGAGGCCGCGTTTCTGTCAAATGGCGCGAGTGAATAAGACGGGTAAACGATATCATTCTTATGCGCTTGTCAAAGCTATAGCTGACAATAATGCAATAATCCGTGCGTCTACTTGCTCATTCACTTCTTTAGCGCGGCATTTACATTATAGACCTACACCGAAACTGTCGAGATATATATCCGATGTTTTTGTTGTAGCGGGTAGGCCTATAGCTCAAGACGTGATTGCTATACGCTTGTACAGCTCGGTATTTTTATGTAACGACCACTTTCAAAAGGTAGGTCTATGCCAAAGCCTTTAATCGAGCCGCCAAGAGCATTTTTGTTAAACATAAAAAGAATGGTATCTAATTAAGTAAACCGGCAACTGATTTGCTAATTTCACAGATAGCGTTTTTGCCACATCAGAATGGCGGTAAGGCAATCAGCCCGCTTTATGGCAACGAAAGCAATCGCGAAATAATGACCAACTGCTCGATTTCGCACTAATAATTACTTCGTTTTTGTAAATCGCCTCTGAAGCTACGGCACTATGGCGCTCTACAAATGCTTTTCAAAATTATTATCAAAGAACAAAACAAACATAACAGTAAAAACCCGGCTGTCGCTATAGAAAACGCGCTACAGTATATATAGTTCCTGTTGCAGTAGCAGTACTGATAAGAAAGGTCATCCAAAGTCAATAATTTGCATCTAATCTGAAAGGGCGTATGCCACTTCTTCTTAGTGATTAATAATAATCTTGGCTCTATCTCTCAACGTTTCCGAGATATGGCCAGTTTTCCGTTAAAATCGCACATTTTACCCCCTCTATACTTAACCCAAAATTTCACAATATCTTTCTTGCATTGCATCCTCGACACAGGGCTTGTATAAAAAGTTTCCCGCCTACCCGTTAGCCACAATACATCTGTTACATACGTACAAACGACAGAGGGACAACAGACACATCACATCGCAACACATTGCAGCATAGCTGTACAGTGTCAAAAACACGTTTCACAAATTACAAATGCACACGCAAAACTGCACAACTATATGAGCAGAGACGTTTTAATTAAATACGCAATACTCGAACTAATAGTTTCTAATATGTGTGAATAATTTAAGTGAAAAACATTGTAATATTATTCGTAATTTGCTACCTTCCAGTTCGTGTTGTTGCTGCAAGTGATGGCCGGTATGCTGCTTTTTGACAGACTACTTTGAAATTCTCACAGCTCACTCAACACAGCTCAACTCATTCTAAATTTTAAAAAAATATTTAAAAAAGGAACAACAAAGTGCAAAACATCGGATAAAAGAGCAACATAAAATAGTTTAAATAGCGTGCTAGATTCATGGCACTGGAAGTCCGTGACAGAAGAAGTGTCTCGCACGTTTTATATACTACACAGTACGTATTTCACTTTCTGCAGGCGCAGGTTGCAATTATTTCCGACATAACATTAAAGAGCGTAGTACTATAAAAGCCTATGAATGGTGATATACGACCGAGACACCGTCGAGTTTTAGTCCATTCATTGTGTAGTAGATCTGTGACCGTGTAATGGACACTTTCTTGCGACGTCATTCATTGAAGACGTACAGTAGTAGGCCTATATCAATGAAGACATTACTGCAACGAATGTATCACCGTGTCACAGTGCAGTGGCGTACTCAGAGAAAGAGATTAAAGGTGACGTGTAACTGTGTATAGTTTTTATGGGTAACCTATCGCAGAGCTACGGAGCGTCACCTGCCATATAAAATTACACAGTGTTACCTGCCACCCGACACAGGTGACCGTCCCTCGCCTTAACCGCAGCTGAGCAGGGCGGTACTTGATTTACCTATCCCGGAGGAATAAAAGGCTAAGTTAATCTAGGCGGCTGGTTACATACCGATATGGTTTAGCCTACCTGACTGCAGTCTTATTTAGGCCTATTAATCGTTACCCAAGTAATAACCTCTTAATAACGACCTGATCGGAAGTCAAACTCACGACATCTTGATCATAAAAGTTCAGCTTTATAATAATGTTAAACCACCAAACACCTACTCCACCTAAAACCACAAAGCCACCTAGAAATGTTTCTAGTGGAAAGCGAACGGAATGTGTCGGAGAATTGAGTGCGCAAATGCTGATAGATGGAAATTGAAAGAAAGCCATTTAAAGAGTTTGAGACCAAAAACAGGGAGTTGTGTTGCGATGTGAAATTACTTAAACACGGCGATTTGCGATTATGAAGTGGGAGACATTGTCAGTATTGGATTGTGATGTGTATGTGTTTTATTTCTGCTATTATAAACGTGTTTTGCGTGCAGATTTTTTTTTGCTGAAAAGTGATAAAATAATCGAAAAATAGACTATACGATGTGCATTATTAATAGTTTAGCCGAAATATAATAATACACATAGCCTTGCTACCACTGTTATTTAAACGACTCGAATAGTTCTGTGAATTCAGGAGCATTAAAAATGTAGAGCTACTTCACGTTTTACATCCTGACTACGCCACTGACAGTGAAGATTCACTGGTCAGCGGACTCCGCGCGGAATGACCACAAAATGATTAAATCGTTTGTTGCCATTCTAATAACAGGGAACTTCGAGCAGTGCATATAGCACGTCGCTTGACCGGAAAAATACCGAGTATGCGTATCACAAAACTAACGAAATCGCCAGCACCATCTGACGGCACAATCTTAGTGACGCGGATCTTTTATCTTGAAGGTGGCTGGCTGCGAGTCTGTCTGTTTAAAAATAAGAAAATGTATTTGCACATGGCGCGGTAAATTTAATAGTTAACTGTGCCTCAGTATAAGATCTTCTTGCTATTTGTAGCCTTCAAAATGTTTGAAGAAAAACAAAAAAAAACTCAATATCGTACTATAACCTAGACCTAAATCTGTTGCTATGTTAGGCCTACGTATTTTGCGAGCTTTAGCAGCACCCCACGTAAAACGTCTACAAATAATAAATTTTGTAAGATACTGTAGTCTATTTGCAATATCTGAAAAGTGGGCTGTGAAAGTGTACTACTCCCTACTCCACGACTTGACCGGGCTGGGAGCTTTATTGGTGAGGATGTGAAGACATTTTCAGGATTTGGTACATACAACGGAAGCGAGAAGACAGCGACGCACGCAAAGAAGAGGCTGCCGTACAATAGTTCTTGTGTTTATGTCGCGACGTGCGAGTGACGAAAACCGAACACAGAGAGAAGCATTGTCAGTCTGACAGACCCACAGACACACACACACTCGACGAGCGGGCGAGCCTCGCGCCTTTCTTTCGTCGAAGAAAGATTTCAATGATTTCAATTGAGCGCCGATGAAAACTTGGCACACAGGAGCTAGGAGTCAGTCGGCCGGCGGTGGTTGAATGAGCAAGGAGCGAGCGATCCGATGCACACAATGCGCGCCTGTCAATGAACGCATTTGTCGCGACGCTCATTCATTAGGTCACGAACGACGACGAGTCGACGACGCTTTGCCTCGCGCCATCTCGCCGCGCAGATGTGGTCCGCGATCGGACGACGACACAGCTACAGCAGCAGCAGCAGCAGCAGCAGCACAGCTGTCTTTCAGTGCCTGCCTGTTTGTCATCGCAGCCACTTTGACAGCTTCATGACTACCGCGGCGTTCAGATATATAACTTAGTCATCGTGGTAGCCGCCTGTAAAACGTGTCCGTGTACTGTCTTAATCTTGGTTGAGATCGCGGTGCCATACGCAGCTAGGACGACTTGAGAGTTCATGCACCCACTGAAGTTCTCTGTACCGTGGCGTGTGTTTCTAACATAAAATGCAGCCAAATACATTTTGCGGCCGGATTTCGATAAAAAATAAAAGTGAGGGGAAGGACAAAGTAAAAAAAGTTGGAAACAGGGAGGAAACGTAAAAAGATGAGTCTCTAGTGCGAATACGAACGTTACTAGCCGAGAATAATGATGTGCACCTTTTTCCTAAAAGAGATTTATTCATCGAGAGGCGCCGTAACACAGGCCTCTGACTGGCGTGCCGACCTGTCTGTAAGACCGTCAATCTCTCCACTCTGTCAGCAGTAAGCGTCTGCTGATGCTTGTTGTCAAACAATCAACTTACTGTCATCAGCCGAGCTCTTCCGGTTGTCAGTCCACAGATATGCAACAACCTGCCGCAGCATCTCACCTAACGTCTGCTGAGTCGTTATCGACGGCTCAAAACACATTTCTTCTTGGATAGCCGTTTCCAGATAGCTTTTAGACACTAACTCATCGCCAGCGAACATAGCAGCTATACGGTTACTTTGGTGCTTTAAAAATTCTTAATAAATGATTGATTGATTGATTAAAGAACCTCGCCATTGACATTCAACGGCGACTACTTCTCGACGGTTTTGCGTGCGACTCAAGATGCGGATAAATTTTTGTCGGACGCTTCACATGGCGTTCAGTGAATCCGACTAAATTTTCAAGTTCCGACAATAACTTTCAAAGATATTTGTCATAGACTACACTGCAGTAGTAGTTGACGTATAGAAATGGCGTTGAAGTAGGCCGTATGTAATTTGTCAAAGAAGATTTATAACCTCTTTAAAAGACGACTGGGAAAAGTAGAAGCTACATGGATGTTTTTCCTTTTTTAGATAGTTTACTCTGCCTATATTGTTTCTTGAGCTACGTTATATAAAGACGAATGACACAGAAACGCCAGTATTGGAGTTGGACGGCTTAAATGCAGAAAACTGTAACGGGAAGCTGAGTGCGTATTGTACTATAATAATGACCATATCCGGTGACAGCTGGCGCCGCCTGCCGTCGTGCCTAGACGAGGAACAGTGTACGAGAATGAGATGAGTTTGTTTAGGCGTCGGATGATCAAAAGACGGCTTTATGAAGCGCCGGTGTCGCGAAATGCGTGCTGACAGCAATGACCAGCTGGGTAGAAGCTATAGGCCAACACGACCGTCAGCGATACAGAACCGCTGGCTGAACAAAGCACATCACACTGCAATTCAACACTTCTATAGACTCAGTCTTCTAGCCTCAGCGGGAACTGGGACTACAAGACTGCAAGAAACGAGTTCCCGTCTAGGATATAAGACGCTGAGTTGATCTGGAACAGTAGTAGTCTGACCACTCGTATTGCAGTCTTGTGTACGCGTTACTCCAGTTCCCGCTGACAGTAGGAGGCTAAGTTGAATTCGGATAAAGGTTAGTGCACTCTGAAAGTATAGCAATACAATCATAAATAAGTCCATCGAAACACGTAGTCAAACTGAAACACACTGTGCGCTATAATTAATCAATCAGTCAAAAAATAACCAGTGATGTACAATATATGTTTAAGAACAATGTAGGCTTACGTAGGCCTACAATTTTTGTTGAAAACTAAATCAGACGCCACAAGATTTAAGATAGTGTCAGAATTGCAATTAAAACTATGAAACATAGCTCTGTGTACCAACCGATAATACTGTTATCGGCAAAAGGCTTTGATAGGCCTAAGTTAAGCCATAGATGGAGACGGGACTTCAAAGATATCAGACGATTGCAGATGACGTAAAGGCATTTTAATACAGTGGCTGACCATTGCATGAATGACGTGTGGGATACAGGGTCCACAAAAACACAACTTACGCCCGAAAAGCTGCACACGTTACCAACCATAAGTCGATAGCATTCGTCTCTTAACTTGCTGTCAGGCGCACCGCCGAAGTTTGTCCGTCGCAATTGTTGCAAACTGTGGCAAACTTACGCCGGATTATTCTCTCCACTTCCAGTGCAGTATAAAGCCGATTGCCTTAAAGCGCAATTTCCATTCAACGCAACGACGCACGCAACGCACGCAACGCACGCAGCGAACGCAGGAAAATAATGCCCCGTTTACACGATCGAGCAAACATCGAGCAAATGTATTCAAAATACACGTGCTAATTGCTCGACGTCTGCTCGACGTCTGCTCGACGTCTGCTCCATGTTTGCTAGCATTCATCCTGCTAGCTCGACGAGCTATGGTAATTAGCATGCTAATTAGGAGGACCGCTAGGTAATTGAAAAGCCTATATAACACGTGATCAGCTGTGGGTTTAGCCTAGGCCTACATTTGAGCCAGGGGGCCGGGTTCCACCAGGCCTGCTTGATGTTTGCTCGATGATTTCTCAATCGTGTAAACGGGGTATAACATAACAAACGCAGTGGACGCAAGATGAGTACCCAACAGCGCAGCTGACCTGACATAACGGCCAAAACGCAAGAACAGAAGGGTTCGTCGTTTTATGCGTCAGCTACGTCTGTTGCGTTACGTCCGTTGCGTTGCATGGAGAATCCGCTTAACTCTCCCTCACACAAGCGGCGCGGATATCCGATCATTGCTAAACCAAGCTGTTGTCGATTAAAAGTCCTCGAAATGCGTCGTGAGCGCATTGGCGCGCAGTGGCTTCGGGGGATAACCTTGATCGGGGGATTCCGGACGTCTCACAACTCGTTAACGACGACAATGGTCGGGTCAACTGGTCGCCGGGTCGGCTGTGCCCTCGAATTTTCAGTTCGTTTGCTGACCGGCATTGTTCCTGACCCGACCCAGCTATCAGAAAGCGACAGAAAGACCGATGCGGAAAATAGAGAGAAGGCAGCCATGCGGCCGGCGGTAAGTATTAAAGACTGACTGCAGTGTGACGAGTTGACGAGACGTGGACTGAGCACTGTGACACGGCCCCGTTGTTGCTCGAATGATTTGTAAAGTGCGAGGCCCATTCGACGTCAGTCAGGCGCCCCTCGCGTCCACTGTGCGTCGAATTGAACAAGGCGTTCTCATTGTCAGTGTCGACTCGCGCGCACTCAAAGCTCCGCTATAGCTGTCAACTTGGACGCCGCGATCGAGGTTTTATCTCTATATACCGCACTCATTACTAGGGCCTACGGGCGACAAAAAATGCAACGCGAGCTGCTTCTAAAATGACACGCTTAGTAAGCTATAGCCTACTGTTCACCAGAAAAAGGAAACGTTATGAGTTACATTTTTTTTGGTTTAGGCGCCAAGCACTGCTTGCTTGTGAACTACATCAGTAAACAATGGTTCTGTGACGTTTTATCATTAAGCTTAATTTGCGTGTTTTAATCAACGTATATAGAGCAGAGATGTGGTCTCGGTCGAGAAGTCTCAATCTCGAGACGGTCTCGAGCAACGAGGTCTCGAAACGTACTAACGTCTCGTCTCGGTCTCGGAGCAATAAGCCTGTCTCGGTCTCGGCCCAGTAGGTCTCGTCTCGCGTCTCGGGCCATTGCGTCTCGTCGAGACGTTTTGTGCAAGCGCGCGCCGTGCATACTGTAGCGGCAGTTAGAGCGATACTAACCAGTATGACATTTGTGGCTTAGACATATTCGTTCACACTGTTTTTGCTCTTTCATTTATTCATAAAGCAGAATTGTGTCATGTCAGTCTTTTTTCGTCATAAAATGACCTAGTCGCAATGAAGATATAATGTCAGAATGAATACTATCAGCCAAATGTAGACGACATATTATAAGGTCATAATCAGCTGTAGTTTACTAATTTCAGTTGCTTGCAAATTGCGACAAACATAATGGCTCATGTCTACACACTGCAGTTGCAATTCTTTATTGTGCAGGCCGTCAATTATTCAGTGATAATTGTCAGAATAAAGTGCAAAAACCCACAATATCACAAATAAAAACCGCTTACTATGGTGCGAGTTAATTGATCCGTATAATTTTTTTCATTGTAAATGTGTTTTACCATACGTCACGGAAAACGTCTCGGCGAGACGTTGAAGCTCCCGAGACTCTGTAGACTGTAGGCTATAGATGTGCACACTGTCTTCGCCAAGGAGGTTATGTGATACACGGCGCGATTACGTGTCATTTTGTTCGTTAGCTTACACAAAAAGTTATAGGCGGATTTGGCTGAAATTTTCAACGAAGGTTAGACCTTGCACAACTTTAGAGGTGATTAAAGACTTTGCTGGTAATACGGATCAGCATCTGGATCCAGCATATTTTTCACTATCAGGGGCTAATTCTATCCCCACAGATCTAGAATCAAAATCGAGCTCGTCTCCCCCCTTTCGCCTCTTCCCCCTTTCCTTCTCTACCATTATTTCTTTTTCTTTCACCAATTCCTCTTTCCTTCCCTCTTTCTCTCCTCCCCTTCCCGTTATCATCCTCCCCTACTCCTTTCCGGGGTCCCACCGTGTCCACACCTTTAGTCCAGCTGAGA
>Ga0209454_1003341_pt1 | contig 11431 bp, 9 predicted proteins | sample WorMetHERISLAND1_2_FD_187400 | JGI IMG/M metagenome (GOLD analysis project Ga0209454, IMG submission 187400) | Marine gutless worms symbiont microbial communities from Max Planck institute for Marine Microbiology, Germany - Olavius geniculatus... | ecosystem: Host-associated > Annelida >...
CCGAAATCGGGCCAAATTTCGCATGTTTTTCGCCCCCGAAATTTTTTTTTTGGGGTGTGCCCCCCGAAATTTTGGACCGGCATTATAAAATTCGGCCTAGTACTGACCATCGTGCAAAATTTCACGCCAGTCGGCCCATGCATCTCCGAGATCTTGTGCTCGGAAAAAAATTTTTAAAAAATAAAAAAACATCTGGGCTAAAACATAAGTCCGCTCCGCAAGCTATCGCTTTCGGGCGGACTAACAAGTCATCTACAAGAATCCAAGTATAACATTAAAAGCCTGGGTTTACTGTTGATTGACAAGTGAAAAGCAAAAGTAGTGTTTGCTACCTAAACACAGAATGTATGCTGGAGCACACTTTAACATACCACAAAATAATATAAAACATAAGATTACGTAATAATGCACTGAGCAATTTTACTAAATTCTATTATGCTGGTCATGCTTGGTGCAAGTTCACACACACACACACTGCCAGCCATGACACGCACTGAACACAACAGCTGGGTTGCACTTACATCAAACTGTGCTTTACTTGTTGTGAAGTAGTGTCACTGCAGCACTTATATTCTTTACAACTCCTCAACACTATGACGCAATGCATCAAAATTATGACACAATGCAACAGATGACAGCACAAAGACAAGAGACAAGATTTATAGACAATCAGCTCACCACCAGATGAAGTGCACATGGTTTCAACAGATCCGCCTGCGCTGACATTGGTCATTGTACCGTAGCCACTAGAGCACTGCAGTGACTGACAGCTCTCCGCCTGCAGATCACTCGAGGGCAACTGCAGAGCAGCGGTATTCACCTCCAGGTCTCTGATAGCTGCTGCCAGCGACGTCATCTCCGACGACTGCACAACATGCACACAATGTCCAACTGAGTATCAATCATCGTGCTACATTCACTGCACCGGCTTGATAACAAACATGACATCAGGCTAGTGAATACCTCTTGGCAACAAACTGATGTTAACTTCGAACAGTTTAAACGGCTGTTAAAGACATCTTTGTTCGAGCATCGAGAGCGCAGCGCAGTGGCGCACTGTAGCTGTTATATTGTGCCTTTTAGATCATCTTACTTCCTTACAATACGTTACACAAATTCATCAAAATACAACTTTTTATTTTGACACGAATTGTTGCCGAATGCTGCTGCCTACGTTGGAATGACTGTCCACTAGATGATGCTATTATTAAGTTACGTTTCAATCCACAAGTCCATTCAAAAACAATCCTACAGGTTTCTGTAAGCACAACTACAGGAAATCTAGCCCACTCTAGTAAGAAGCACGGAAAACAAGCAAGCAGAACTGTAAGAAATAATAACTGCAGTATTAGCAGTAGTATATCACTGCTATCGTCAATGCATCTTCACTGATTAGTGAATTACAACACATAAATGTGACAAAAACTCACTGTTTTCCGTTTCTGCAGCACTGACGGCTCGACAGATGAATGCAGACATGAATCAGTGAACAGTCTGCCACCGGTGCTAGGAGCAGCATACATGCAGTCATCAGCTGAATTCACAGCAGTTGGAACTGATGGAGTAGGCACTGCCACAGGAACAGCAGTCCGAACATCTTTGCTCACGATCAGCGATGGTCGGCTATAAGCCTCCGCAACTTTATCCGATGCTCCACTGGTTACTGGGGCACTGACTGTCAGGGGTGGTTCAAATGTACCGGGAACGATAAGTGGACGCACCGGAGGCTGATACATAGCTGATGATATTGTATGCGGCCGGTCGTTTGGCAGAGGAATGTCAGTTATTTTCACCAGGCTCGAAGTAGTGGTAGGCGGCATCTCGACTGGTGCAGTCATAGAGTCCATACTGGCAGCTGTGCTGTCAGCTGACATCTGCACTGATCCTGTGCTGCTGCTGGCTGACTTGTCTGACAGCAGATCGCTTTCAGACGTCTCCCGAATGATCCTCTCATGCACCTGACACATGCATCAACATTGGCAAATCCATTAGTATACAAAGTAATGACATATTGTTGACAACTGACAGAATGACTATCGGGGCTTCTATTGTCCCAATCATACTTTTAAGTTAGGCCTTTGTATACAATGTATCACGTATAGCCTATGGCTGTTTTTTTTTAAATTTTACAACCTGCATACATCTCAATGTTTGTGAGTTGTTATGGGGTTATGATTTGTCTACACTTTTTTTGACAAACAAACTACATCTTAACTAAATTTTTCCATGTAAGCAAAGAAAAACATTTACACATGTATACACAGAAACTTGATGATTCATAAATGCAAATGCACGATATATAGACTGTAATAAAAATGTAAATACAGGAAGACACATAAAAAGTGGAACACAGATGCTTTAAGTAGATCGACCAATCAGACGGTTTTGAAATGATTAGCCTCGATCACTGGAGTGAAAGGTGGTTATAATGAACAATATGTTCAAGTGTTCAATGTGACCACTGACCACCTATCACTGCAATAATGGTAATTGAGTGATTGATCATTCTAGATAACGCATGTAACTGTCACTCTTTTTATGTGCTAAATTGTTATCACTAAATTGTTCCTTCAAAGCATTCTTCCTCTGCACACTGTAGATAGTGTACATACTTTGTGTTCCAATGTGGAAGGTTGTATATCATCGTGTATTGCCTCTGAGATTGTTTGCTCTGCAGACTCCGGGAGAGATGATGGATCTTGACTGAGTGAGCACAAGTTGTCCACAATGTCTTGCAAATGAGTCACTTCTGACAACATCGACATCTCCTGCTCCTGTTACCAATTATTACAAACACAGCTGCACAGTCACCACTGGAATACACAGCAACTGCAGGCAGCAACATCAGTTTATATTAAAAATTTCTTCTTGTCACATGGGCATCGACTAAATGTAAAATATATGTAAAAACATGCAAATTCTGTCAGAATATGCACTAAAATATGCAGCATACACATTCACATGCTGCTTATGCAGCACAGTTTTGAAGGGTTATATGCAGCAATAATTGTAAAATAAAATGCAGCAACCAGTCAGTGGAATCCAGCATTGCAGAAAAGGCATAGAATTATTAAAACAGTGATCACACATGCGAAAATGTGAAGATATGCACATTCTCTACACACATAAGCTTCACAATGCCACTAAATGCTGAAAAATATCATATATATGCTGTATGATCAGGGTTGCATGTAACTGGTGTCTTTCCTTATGCAGTGAAAAAATATGACAACTGGAAGGTGGTTGCAAAGTGCATATCTCCACCAAGTGCAAGTAATTTAAACATTACAACTACTACTACTACATTATGACCATGCGTCTATCTGACAGCGTTACGGAGATACGTATGGTGCCTCAAAGATAATGGGGTCACGACCTTGACCTTTTGGGGTCATACGTATCAGTCACGTGACCATTTGACTCGTGGTGGTCGACTTCTTATAGGTGGTTCATTGTGAAAATGCATCTATCTCGCACCGTTACAGAGATATGGCGCCTCAAAATACATGTACCCAAACAAACAAACACACAGAACAATGGACACACAGAACAACCAATCTCATAATCTCCTCCAATGTTCACTTTGTTCACACTTGGCAGAGATAATAAAATACCTGACAATTTAGTGCAATAAACCTCTAGTACAATAAAAGCAAAAGAGCCCCAGTAACACAACAAAGTACCATAACAGGCTGAAGACATTTGATGAAAATGCAGAAGCGTCGGCGCTCCTCGACAAAAGCAGATCGTACAGCATTCCTCTCCAATGTTTCTAGTGCCGAACGTTTTGTATTGAAATCCTGCAGAGCCAACTGCAGTTGGTTCTGGGCATCCTGCTTACCTGCATGTAAAAGTACATGGTGCTACAAAAACTTAAAACCAGGGCTCCAGAAACTAACTATTAATCACACGTTAACAAAATTTCAATCGCTAAATTTTTCAATGACAGTCACGCAATAATAACTATCATTACTTTCTCAGAAGACAAACACTTAAATCCTTCTAATGATAAAACAGACTTAGCGTAGTCTCAGTGCATTTGTGACACCTGCTAGCTGGATAGCATAGAAAAATTAGAAAGTTGATGTTGACAAAAAAAATCTATTTTTTCACATTAACCACTGTGAGTTTTAGTCAAAAAAAATTAATGACTAATTCATCACTAATTTTTAAAAGTTACCCATTGTAAATTGTGGCCAGTGCTACCTGAAATACACGGTGTTTCAATCAACAAGTCAAATTTAACAAAAATTACAACAACACACCTTTGTTTGCCTTCTTCTGCAGTCGAACTGTGTCTGAAGAAGCCTTTTTAACAGTATGCACAGCTTTCTTGTAATCTACAGAAATCATACTAAAATCATTTGACAAAATCAGCATATGTTGCAGAAATGATACAACAAACAACAACTGAAATTTGCTCTGTGCGAACTACAAACATCTTACCTATACGTGTGGAATTTGATCCATGTAATGAGTTAATGCCCAAATTTCAGGGCAAAAATTGGGCTGAAATAACTGACCCATGGAAAAACTGACCCCTGACCCTCATGCTTTCCATCTACAAACTAGTAAGCTATACTCACACATGGTTTTCTAACAATGCCTGTATATGGCCTCATCAAAAAATAACTCACTGCTATGTCTGCCTTCAGTAGATGACAACAGCTGCCACAATAATGTAACTGTAGTTACTCTCGCCACCATCCATGGACATTGGACATATAACCTTAAGCCCAAATTCCATTACGCCGACTTTCACTGAAACTTCCCCGTGGGGAAAGTCGTGGACACAAATCATGAAAGTCATGGACACAAACCATCTAGACCCGTCGAGATGTTTGCGACAAAGTCTGTGACAAGTCTGCGACAAACCCGTTTGTGTTGCTCTAGCGGAATTTAGCCAGTTACAATGCATGGGGAAAGTCAACGACAAAGTCTGTGACAAAGTCCAGGACAAGTTCGCAACAAAGTCGCGGACACAAATCATGAAAGTCGGCGACGTGATTTGTATCGCGGACTTTCATGTTTTGTGTCTGCAACAAGTTCGCGACTTTGTCGCAAACTTGTCCCGGCTTTTTCGCAAAATCAGCATAATGGAATTTGGGCTTTACATATCTGCAACTGCATGGCAACATTGATCCATCGTGATTACAGTTATGAAGTACCGGTAACTGATCTTAATGTCTCAGTCACCACCACTGCAAAGCAGCTGTACCATGCAAAACCTTAAACGAACAACGAGCAACTGCAGATATACACATCCAAACGGTGACAGCAGTATTGACTAGTTATCAAAACATGGTGGCAATGTTGTCAACATGGGATTAATATCCCACAAACTGAAACCAATGTTAGGTGCATTTAACTAAGTATAATAAAAATGCTTTTTAACACCACAAATACCATGAGTATGATCTTTATCGAGATGCACAGCAGTTTTCTTCCAGTCATCAATCTGTTCTTGCAATGGAATAACAAGAGACTCCATCAGCTCACTGCATTTCAACACACTTTCTTATTATTTTCCACACAAACGCACGTTCTAACGATTAAAACTGCATCGTCAGTATCAATATTATGTTCTTGTATGCACATACACAGACTTGACGCAACGATCTCTAATTATAATTAAGCACTAAATGAGAACCTTAAATCAAAATTTAAAACAGCACTTAAAATACTTAAAACTCACTGCTTCCAGCAGGCCAACAGCTCCCTTTAGCAACTTGGCTAAGTGCCTGAGATTCGACCACTGGCTGACAATGTGCACTTTGAGTATCATATATACTTACTTACTTACTTACTCGCATCAGAATCCACCAGTTAAGACAAGAACAATAAACACTATGCACAGAAAAATACAGAAGTAATACAAGTACAAACTTTGTGAATGATTTCAGTCGGTTTTCAATGGATCTCTGTCGAAAACAAAGTCGCGTGAGAGATGATCCGATGTCTCTAGTACCACCTATTACAAATATAAAATAACAACTATTTCTATCTTTTGTTCTGTTACTGTATTTATTCCCCATAAACTCAGTCATAGTCTTTACAAACTTTGGTGATATAAATTCCTTTAAATTATATGAGATACCACTTACTGTAGTCATTTGGCTAACTCACTTGATATATGACAAAGTATTCCAGCTAACTAACTTATTCACATAAATGTATTTAGTTATTTATACATGTTCAAAAATGTTAAAAATAACATCTGTACAAAGCACCATAACTTATCAATGGCTATCATGACAAATGTGCTGTAAATTTGCTAGATGCTTATACCATGCAGGTTATACCAAGTAATTATCATCAGCTAAAATAAGGCACAGCAGAGTAAGGCTGATTACCTTTGGAGCCAGTGGCAAAATCACTGAGTCGCTGAAAGCTCTCTAGAAATGCACTTGTTGCAGCTACAGTGTACCTGCATGACAGACAACGTATTGTCAGTCTGTGAGGTAGTGGTAATAACAAGTCACCGGACAAAGTTAACTGCTTTCAAATACAATAGCGAATGAAACTCCTGGTGTCCCCAATCAAAGACTTGGGTGTGGATGACATATAAGCCTGGACTTTTTCTGGAGCTCTGAAGCTGTTTCTGCCACCAGATGCCCTTTTCTGCCCTGTCGGTAGTAACTTGTATTGGTCTCAACCTCCAGAGTTCCCTGGAACAAATGATTGAGCCACGACTGCTCTTAACTATACAGTAACCACAGAATGAAAACAAAATAAGCACATGTTCAACTAAAAAAAATCTATAATAAAACAATACATCTTATAGAGCAACTGTGTGCACATCTAATGTACCTCAAAGCTGCATGCAGTTTAGCAGCCCTTGTCACCATTTCTTCCCACAATGGATAGCTTGACTGCAAACACATACAAAACACAAACGACCATTTCATTAAGAACACTTCAATAGTTGTAAGTTGTAACATCATTCAGTCACTAAGTAATAATACACAAGTCTGACAACTCAACTCCGATACTGTATGCCTGCCTCCTCTCAGTAAACCTTACAAGTCCAAAGCACATTTATGAACTGAAATTCATTTTCAACCATGTCTTAAGTACCATAACATGCTTTTTACAACCAACATAATACCAGTAGCATTTGCCTGCTTGCAAGTTGCCGTATCTTCAGTGCCAAGACATATTTCTGAACAATACATCTATGAGTTCTTGGTATTAGTAACATTCCACCAATGTATTTTGATAAATAAACAAAAATTAAACTGCAAATGACTAAAGCCCTGCATTCTGAGCAGCATGTCATACATGTTCACATCAACTCTCCACCATCAAAGTGGAATGACCAATTTTCCTACTGGAGCCAATAATAATTTTACAGTATGCACAGTAGGATGCACACTGTGGTGATACAGACAACAAACAGATAGGCACTAAGCCTAATGCTGATATGTGATGAAGTGAACAGAGAGATGAGGGGCATGACTGCTATCACTGTATCAATGCAGCACAAGGCCACAGTCATATTATCATACACGCTAGCAGCCAGTCAGCCTACACGCCAAATGCTGTCAGGCTGCACAACACTGATCAACAACAGGAAATAGAACAACAGGATCCTAAAGACACTAAACAGCATCTCCACATGATCACATGCCAGCTAGCACAGCACCACAGTGACAAGGCCTGCAGGCCAGATGTACTGATGCACTGTGGATGCTGTGTGCACTGTGCATAATTCCACAAACAGACACGGCATTTTAAGAGCCATTTCCCAGTTCCCTGGATCAAAAGTGTCCTTGATTCTCAATAATTTTTAACTCCTGAGTGAACATATCACGGGCTGACTATTTTTAACTCTTATTTTAAAAGTGAGTGAGTGCTTCAGAGTAATAAAATAAGGTCCAATCAAACTATTCCAATTATCAAACTAATCTAAAGACAAAACTGTTTGACATTGCCTCTAATATTATCCACCTTTGTTTTTGATCAAGTGACTGATAAAAATAAAGTATAATAAAATCAGATGAGTTTTATTAATTATTCGTGATGATTAATTTAGTATGTGACTGAACTGTCACTATTCACACAAAAAAAGTCAACTGGCAGTCTAATATTTAGTTTTGCACAAAATATGTTATTTTAGTTAACAGTTATTAGTGAAGGTAAATGTGGCTGACTGGCATGTTTATACTGCAATCTGCATGGTGCATTGCAGGTCCAATTGTTCACTAGCGCGAGCCGTATATATTTAGCACAATGTGCTGCAGTGTCATTAGCTCATGCAAATCAGCAGCCACTTCTGAGACTATAACATGCTGGACATGAGCCTGACTACTGTAGGCAGCTCAGTGAGGCTGAGAAAATGTTATGAATGAATATGAATGAATGACAATGACGTCAAAAAGCCGAGTATTCATGCCACACACAGTCAACAATCTCTCTACGTAGGCACAGAGTGAATGATATGCCTGAGTCACTTCACTACTATGCTAATTGGTGTCAACAGCAATCCTAACGCATAATTACAACAAACTCAGCCACTACACAACTACACTACACTGACAACAACAGATTATTAACAGCAGATTATCCGTTTCCCATCACATTCTAACTGCTTCCCACTCATTTTGTAACTTTTCTATTCCTATCTTCGCAACTGGTATGATAAAATTTTGTCAGAATTCCCACTAAAAACAATTGCACTGACCATCAGTAAGCATTATTCAGCAATAACATCAATGAAACAAAATGAGCTGAATAAGTATACTTCAAAATAAGCATGGTGTTATTGACCATGCGCTCGCACGATCCAATGTGGCGCAGAAAATGATACTGACCATGCGTGCCCGTGTGCGCTCACACGGATTATCCATCAAAGTTGTGGTTACTGGTTAGGTCTAATTTCCATGCCTGTGTACGGTCTAAACTTCTGAAGTGAATTGTATGACATCTTGGGTGGTATTGCATCATCTAAAAGCACTCTGGATGGTAGTAAAGGCCTAAAAATCGACATGATTCAAAGCTGAAATATCAGATGAGCAAAATCTTCAGTTGTCAACACTGCTGTAGCCAAAACAGCCTCAAATATTTCTAAAGTTAGTTTTTTGCTCATAACTAAGTAATAGCAGCAACATTAACTAAATGCGACCATGCAACTCTTCACTTATACGCAGTCGATTAAGCGTGTGCGATCTGCACACGGTAAATAACACTTTGTGACCTCACATGGACCGTGCATGCGCATGGTAAATATAATCATTGTCCCAATAATCTGAAAAAATACTGTAGAACAAACAACATTTTACCTTCATATTTGCCATGATTTGGTGAAAAAGTACTTCAAGCTCCGAGTATTCTTTCTCCATGATGGAAGTTTTCCTGTCAACAATTTACAATAAAAAGTTTTACTACCTGTAAAAAACAATACTGTTCAATATAAAATCTTTTAAATAATGAAAAGAACAATACTGTTCCTCCGATATCTGCCTCACTGTTGTCCACTGCAGTTTTCAGTAAACCTAAATACCAAAACCAGCATAAATACCAAAAATAACCAAAAACTACCGACAAGCCTAACCATAACCAAAAACAATCAGTTTTCAGTAGTTTCTGGTATTTAGTGCCATCGATTCCGAAAGAGCGGTAGTCCCAACAGCACACTGGTTAGAGAAAAAGTTAGTGAGGGTTAGTGATAGGATTAGGAACAATGACCAAAATAATTGCATTTTTTGGCTTTGGCGAACCTTGGTTTTGGCAGCCCTTGGCTATGACAGCCCATGGAAATACTGTTGAGCAATACCGTTCTGCTTTATGCAATCTTCACAGCCAAACACTTGTAGATGCACAGTCGAACTTTGTACCAAACAGAGTCCTCGGAACTACTCCGCCTGAATTATCATCATTCGAATGCTACCTTTCTAGATCGGTCCGCACTACTCTTGCTCAGTTACGTTCGGGTCACTCAACTCTTACAAGGTCCGCATCACTGCAGGCATGACAGATGTTTGCCCGGACTGTGGAGTGGCACCACACTCCATTGAACATTTGTATGTTCCAGTGCCCTGCATGCCCGACACAACTGACAACTCAAGATCTATGGGATGATCCAGACGCGGTGGCTGATTTTCTCAAGCTCGACAACAACTAACGAAGGAGAGGAGCTGTGGGCTACAACAACAACAACGGCGCATGGCTAAAGCGGCCAGGAATATGACCAAATTCGAACACTGAAGTTAGGACAAGTGCCCCTTCTAACTATTGACCAATCACCAGTTAAAACTTTTAATTTTTTTGCACATAAAGCATGTAAATAAGCAAATACTATGCTCATAACTGCAAGACATGTAGCTTACATTAACAAATTTAATCACTTTACCCATTTATGTTATCTTCCGTTCGTACAAATGGAAGAATACATCGCAAAACGCAGATTTAAGACTGTGTGTGCTATTTTCCAATTTCCATCCATATGGACGGAAGAATGACTGGCGAAAGCGCTATCTTCCGTCCGTCCGTATGGACGAAAGACTGCATGTCTAGGCACTATTTTCCGTCCGCAGAGACGTAGGTGTGATAAACTAAGCCACTGTGTGTATCTCTATAACGGAAATGCTTTACTATATAGTCCTTACAGATGAAAATATATTCAACCTAAACTGCTGCCTACTGATTTTGTAATCGGGAATAGGAAATAAACTACGGTTCGTGTTTTTACTCCTTTATCTTTGTTAAGGCAGTAACCTACAGCTTGTATGTCTGTCTGTTTCTTTCATTTCTTTCCTTTCACAGAAGACTGGAATTAAATAAATGATGTACCTCACTGCAATGTGTGTTGTTTCTTAAACTAGCATATACACACACCTACTATTAGCCATAAAGCAAAAACTAAGTTAGTTTGAGTAAGGCACAACTATAGCAAACAACTTTCTCTGCAGCTACCACTGCAGTGTCACTCAATTACTTTTTGCACAAGAAGAAACAATAACACTTTGCAATGACACAGTCAGTGCCAACTACAGAAGTGACAGGTATGACTGAAAACCGCAGGACACTGCAGGACACTTTGAATAACCATCAAAAAGTGCTGGAAACAGTAAAACCATAGGTTTTCTTTAATTTTAGAGCATTATATAGCCACATATAGCGGTTATGTGGTGATACCAATATTTCAGGATGTGCAAGAAAACCGTAGGACACATACTGGTACATGTATTTATTGTAAGCTTAGCCAGTACAGAATTTGAGAATGGGAGTAGCGCGAATGAATGTGCAAACACTGTAAGTAAGTAAGTAAGTAAGTAAATAATTTATAAAGCGCCAAAGTCATAGAAAGAATCAGGGCGCATAAAATGATGGACGCTAGGTGGCAGAAAAGGCTGACTGAAAGTAGTGGGTCTTTAAGTGACATCTGAATGTAGCCAAGGTTTGACATTGACGAATTTGAGGAGTTAAGGAG
>Ga0209454_1003343_pt1 | contig 11429 bp, 11 predicted proteins | sample WorMetHERISLAND1_2_FD_187400 | JGI IMG/M metagenome (GOLD analysis project Ga0209454, IMG submission 187400) | Marine gutless worms symbiont microbial communities from Max Planck institute for Marine Microbiology, Germany - Olavius geniculatus... | ecosystem: Host-associated > Annelida >...
ACAGACATTAAATTCTGTTGATTTGTAAACTACAAATTGACACTGCTAGGCTGAAGACTCAGTGTTCGTTTTTTGGCTTGTTTTATTACCTAGGCCTACATTCTAACGGCGACGTTTTTATGGTGTTTTCAAAAGACATCGAATGTAGAAGAATGCGAACACAAGCTGATAGTGACAGGAAGTACAATTGTAGGCTAAGTCTTCTGCAGACAAAAGCTAAACTCCACTCCAAAAGTTCTTATTTTACCGCTATTGGCTCGTCTAGCATGAAAACGGTTGCGGATAAGCACAGACATGATGCTTATCATAACAAGCACTGGCGACGAGCTTTCGGAGGTATTATCATCGATGATATCGTCGCCTGAAGTAGAGAGAGATTATCGATGACGTTGAACGACCTTGAACCCCCAAATAAAAGGTTTTAGTGATTTTGCGATTTCAGGCTGCGACACACAATTCAAAAGCGAATTGCGCCAAAATCGCTAAAGATAGACCAGGACAAACTATACGTGAAATTTTCGGCATTAAACATAGATTTTAACGGGCCATGTCTCGACCCCCTAAGTTCAAGGAGGCCTAGCTGCTGCTGGCTCGTCAAGCATAATAACGGTTGCAGATAGACGTAATCTTGTAGGCTTACCGAAACGAACTGCTGATGAACTTTTAAGGGGTATCAACATTGATGATCTTGAATCTTCAAAATAAGAGGTTTTTACTATTTTTTGCCATTTTCGGCTGTAGCGCACACTACAATGAGTGAATTTTGACGAGGTAGCTGGAGATAGACCAAGACAACTTGCGAACAGCGGAACAAGAACTGCTATAGGCTGTAACGCGTCCCATGAGCACTATCTCGGATTTCTTGTTAACTGTGACATAGGCTACGTTAATATGTAAGTGGACGGACAGACAACAGAAAAGCTCAAGCTCAATTGCTTCGTCTTGATTCTTGAATTTTGCATTAAAGAGTGTTTTTGTGATCTTCTTAGGGCCTATACTAGGCATAATATTTACCTCCGCCAAGGAGGTAATGTTTTTGCCAGACTTAGTTTGTCTGTCTGTCTGTCCGTCTGTCTGTGTGTGAGCAAAATAACTCAAAAAGTTATGGACGGATCTTTCTGAAATTTTGAGGGTATGTCGGGAATGGCACAAACTACCAGTGATTCAATTTTGGGGGTGATCCGAAAGGAATCCTGGATTCTGGATCACTCTGAAATTTTCGTTACCATTGCGTTAAAGGGGCATAAGGGAACCGCTGGCAAAGTGAATATGGTGACGCCACCTGGCGAATAACATTGCCTTGGCGGAGGTACCTGCGGGCTATGACTGCTTTCTAGTAAATATCTGGAATGACAAATACCTAGAGGTTGGCGTCGTCGCTGTCGAGGGAGTCAAAGCGTGCACGTCTTGCAGCAGCAGCAGCCCTGCGACGTCTGCGCAGCTGATTGACTCCATCCTTCTCCATGTACCTCTGATGCATCTTCTCCAGCTGATACTGGTCCCTAGCCTGCTGGCCGCCGGGCAGGTTCACCAGCGTGTTGTCGGGTCCGAGATGACGTAGCGCGGCGTAGTTGGCCTCGTGTTCGCTCAGACCGCCAGTGCCTTCGTGCCTGCGTTTCGCTTCCGCCATCAGAACGCCCGTCGCAACGACCAACACGGCCACAGTAGCACAGCCCGACTTCATCCTTCTACAAACACCACACGTTCCAACACGTTTTATAATTATTACGTTTATTTGTCAATCATTGCTTGCTTGACCGTCCTAATAGGCCGCATTACGAGTCTTGCCCATCCGTCCGTCTGTTTGACGTCCGTCCGTCTGTCATGAGGTAACTTATAAGTCGAAAACAAAAAGGCACAGAAAACCCGAAATTGGCGCAAAAGTTCCTTAGGCCGGTGTGCCAATTCTAAGTTCACTTTAAACTTGTTTAAAGGGTTAAAGATCAACGTCACCTGACGTGAAAACCTCCAGAAAATAACGCATATCTGGCGTAAATGTTACTTATATGGCTCGCGGCAATGTAAAAGCTACTTTCAGTTAAAATTGAATACGAATGCGAGGCCTATATACGAATACTGCATAATACATAGACAGACGCAGTGGCGGTTTTAGGCCCGGGCCGGGGGGGAACAGACCCCCCAGTTTTGCTCCACCCCCCAGTTTCGTGGCCACCCATGATTCTTTTGCAAAGATAACATAGATATCTGATGTCTTTGTGTTTCTAAAGTTTCGAAAAGTGGGCAAATTTGCGGCTTCCATTGAACGTCCAAAAGCCAAAAATGCTTCAGCTTGAGGGGGCTTTGCCCCTGACCTCCTGATCAGGGGCTCTGACCCTGGACCCCGCTGGGGGCTATGCCCCCAGACCGCCGTTATAGGCTCGCGCTACCGCGCTCGCCATGCATGCCCCAGATTTTGTGGGCTAGAACCGCCACTCGACAGACGGCCGCATATGATGTCAGCAGTAGGTAGTCAAGTGACACCTTTGGCTATTTTAGGGTCTAGGCTTACGTCTTGCTTATTATTAGGGATTACAATCCCGAAATACCGATCGATTTCTGGCTTTTTTCGTGTCCCAATCTCAGGATTACAAAAATTCGTTACAAGTAATTTGCGCAAATGACGCAGGATAGCAGCGGTCCTGCCACTTTGGCAATCAGTGTAGACCTAAAGCAATAAGATATAAATGCATCTTGAAAGAGTACTTAAATTTGAGGCCTTCGCGCGGAAAACTCCTTGAATTTAAGAGATCGAAACTTAGAATCCTAAAAATGTACGTTCTATGATAAAAATGTCATATGCAGGTTGTCCATGTCCATCTCCAGCCATTTCGGCCCAATTCACTCTTAAAATGTGCACGTATCGCAGCCGGAAATCGCAAAAACTTCACTAAAACCCTTATTGTAGGGGTTTAAAATCATTCAAGGTCATCGAGATTGACACCAACAAAAAGCTTGTCACTATTGCTTGTTGTGATAAGCAGCATGTCTGTACCTATCTGCAACCGTTTTCACGCTACACGAGATAATTGCGGTAAAATAACCACTTATAAATGGGTAGCCGTATTTGACGCCCGCCTGCGCCGGCGTCCTTGAACCTATGAGGGGCCGAGACTTGGACTGCTAAAATTTATACGTTTAATGCTGAAAATTCCATACGCAGGTTGTCTTGGTCTATCTCCAGCCATTTCGTCGTAATTCAGTGTTAAAATGTGCGCTGCATTCAAAATTGCGAAAAATTCACAAACCCCTCTTTTTTTTTGGGGGGGGGGTCAAGGTCGATCAAGGTCATCGATGTTGATAGGCTAAATCTAAAAAGCCTGTCACCAGTGCTTGGTGTGATAAGCAGCATGTCTGTACCTATCTGCAACCGTTTTCACACTATACGAGCCAATAACGGCAAAATAACGTCTTGTTACGGGGGTACCCCTCTTTGACGCACTCGTTCAATGGAAACCCCCGCACACAGGGGCACGAAACTTTGTCACGAAAAACTAGAGATCTTGACGCAGCACACAGTGAAGATTTCGTGATACTAGGTGTCGCCGTTTTGATACAGTGCCAGGGTGTGACGGACGGACAGACGGACAGACGCCCAGGCCATGGCTAAGACGCGCGAAGCATTCTGCTATCGCGCGTAAAAATTGTACCTGTTTGAAGTGTTAAATTTACACTAGGGTAATTTCTCATAATGCAGCCTATCGCAAATAATTTGCAACATGTCTAATTGTCTATGCATAAAACAGCAAGTGACTCTTACGTGACAAAGAAGTGCTGTGTCCAGGAGAACCGAATCAACAAACCGATTCAAAGAACAATCTCTTCTCTTCTGCGTGTTTCGCTTATTGAGCTTCTGTTCTTATAGCCTACTATTACGTCACAGGCACCTCCAGGTGGAATGACTCCCTCGATAGGCTGCGGGAGGCCTGCTCGACATCACTGGCGTATTTAGAAGGCCCCAGCTGCGTCGATCAGGCCTCTCATAAAGTGAAAAACATTGAACGAAAATATATAGGCCTAAATAGCTGGGCCTAAATCGATCATTTATTTAAGATGAAGATAGTAGGTCTGGGCAATATGCAATCTGCATTTTTTTTATTAATGTCATGTTGCTTTATAAGCTATTGCCGCCTCAGATTCGGCAGGTTTCCCGTCGACATTGTGCGTTAGGTATGAATTTGCTTAACTTAATTAATTAACTTCGAATAAAAGTTTCCAGAAAGTCAATTTCTCTGTAAATAAGACCGTAGCCCCTATGAACACCGTGCGACATAGGCCTACCTAATATAAGCTTGAATTATATCAAGTAATGTAAAACGTAAAATAATACAGTGTTCAACTTTTGAAAATGACATTGTCACCGTGCAGCATGAACCCACTTTCGTATTTCTGACGACGCCACTAGCCGAAGCAAGGCGGCGTGGAACGCAGTGGGCGAAATCGAATGATGAACGTGTTTGTTGACGCTCTGCCAGTGGTCGATTCGCGCAAGACTGGTCTCAATTATTCCCAGTCAGTCGAACAAAAAGTTAGTTGACCCTGGACCCACGTGGCGAGTGCAGCGTACGTAAACCGGCCAGTTAATTCTGCAAACATTTAATGCACGATAGTACGCCGTTGCAAAGTGTGAAATGTATACGCTATGAATATTTTATTCCATCGGTGAACTTCTTATGCGTACAGAAGTACCAGTACCGGCGTTGTCATCATTGCCTAGAGTAGTATCATTCATATAGACCTACGCGTTTTTCGTCTCCGATTCTTAGTAGGCCTATGCCTATTAGTTTCAATTGTCCACAGCACCTGTGTACGATCAACGATGTGACTGTATTCTGCAGTTGTCCAGAATTCTCTGACTACGCCATAAGACTTACTTTGAGTACTTGCGATCATTTCGACAGTCAAATGTGGGACGCGTTGCACATACAGGTAGTCGATACTAGCAAGTCAAACTTCAACATTAATCCAATTTTTCAGCTCGCTTGCGCAGCCTTTCAGTCTTCTTCTCAGTAGGAGACCGATGAGGTTCTTCGTGGAATAACGCAGGAATATCTGCGTGGGTCCACTATTATAACCGTCAGTACACAGTGATTTTGATTATTTCGCGGCCAGTGCAGAACGCAACGCCTACAATAACAGCCAGAGCTCGAGGCATCGATTTGTCGTCAATCGAGGAGTGAGCCTTTATGGGATCTGGGGACGCTAGCCTCCCATCCAATCCCATCGGGTTCCAGGGACAGAACTACTGGTAGGAGTAAGGCAAAGCTCCCAGGAGTTGAGCCGTAGTAAAAGTGAATTTTCTGCTCGCGTAGTGGCCTCACGCATACAGCATTGTGATTGCTCGAACTTGGCGTATCCATAGGCACACCTCACAAGCTAAGAAAGTTTGTCAAATTGCAAATTTTCAAGCTGACGAAATTGTACTGCTAGCTTGTAGCCGTCTTAACATTGGGTGGGGCCTATGAATGGTAACGCAGTCCTCATTACAAATTTTGGGCCCATGATTGACGCCTATGCTAACAGCACCGGCAATCAGTTACCGAGATTAGTTGCTCTTTGCAGGCCTGTCGGCTACTGGCTTCCCCCAAACTCGCTAACAGATTTCAAGTAAAAAAAGTTAGAACCTGCAACATGTGTGCACTCATATACAGGGTGGGCCAAAAAGTGAACCCTACTATTGTCCATATTGCCGCTAAATATTGACCAATTTTTAAAATTATTTCATTGGTACATTCTGCAGAAAATTTGCAATATGGAACCAAATCTCACCTGTGTTGCTACATTACCTTGTGAAATAGAATATTTCACTGTACAGTGTGCAAAATGTGGTTTCTTAAAATATTCAATAAAAGCATCAATGAACTGCGACAGTATCTATAAGGGCACACACTAAACATTTATTTAAATAATTACGAGTTCGTGTATTAGATTCTGTCAACTAAACATAATTTAACATAAATTTTTTTAAAATAAATAAAAAAAGTATTCTTACAAGAGAAGCATTTGAATACACATTCATTTTGATTACACTGTTTTCTGAAGTTTCTGGGGGAGGGTTACATTTCACAAGGTAGTGTAGAAGTGAAAAAAATGGCGAAGATATAAACAAAATATAAAAATTAACTTTTTTGACCACTTTGTATATGACTACTCCCGCAAATGCCATGCTGTGGACAGATGATGAAGAAAACCTAATAACGCGTTATAGCACAAACTCCACCACTTAAGATTTGTTGCACAAGTTGTTACAAAATGAGTAGACCTGCCAGTCGCTGAGGTACAGAAACGTGACCAGACTTGACGCTAAAATGACCCCAAGTCGACGGCGGTCGACTTGAGCACATCCGACTCGACTTGACTTGACAGCGGCACGTCGACTTGAGACGTTTAGAAGTTGCGATGAACTTACGTGAACGCTGTACGTATACTGTAGGCTATTCATAATGTGTTTTATTCCTTCGGCGGCGTCTTTTGTCATTTTCATTTCTTAGAAAAAGTTCACACAGACAGTTAGGTCTAGAAACTGTGTGTTATGTGACTGTTTTTGACGCAGTACAGCTATGCTGTACAGCGTCTTTGGCATCGTTGTCGTCCGTCCGTCAGTCAGTCTGTAACGAATGTATTGTGGCTAACTGCATGTTAGGGCTTATGGAAAAAAACTTTTTACACTAATAATTAGCCCTGTGTCTTAAACCTAGGCATTTAAAATTCCAGCAATCTAGTGCAAGGGAAACAACAACATGAAAATTACGACATTCACACTAGGCTGATTCACACCATTTAGGCCTCTACGTTATCTACATGAACAATTAGGGCTGTGCGAAGCGTTGAAACTCGATAATCCGTTTACCCTAATTTAGGTACATATATACCGTTATTTTATATAGATTTACGGTTACTGAAATATGTTACAAATTGCCTTATTCACCAAAAATCATCAATAGCCACGCTTGAGAGAACTGCTAGATACAAGATTTTTAATCAAGTTGACTTTTTAAGTCGACTTGAAATGACTTGTAACGAAACAGACAGCGCCAAAAAATTTCGACGGTGACGCTGCTACAGACCGACTTGACCCGACTTTGAAGGCCCAAGTCGACTTGATCGACCCAACTCGCAGGTCTAAAAATGAGCTGTACAGCTTCTTGACATGTTTTACTGTTTCGTTATCTTATTTCTCATTTCTTGCTTTTGCAGTTCTACACAACGTTTTGCAATTCTACACAAGTTCTCACCTTTATTTTCCAAGCTTGTACTTTTTCTGCAAGACTTAATGTTAGACGTTTCTTTATCGACTGATGTCGAGCAGTTTTGCATTTGTTGTACAGCTCACTGAACAACAGATCGAAGTAAGTGGAGTTATGGCTTGAGAGCATCGTGCAAACATGATTATCCAGTTAGCTGTTAAGCTACATTTGTCAATTTGTTGCACACCTATGCAGTACGTCCTAACACTTATTATCAGCATCTAACCAATTTCCAGTATGATGCCAGTTCTTAGCCTGCAGGACAATTGATTCACTAAAATGAGTTATAGCACTCGTTATGCAGCCGTCCAAATAATGGTTTTGGCCACGCCGGCTTCTAACTATAAAACAGAAAGATGCAGAAAAACAAAAATTGGTGTGAACTGTGAATGATCCCTGGAGGAACAAGAGTAACCAGTGTACCAACTTTCAATACCAATGTATGGACAAGACCTGTATTGGCGGTGGTCTATTGAAACTGGTTGGTGGCGTGGCGTAGTTTGTAACGCGTTTCGGATGAAACGAAGTTACTCTACGCCGGGCCCAGTTAGTACTGCGATGGGTGACTGCCTGCGGGCAGGTAAACCATCTCAGTGCGAAGCCTGCCAGCTGGGTCGACTCAGCCTTCTACCCTCTGTGGGATGGTAAAATGAGTACTAGCGGTGGTCACGCCCATCGCTAGGGAAGAAACGGAGAGTTCCGTGCAACAGTAGCCCCTGTGGCCAGGACTGCTAGTATACTGACCCAGTCGGTTAAAGGCGCTGGCTGTTAACTTGAGCCGGCCATCCGGCCGACCTGGGCTGTATGCTAGCTTAATTTGGCGTAGTACTGCGGTGGGTGACTGCCTGCGGGCAGGTGTGCCATCGCGCTGGCTTCGCCCTCGCCGGCTCAAAGCGCTGTAAAGGGGATGAGCTCCCACGCAACGAACCTAGGTCTATGCGGAATCTTCTTCTTCTATTGGGACTGCCTCAATATGGAATGCAGATCGCATCACATGCAGAGAGTGGGCAAAAAGTGTGATATTTTATTTTGTCGCAGAGCATCCAAGACATGACGCCACACAGCATAAGTCAGTGCTAAGTGTCAAGAAACGTCGACAAAGTCACAGATGTCATCATCATTCATCCCCACTGCAGATTACGATTTCTTCTTAGACACTCCGACCGTGCGCCCGCGACGACCCGTCGTCTTGGTGTGCTGGCCGCGTACTCGCAGACTGCACACACAAAACATCACACATAGAAACCAAATCACCGCAAAATTATTACTTACATATCTGCATACAAGGTGAGATATTTTGAAACAAAGAAACCTTAACAGTTCAGCACCGCCTCCAAATGATACTCCAGCAGAACAGTAAAACCTATCAAGATGTCCAAATTAACTAACGTTAGTGACCAATAAACTCCATGTAAACTAAAATGGGTTTTGACAAATTTTTTGGAGAAGTTGGGTCGACCAATCACTACCAAGATTTCTCATAAGATGCAATAGCATGAAACAGCATCTCACCTACATGCATCAGTGAATCAAATGTGCAGTGGTAGAAAACGAAAACTACAAGAACGAATATGAATACGAATAAGCACAAAACAGGTGATGAGGCAAGGCAACTAAACAGACAGCAGATCACCGACCCCCAGTAGTGTCGAAGGCCACGGTGAGCGCGGATCTTCTTGAGTCGCTCGAGATCGTCACGGATCTTGCTGTCCAGCACGTTGGACAGAGCCTGGCTGTACTTGCCGTCCTTGATGTCTTTCTGTCGGTTGAGAAACCAGTCGGGAATCTTGTACTGGCGAGGGTTCGACATCACCGTTATCACCTTCTCCACCTGATCACAAGCATTTCAACCACTCGCCTCAGTGTCACCTCACTCACACACAGAGCGAATTCATTGGTGTTGCATACTTCGGAAAATTTCTGGACAGTGTTTTCATTTTGTGCTGCCAGAAATCCTCCAGTCTACTCCTATCTGTCTTCAGTTTAGCGATGAAAAAAAAAACAAAATTACACAAATTGGAAAGGATAACTACGAACACACTGCAGCAAAATGCTCAATTTGACCTTTCTCAGATTTTGCCATTTCCGGCTTATACTCGGTCGACGATCCTTCTTTTTCTCAATTGGATGGAGACATGGACGACAACTTATTTGCAAAGATACAGCACGATCCTCATCACGTTCTGTACAAACTTTTACCTGAGAAAACTGATCACACTTACAATCTCCGACCATGGAGTCATTCTTTCACATTATCTGTCAAGACTGATAGTAGAAATTACATAAACAGAATGTTGTTCTAAAACATTATTAGTCAGCACTTTCCAACTAATAGTCACACTACAGTAGTAATCGTTTGGACAAAGTTCGATTCAATGACATTATCAGATTTTTCATGTTATTTTTGTATGCTATGTATGGTTGCGTTTTGTCAATCTGTTCTATTAAAGAGAGATGACGATGATGATGATGATGCAGTTATGTACACTTAAAACTGCTTACAACAAAAAAACACAGACAGAAGTACCAGTAGGCAAGAATTGTTGTTAAATTATAAGTCAAGAGAAAAACGGAAGAAGACAAATGAGGAAGTAATCGCAAAATACAGAACAGCTGATAAAACCAAACTGGGTACCCATACCTAAATATGCAAAGTGCAAATCAATGACAGCGCCAGCTGAGAATAAGAGCAGCCTAAACAACATTCTGAGCCAAAGAACAAGGTCGCTCACACGACGGTAGATGAAAATTACTGAATAAACCAATGCTCTAGGCAGGCACAAAATTTCAAACCCGTCATAGATCCCTAGCTATAACAAGATGAAAAATATATACAATGATCAGTGACCACTATGATTTCCATAGAGAAAGCAGAAACTGTCATTAACAACAGGGTGGCCACTCTCCAGTCATGATCAAATTCCCCGACTTTTCCAGACATTTCAAGGGAACATAGATGGCGTATCACCCCTCGCAACAGCAGCGATATGACGTCTATTGGCAACAATTTTAATTATTTTCCAGAAAATTAACTGACCAAATTTAATGCAGTTTAAACAATAAAGGCAAACAAAAGTGGCTTACTGGCTCTGCAAATTTAAAAGTATGGGAGTACAATTCTGCGAGCGAAGCGAGCAGAAAAATAATGGAGTTGAACGCAAATATTCAACTAGTAATGAACAGTTTTGGGACACTTTTCCCTGACAAGACTTTTTCCCTGACATGTTTCAAATTCCCTGACATTTCCAGGTTTTCCAGACAAGTGGTCACCCTGTAACAAACAAAAGGAATTCATTCGCAACAACTGAAATAAACAAGTAGTAACTGAAACAAAACCAAATCTAAGAAATCTAAGAAAGTTCTAGAAAGTAAGAAATAAATCAGAACTAAACCTAATTGCCAGTCTATAGACAATAAAGAAAAAACTGCAGAAGACCAGGATTGGCTGCTATCATCATCAAGCATCAATGATGATGTTGTTTAATTACCTCTTCCTCAGACAGCTCACCAGCACGCTTTGTCAGGTCAACGTTAGCCTTGCGGCACACAATATGCGAATATCGGCGGCCAACACCCTGACAACACAAATCAAGAAACAGCTGAAAATCACCTCGTTTGTAAGTTGTAAACAAAAAAACTAAGAAAACCACAAGAATTTTATTACAGATATCTAGTTATAAGTAAAGCTGTCCAATCAACGTGCATCAAAAAATTAACACACATACATAATTTTTCCTAAACTCTCTGAAGCAGAAATTCCATTAAACAGCAGTTATTTGGCATCCAAATAATATTCAAGTAATCAGAAATTGTTTTGTTGAAGTTCCATCACTACTGTCATGGTCCTGCAACACAGGCACGACTTCGTGAGGTTCATTCCACCCCCACTCGATGTAGTCCACCTACAATATCAGCAATATTATTAATTATGTGTTATTAACGCATTAACGCATGTGTTAAAAAATTAATGCTTCGACAGCTCTAGTTATAAGGCACTGAAGGCTTGCAATAATGCTACAAGAATCACTAAAATTTCAGGACCAGTTCATAACTTTCAACCAAAATAATGTTTCAATAGAAAAACATTCTACACTGTGTCTCAAAAAAAAGCATGTGACTACATTTTTTGCAATAACTGGAACAATGAATGTCCGATTATAATAATTTTTGGCACACTTATTAATG
>Ga0209454_1003344_pt1 | contig 11428 bp, 6 predicted proteins | sample WorMetHERISLAND1_2_FD_187400 | JGI IMG/M metagenome (GOLD analysis project Ga0209454, IMG submission 187400) | Marine gutless worms symbiont microbial communities from Max Planck institute for Marine Microbiology, Germany - Olavius geniculatus... | ecosystem: Host-associated > Annelida >...
AAATTTACTATAACTCGGTCTGTGTAAAAGATATTTGCAGAATTTTTGCGTCTATAATGGGGTTTTCGGGATAGGCCAGGGAATGCTGCCACGCAAACCTTGTTGCCATGGCAACGAAATTTAAAACAAAATTGGCTATAACTCGGCTTATGTAAAAAATATCTGCAAAATTCTTGCGTCTACAGAGGGGTTTTCGGGTATAGGCCATCGAATGATGCCACGCGAATTTTTCCCCGAGCGACACTCGTTGCCATGGCAACAAAATTTGGGACATAATGGGTTAGAACTCGGCTTACGTAAGAGATATATCGAAGATCTTTGCATCAGATAAGGTGTTTTCAAGATCGGTTTATTTTGGTATGTGCAGTGCGCAATTATTTAAAAGCGCACGTATGCAACTTCGCAAAAATCATACGTTAAGTATACGAAAAATCGTTATTATCTAGCAACCAAAAACATTTCTACATTTTCTAACGTTGCTATAATTAACTAATCCAGATTACTTCCAACGGCAATGAAACTGCAAATATTTATGTAAAAAACTGTTCAGTTTATATACAGTGTAAGGGTGACATCGGGTGACATCGTACACACTGAAAAATGCTGTGAACAAGGTGCAACAAAAAAGTGGAGAATAATCCACAACTACTGTGGACTAGGGGCTCTGCAACAGTGTTGTGGATAAAAGTCCACATAACTGTGGAAAGTCAATAAGTCCACAAAATCCACAGTGTTTTGTGCGAAAAATTTCACATAATCGTTGCACTTTTTCCACATAACTAGTGATACTTTCTCCACACTTCTACGTTGCACTTACCACACAAAGTCCACATAGTCTTGTGCTATTAGTTCCACAATGCGTGTTGCACTTTCACTACATAACTAGTGTAGTCCTATCCACATTGCTGCGTTGCATAATATCCACACTATTGTTGCTTTTTGTACGCATTAAACTGTGTACACTTTGTTAGATTTTTCCTGCATTTGCTGTAGCAGATATGACACTATCTCTGCACTGAAGGCACCAACCACATACAGAAATAATGCAAAGAGTCAAAGTCTATAGATGCGTTGTTGCACTGAAATATATTACACAATTCAGGATTAAAGCAAAATAAACAAAACTGTTTGTGTTTTACACACCTCATATATTTTAGTACAACCAAGCACCTTCCAAGACTGAGACCATATAGCAACAACACTTAACACACCAAAAATACACGTCATGAAAACGTCCATCATTCTACAACATGACGCTAAAATGCTATATAATTACACATTATACAAGCACAGCTACATTACTAAAGCAGCACAAATAACTAATATTTAGAGGGGCATGCAAAATTTACAGGGTAGCAATTATTCCCCTGGTGCCACTGGATATAATTCTATCTATTAGCAGTGCACAAAAATGCACAGCTAAATTAGTTCAGCAGCAGAAATAACTAAAACTCATATGTATCTTACACACATTCGAAATATATAGCACCGTAACCAACCATTTTTTTTTGTTAAAACTAAAAAGCAGTCATAGCCCGCAGATATTTCCGCGAAGGCAATGTTGTTCGCCAGGTGGCATCACCATATTCGCTTTGCCAGCGGTTCCCTTATGCCCCCTTTAACGCAATGGTAACGAAAATTTCAAAGTTATCCAGAATCCAGGATTCCTGCCGGATCACCCCCAAAATTGAATAGCCTGTAGTTATGCCATGCCCGACATTTCCTCAAAATTTCAGAAAGATCCGTCCATATTTTTTTAGTTATCTTGCTAACACACAAACAAACAACCGGCAAAACATAACCTCCTTGGCGGAGGTAATAAGACTAGAAACACGAATCAACACACCAAAAGTATTTGTAAAAACATGTCAGCAAATGTGGTACAATTGCATGCATCATAAACAAACAGCCGAATTACTGAACCAGCAAGAACAAGCTGTAAATGCAGCCGAACGAAAACCAATTAATTTGTCATAAGTGTTATTTTTTGTAAGTAAAATAATACAAAATAGCCTACTTTTGGGCAGATTTTCAGCCAGTTATAATTTTTCTGGTAAAACATTTTGGAGCAAATACAAAAATGACTAAGTTCAGTTGTTGACATACTTTGTATCTGTGTTCTCACTGGTGCATCTGTGGGATCTGCTTGTCACTGTCCACAACTGCATGCAATACAACAATACAATAAAGAATTTGCACTTAGAAACTGACAAACAAACTGTCAGTTTAATCTAGCACATGAACTGAAAAGAACTGAAATGTTTAAAAAAAATGAAATAAGAGATACTGAGAATAGAAATACTGTTAAATGTAAAACTGACAAAATTCGAAAAATGACTAAAGTAAAGACAATTAAAATGTGTGCTATTAAAGTTTTAGCCAAAGTTAACAAAACTAGCAGTCTATTACTTCGTCATTTTTTAACAAAATCAAATTTTATTTGGCAGTTAGATGTATCAGGTTTCTGCAACTAAATGTGTAAAATTCCAAATTAAAATTTTAAATTAAAATTCCAAGCCCTCGCTGAGAAAAAAGCGAAAACTTCAGGGGGCTACTTTTTTCTGCCGCACCCTGTAGATAATAATTATTTCATTTCATCCAGCCGCCTAGTATCAGGTGAAACCGGACACGATTGCTAATTGTTTCCAACACACTGGATTCGTGACGCCGGACGTTAATGAGTCGGCCCGCCGTGGTCGCCTATACAGTTATCCCGTAGCCAGTGCCTGAACGGCCAAAGCCAGTCGTGTCAGACGCACGAAACAACGGACTGGGACAATCTCCGCTCGGCTGCCTTCAGAACCGCAGATGACGTTGTGTTTGTTGTATTTAATGACTTCTGCGCAGCTGATAGTGCGGTGGCTGTAAGTGAGAAACGCGGAAAACGAGGCAGGCGAAACCTGACTTAAACCACTGCTGCTTGTATCAGTTTGCAATGCACCGGTTACACCCCCTTATCGGGGTGCAACGTGAGGGGGTGTACCCAGAATCTTGGAAGTGTCCCCCCCGCCGGGAGGGCTAAATAAATCTTTGATCAAGATCGAGTCCGACAGTATAAGGTTTATGGGGATATTCGTGGGAGTTTCCCAGACAGGGGTCGTCAAACGACATTGAGGTGGACGACAACGGCGACTTCTCGCTATTTCGGTCGCCACATCTTCCAAGCTATTGCAGGCAGGTCCACCATTGGTAAGCTATGCAATAGCATGGAGCCTCTTACGCTACTTCCAAAGACCACGAAACATGTGACCTTGAATAACTGAATGACCGTTGTGCGATTATTCCTCATATTCACGCTATTGTTATGAGATCGAGGGTGTTTGACTTCCAAAGTTTATTGAGTTCCAACTACTAAAGATAAACCCATACTATCAGCGTGAAAACAAATGACCTTAGGTGAACTTCAGCAACGTTTGATCGTTTGTTTTCGCGTTTGTATGTCGGAAATTCATTGTGTGGTTTTCGAAAACAACTGCGTACGTACAAATACGGACACATGCATGTTTTCCATGCTAACCATACTAGCGAAACGCGGCGGCAACGTTGTTTCTTAGCGGTAGCTAGGCCTATGTTTCTTGTAAACTCTCATGCAGACAATGCACGGTCACAATTTACAGTAGCCTATGGTACAGTAATTGAATGCCGGTGAACTTACTTTTTGTTGCTTTTGTGCATTTGTATACATACAGATGTAGTTAAAAACATCAACAACAGGACGGCATTAGAACTGGTTAGGCAACGCCAGAAACCGGCCGGCTCGAGGAGTCGAAAGCAAGCACGTCCACATAGCTCAGTTCACTTGCGCCTTTTGTCTTCTGCTCAGCAATCATGGCATGTAGACCAGCCCGGAGCAGCTGTTCATTGAGTCGCGCTGTGAGACAGCAGGGCCTATAACATTCGTCATGTTCGAACTGGTCAACGGGTGGTCATAAACTTTGTGATAGATTATTGTTTCTTAGACATTTTAAAGTCACATTTCAAAGTCATGTTGAGTTAGAATGTAGTCGTGCTGCGGCTGGCAAAATAAAGCAATTCATTAATGAATATGTTGGACATTAATTCACTTGATGTCTTTAAACATGTACGCTTTTGTGCGCTTATAGACAGCATACTTCGTGTTTTACCACGAGATGCACATAGTGCAAAGCGCGGCATTGCTATGCTATGTTGTCCGTCCGTCTGTCCGTCTGTAACGTTCGTGAATCTCCTTGGAGCCGTAACATCGCCAATCTACACCGTGGTCCATAAAAACGTGCCACTTTTATTTTTACGACAACTTTGGCAAATGTGATCCGATTTTAGTTTTGAAATGTGCGCTGCATCCAAAAATTGCTAAAAATTCACTAAAAATTTTTTTTTGAGAGGTTTAACGTCGTTCAAGGTCGTCAATGTTGATAAATTTAAAAAAACCTGTCACCAGTGCTTGTAATGATAAGCAGCATGTATGTACCTATCTGCAACCGTTTTCACATTATTCGAGCCAATAACGTGACGTCTTTTTAGGGGGTACCCCTCTTTGACGCCCTCGTTCGAAGGGAACTTTTGCACCCACGGGCACAAAATTTTGTCACGATAAACTAGATACCTTGGGGCAGCCCATTGAAGATTTTGTGATCCTAGCTTGCACCGTTTTGATACAGATCACGAGTGTGAAAGACGGTCAAACAGACAGACAGACAGACAGACAGACAGACAGACGGACGGACAGACGGACGGACAGACACCCAGACGATGGCTAAGACGCGCGAAGCATTCTGCTGTCGCGCGTAAAAATCCGTTATCGTAAAAATAAAAGTGGCACGTTTTTGTGTACTCCAAGGGGAACAACCCCAAAATTTTAATGGAATAGGGGTGGGGTCGCCATTTTAGCATAAAACCTACGGTATCTCTGAAACGGAGGAAGATAGGATGGACCAAGGTTACTATAATTAATGACTAACAGGAAGTTCTACGCGTGCCTTAAATTGACACCAAAATCTTGAATGACTTTGAACGTTGTTGCGTCTTTCGGAGCTGCAGTGCAAGCGAAAATTAGAATGGTGATAGACCCATGCATCTAGTATTCTTTAATTCATTGTCGCCTATCCACTTATCCATAAATACTTGACCTTAAATGGCTATTTTACGTTAAAATTCTACTTTTTTGCACTGGTATGTCTATAGCTCTGAAACCTGACTTTCAGTTTGGACACTTTTAAACTTTTGGTACAGTAAGTGTCGGTTAACTTTAAGCCGCAACGAACAGCTGCCGCATCGCGCGGTTTCCTTGCGAGAGCACGGCTTTCTGTACACTTACTGTAAATAATTGTATTTTTTTTGTCTGTTTCCGTGCAAAACATAGTCATGTTTATTCTTTGTTCTTGTGCGTTTTTATATTTTTTTTTCTGTGTGACTGGTGAAAAACATAGCCTACATAAATGTTTGTGCTAGGTCTATTTTGTCTTTAATAGTTGTGGGGTTTGTGCATGGGCAATAGTCTGTTTTATAGAAATAAATTATCAATTACGTATTGTGTGAAATCCAAGATTGCACTGTTGCATGTAATATGTGTGAGTCCAAAATTTGACAATATTTATTATTATGCATTATGTGTTTTTTGGAGTATTTCTAATTCTGCTTTAGTTTAAATTAATTGTGCCTGTTACATGTTTATAAATTTTATTTTGTAGCCAGTATTAGTCTCGCTGTGTTCAGTTTTATCTGCCACGCAATAATAAAAAAGTACTGTAAATTAGACTTATAAGTAAACAGTATGCTAAGAAACTATTAAAATAATTAGAGAGAAAACATTAGGATGAAAAAGAAAAGTTTGTAAGTAGTGCGACTACTAAAGAGCTGCTTGTTCTGCGAAACATATCATTGGTGTTAAAATGCTAGATTTTTAAAAAAAACTACAATACGTTCTGTGGAACGAGATACATTCTGTCCCATTGCCACGCTGTAGGCCCCCTATAGCCCAGCAGCTGCGTATAAGGGGGTAGATGCAAACAGGGCGCACTTATTTTTCATGGGGGCCGAGTTGTAGTCAATTTTGTCCCAAAATTCGTGGCCATGGCAAAAAAGGTCGGCAGGCGAGAAATGTAGATGACACCATAAAATAGTCTGGGCCCAAAAATAGGGGGTAGGTAAAAACAGCGTGCAATTATTTTTCACGGGGGCTGAGTTATAGTCAATTTTTGTCCCAAAATTCGTTGCCATGGCAACAAGACTCGGCAGGGGAAAAATTCAAAAGACACCGTCGGATAGCCCAGGCCCGAAAATATGGGGCAGTAGGTGCAAACAGCGCGCAATTATTTTTTACGGGGACCGATTGATACAGCTTTGAAATCTCCATTGGCTGTAATCCAAAATTTTGCAACTTTTAAATGCTTGCTATGGCAGCAAGGGTGATAAGGGGTAAATTTAAATAACACTGTTAGACTGCCCAACCTCCAAAATAAGAGGTGGGTAAACATAGCGCAGTTATCTTTTACGGGGACCGAGTTATACCGCTTTGAAGTCCCCATAGGCAGTAATGCATTTTTTTAAATTGGGGTAAAATAAAGGAAGGAGTCGTCAAATTTTTATCCCAAACAAACTCGTTTTTACTTTTCGGGCCCTAAATCACTGTGTAAAATTTTATCATAGTAAAATCAAAATTGTGGCCGTAGAAGTGTTTACAGACGGACGTAAGGACAGACAGACGAAAGTAATTTTATAATCTGTCCCATGCTATGCTATAGCAATGGGACGGATAATAAAGACTGAAGTAATGACTAATGTTAACTACAGGATTGTCCAATATAGTAAGCCAAGTGTTATGTTCGTTTGACTGTATCCAATTTTGTGGGTCTCAAGTTATTATACAAAATGCAAAAAAATGCACTGTGTTATAATTTATTTTTTAAAAATGAAAGACAAAGCACAGATATTTACAGCATAGACAAATTGTAGACAACCGAACAAAAACACAGCCAGAACAATAAAATGATTGTATAATATATAAAAACTGATATTTTTACAACTGCTTGAAAAACACTCAGAGCAAACAGCTCTGCAACAGTGATCAAATGGCAATATTACATTCATATTTACGCAAAACACCGAAAACATTTACGCAGAATAGTGCAGTATTTAAGCAAAAAATTAAGAAAAATACAATATAGAGAAAGCCAAAATTATGCATTGTGTATAATGCACAATAGCTGCAACGCAACAAAACTCCTTAACGCATGTTTATGCATTAGTATGAGTAGTCTCATCTGCATTAGCATACATCAGCTAGTAAATAAGTTTATTTTTGCTTGAATTAACTGATTTAGAAAAAAACATTTAACGCCTGTTGACCTAAGAATGCCAAAGTACTTATGGCAACACTTTTACAGCAATAATCTGCCTACTTCACTACTAAGTTATTGGCCAATTTCATAATAACCAGACACATTCCTTTGACCTGTATAAAAGGCCGGGCTTCAGTTCAATATTATACAGCATTTAGAAATGCATAAGCACAGCCACAGTAAGCCTCTATACAGTTCATCGACAGCAGCACTGACACTGACATGGCCATGGCTTTAGCCACTAGACAGTTCTCCAACATTAGCACCGACACTGGCGTGGCCACAGCTTCGGCCTGCAGACAATTCTTTAGCATGGTCTTGACCTTGGTCTGTGGTAGTATGTTGTTTACCAACACCAGCATCGACACAGCCTTGAACTGTATGCGGTCCCTTGACACTTGCAGCATCAGCATTTAGCATTGCTCTGAACTGCACACAACACATACGCTTGACAACTCTTAACTGGTCACAATGGTTGATTTTTATTGACATAAAAATTCCACAACTTTTCATAACCATCCAACGCACAAAAATCCTCAAACTTTAATTTCCAAGACTTTCCAGGTCACAGAAAAATAAAAAAAATTAAGGAATTTCTAAGATGCGAACAGTATGTAATCACCACAAAGCTATGAGATGTCACTTCGAAAATCGGCTTACACAGAATGTTACAAGCCCAATTCTATCCTGATGATGCTGACCCATGGCTAAAATATAATCACTGACATTGTGATCACCTGACCTGTGTTTAAATAATATGCACAATAAACAGAATATCAGTGATTGTGTTATAGCCATACTATTGCCATTCTTTTTGTGAGTTTTAATTAACTTTGCAAAAAATAAATCAAAAAACAAAAAACCAACGTCACACGAAAAATTTCAAATATATGTGCAGTAGGCCTACACATGGTCAACTGATGATGATGATGATGATAATAATGATGATGAACAAAAACAAAATCTGACCTATATTTGTGCACACAAGGTGTTGAAGCTAAGCCAAACAATCAGCGCAGGCTGCACTCTCATTTATATCCTAACCAAATACTTACAAAATTTTCAAAATTCTGTAAAGTAAAATAAATATTATATCAACTGTGAAAATGCACAGCAGTCACTGACAATGCACTACTTATTTTCCATAAATTTTCATAGCAGATAACACCTTGCTGTGTAAAGGCATGTGCAGAGCGATGTAACTAAACTGAACTGACATGATTTAGTTTCTGACTAACTGACCAATGGGCTTGCTCTGACCAATGGACGAGCAGGGCAAGCCCATTGGTCATTGGTTGGCGTCTACATTGGTGTAGTCACGTAGTCACAAATGCCAATAGAAGATACCTACTGTAACGCATTACTGCTTGTCCATTGGTCACTTCATCAAAAACTAAACCATGTCAATTCAGTTCAGTTACATCGTCCTGTACGCACCTTAAAAGTTAAACATACTCTGCCAACTTCAAGCTTCTTGACTGTCTTTCGTCTCTTTGCTGCACACACTTTAGCATTCACGGATGGCGCATAGTGACTGTAGCTGAACACACTCGACACAGCATCTTCCTTCAAGCGGCGAGCTGGCTTCGCTCCTGCAACCATTACACCATAAATTGCACTTTTTATTGAGTTTCACTTTTACATTAACATTTAACATTGCACACTGTTTGGCTTTGCATAGTGAGAAACAATAAAAGTATCAGAAGTTAACTTCTGTCAATGAAAAAACACATTTACTTTATACTTATACATGCTAATTTGGTACTTTTTTCTTTCACTGTCATATAGCAATGTTAGGCAGCATTCTCAAAGAAACCTGCTCTCACTTTTCCACTTGGCATTTCCAAATGCCAATTTCTTACAGAAGCATTGTAAATCACAAGTTGATAAACTATACGTGTACATCAGGATCTAAAATACTGTGGAGTCCCTAACAACACGATATGGCTAACTCAGAATGGTGGCACCAGATTCCAATAACTACTGCACATAGCATACTAATAGCAATCTGCTAAACAGTTATCTCTCCTTTCAATAAGTGCCTTCTCAGTGACTCATGTGTCTGTTTCAGTGTTTGAATTGAGAAAAATTAGCTGGGGTTGAACTTTTCGACTGTCGAAGCCCGACCAAAATTATGATGCAAATCCTATGTATTGCTGACCCCCCAGAACATAATTTGACAGTGTGTTAGGGGAACTGAAAAAACAGTTGGTGGTTCAACCCCCCATTCCCCCTCCCTGGCAATTCAAACACTGGTCTGTTTTGAAGTACTCCCATACTACACATGGGCATTGATCTCCATGAAACAGGGAAGACAGGCAGAACTTGCCTCCAAATATGTGTATTAGGAAGAAAATAAAACACTAATTACAAACATTCTCCCCCCCCAAATATTTGATAAGTAACAGCAGCAAATTATGAAAACTTTTTATTCATGCAACATTTTGTTTTTGTTGATTTTCAAAAAATCGCTAAAACTGTTGCCACCACAAGTCATATTTAGGCCTAAGGGTGAAAAGCACTGTAAATTTGATTTCAGCTGGGGGCCTACCTTAGGCCTTGCTGAAAGTTTACAGTGCTTCTGAGATCCCACACCTGCATTTTAGAACTTCTAAGAAAATAAAGCAGAGGGAAAAAAGAGAGAGAAAATGCGATAGAAGGGAAAGAAAATAAAAAGAATGAAGAGGAAGGGATAGAATTCGCCACGGTATGCCTCCCAACCGTAAAAGAAAATTGTATGCAAGCATATGTATTGGCACCCACCATTCACTTACCTAGAAGGTGAAGACGTAGGTCGATTTCAAAGTCTGCAGCCGTAAAGTGCGCGCTACACAGACGTACATTGTCCAAATCAGCCGGCTGATCAGCGCGTCTTAACCCGCGTCAAGTTGGTTAGAAATTGGATATTGGACATTCAGACATTCAAATGGAAAACCAACGGTACAATAATACTGTTCAAAAGTCAAACGTGTATGTCTATTTCTAGAAAGTCAGCGAAAAATACGGACACTTGGCGACGACGCCAGGACCTGTCAGAATTAGCAAAATATTTACTTGTGGAATTTGTAGCCGAACATAAAAAGTAACGTAACTTTGTTAATCGTAGCCTACGTTCGAATGTCTGATCGTCTGAATGGCAAACTTAGCAAAGTAAACATTGGAACATTCGCGTTTTCTTTCGAAATTTATACATTTGCCGTTTTTTAGCTTTTCTGATATTGTGACGCCGTTAGCTGTATAATGAGCATTAGTCTAAAAAGCCATCGGTTGCGACTCGAAATAAGCGACCGCCCACAGGTATAGCTCGAATGTCTGAATATGCAACTGATTGGATATTCAGACATTCGACCGGACGCTTATTTTGCATTTTAATCGGCATATATTTGGCGTTTATTCGGACACTTTTTCAGTCATAGTTATATATTAACCAGCAAAACACTAAAAGCGAGCGAATAAAATGAAAAATAAGCGTTCGAAGTTTGATCGGCCGAATGTCTGAATATCAAACTTGTAAGGGTTGTTTATTGGGTACCCCTCTTTTACCTATGCGAGAAGGTAACGGTCGTGAGAAGTGATATTAATAAAGAGAAAAGTGCTATCCTGCACGTCTGTATTCGAACAAATCAAAGCGGCAACTGAATGCTAGCTGATGCGTTGCGCCAGTCCAGCTGCTGTCTGCTGCATTAACACTTTGGCTAGCGTTAACCCATACACACTCTTTTCCCTTAACTAATAAAATTTTACTAAATAAATTTTATTGTACAATTCTTAATATGTTATATAAATTTAAAAAATTTTGGTGTCCAAATAATGTTTATCTAAATTACGAATCAGACAGCAGCTGTAGACGTAATGCAGCCGTGAAATGTACAATCTTATCACAGATAGCTTTGCATCACAATTAAATACGATCACATGTTAATAATCAATGTTCATTACAGCAATAATTATTAAAACTATTATAACTGACTGATGTGTTTTGTCGTGTGCAAGTCTGAACGAGATTAGCCATGAACAAAAGAATGCAATGAAGAGCCTATAATGTCTGCACATTATGACTACATTATTATTACCTTATTACTGCAATAAATGTCTGTTCGTAATTAAAT
>Ga0209454_1003347_pt1 | contig 11422 bp, 4 predicted proteins | sample WorMetHERISLAND1_2_FD_187400 | JGI IMG/M metagenome (GOLD analysis project Ga0209454, IMG submission 187400) | Marine gutless worms symbiont microbial communities from Max Planck institute for Marine Microbiology, Germany - Olavius geniculatus... | ecosystem: Host-associated > Annelida >...
GGATTGGAATGCCGCCTCGGGATTGGCGAAAATGGCCGGGATCCCGGAATCCATTGCAGGATTCGGGATTTCTGCGGGATTGCATTCGCTAGACTGGAGTCGCTGGGACTGGTCGGGGAGGCATTGACGGGGTCTGAAGACTAGGCGCACACTGCAGGCATGACCGCACGACGGCGAGCCGCGATCCGAAGCATGAAGCAGCAGCACAGCCAGCGGTCGTCCCGTAGCCTAAGCTTACGCTCCACATCTACAACTTGTCGGAAAGTCGCAACTTCCTGTTCCGTCTACTTTTTTGACAGACGATAAGCAAACACTTCACACAACAATTTCACAGTACAGCAAATCCACAACAAGTTACGACATATCGGTAAAGGTAAAAAGATGAGATGAAAAGATCAGGTAAGTGGCTATTGCGCTTCTAGCATGAGTCGCTATTAAGAGCGCTTTACAACCACCGGGCATGTGGCGGCTGATTGGCATCAGCTAATAAATGGTACCGCGTGGCACTATGCGGCCATCCATTCCGAACGCCTATACGACAAGTCCACAGCATGCCAATATGTCGAGATGTAGTACACAACTTGTTGTACAACTTAAAAGTACAACTTGTTGTAGAACAAAAAAGCGTCATTTGGGGGAATGTACTGGGGGTCTATGAACTCCTCCAAGGATTTGTGGTTTCAATTTTTTTCAGAATGAGTTCTGCGTATACGACTGACGACAAACGTTTGGTCCCCGATTGACTTTTACTGTGTAAACTGCACAAAATTAAATCAGTTGATTTTCAAAAAATAATTTAAATTGTTGCCACCAAATGTCACATTTTACAGCGGAAATGCACAATCATGCATTTGATTTCGGCTGGAGCTCTGCCCCAGATCCCCCTCGGGAACTTACAGCGCTCCTGCAAATCCACTAGCTAGATTTAAAGAGCGGAAAAAATAAGGAAAAAATAAGAGACGGAAAAGGAAAAGGGACTAAAGAATAAGAGAAAATGATAAAGGAAAGGGAAGAGAACGAAATAATTCACTTAAATGACGCCACGGTCGTCCAACAAATCCACCAATTACAAATCGAAGTCAGTGGGGTGTGGGTCAAACTGCGAGATAAAATTTATCGTCGACCGACGAAACAAGATTCGCCGTAGCTGCCATTACGCTTGCGTGACGGTTCGGTTGAAAAAAATCACTTGCACAACGACGACGACCACGACGGCGATATATCGTAATATCGCACGCGTCCGCCCAATTCAACGCGGTTAATAAGACACGCACGACCATAGACTGTGTAATAAAAGACCGCATTCTTTCAGTCACTCTCTCGCCGAACATTCTCCGAATCAACAACAAGACACGGCGATTGATTACTATAGCGGAAAAAAGCAGTGCTTTTCGGCGTAAGCTGTGCGCCGTTATCTCAGATTTATTAACCGACCGTACTTAAGTAACAGTCGAGCTTTTGCTATGGTTGTAGTCCATCAGTCTGTCCGTTTGTCGGTCCTTCGTCTGTAACATGTAGCTCTGTGTCATAAACCTAGGCATACAAAATTTTAGTGATTTAGTATAAGGGGAACATTTTCAAATTCGAGGTTAAATGGAGGGGGTAAAAATGTGTTTTTCAACGGGAAACTGGCCATATCTCGGAAACGGTGAGAGATACGGCCAAGGTTACAATTAATCACTAATAAAAAGTGGCTTCGCCCTTTCAGATGAAATAAAATTCATCGACCTTTGATGACTTTGAAGGTCACTGACAACTAGTACGGTCGGCTATCCTAGTGACAGCTGGGCTTCTTGTTTTGCGCAAGTGATAGTCGGCATCAACACTGAGACTCGTTAAGCTGTGTTTAAAGCAGCCACAGAACTATACCATTCCATTTCATATCAGTTCAGTACACTTTATTTCTGTCGCTGTGAATACACCTCAACAGATAATTTTTGTGGTGTTATATTAAAGCTTTATGTTATTAGAAGTGATCAATAAAACCAACTAAACAATGTCATTATAGAGCAGAGGCAATAAACAAGGAGCAAAATAATCACGAGGACAAGCAATCGTATAATAGACCTAAACCCGAGCAGTTTTTAATATTCATATTGAATATTAAACAGGATAATGTTCATAGGAACACGGAGTCTGTCCAATGCATTTCGATAGTTTACAGTATATGTCCGTATGAATATAATCAGTGAGCTGTTTAGACTGGTAGAAAAAAATCAAACAGTTTAATTTCAAATTGTACAGCAGCAATGATCCTCTCATCCTTCTCTATTATTTTAACTAAACAATAAACATTGTCAGTCACGAGACCATTCGATTCGTCACCAGGGCTTTACTATAAATGGTCCATCGTCACTATCTGTCTACCTTGCACCGTTGTGAAGATATGACGCCTCAAAGATAATGGGGTCACAAATTTGACCTTTTGGGGTCACGTCATGTCATCGGTCACGTGACCATTCGAATCTCGGGGGTCGACTTCCTATAGGTGATCCATGGTGACCATGCGTCTATCTGGCACCGTTACGGATATATGGCGCCTCAAAGATAATGGGGTCACGAACTTGACCTTTTGGGATCACGTGACGTCATCGGCTACGATTGTGACTGACGACACGATAAGGAACTGAAGCTGCTGTCGGTAGCCTACCAAAAACATCACGCGATGGCGTTGAACGCTTGAAATGGATCAGGAATAATAACACATGCAAGACGTGATCAGTATTCTTCACGTAAGACTGAACGGTCGGACTAATAACAGAGCAAGACCCAACGACAGACAGTACCGCCGTGGTCGTCGGTATTCGTGGTCAGTAATTTCGCGCGTCATGAGCTGGCGACTATGAATGGGGATGGCTGACAGATGTCAGTAGTGACGCTGATCGATGGTACTGTCCACGTATCGATGATAACACCAGCGGTACGTCGCAGGGAAGAAGCCAAATATTGATTTGAATCGTCGCTTTAGCATAGCGCTGCACCGAATACCGATAAACTATCGCGGGCAGTTTCAAACAGGCTGATCCGGTGGCGTCGTGAGTGAAAAAAGTTAGATGGGAAAGGACAGGAAGGGAAAGGCAAAAAGTTAAAAAAAACATTGCAATCTTTCGACATACTGCCGCATATTTTCGAAGAGAAGATACGAATGCCCAAATGTCAATTTTCCGCTTAAATTTCTCCCAAAACAAAGGTTTTCCAGACTTGACTTCCCGACTTCATCGCCGAATGCAAGATCTAATCATTATGAACACGTTTATTCGCCATAACGACAAAACAGACAGCAAGAAAAGACATTATTAAGCCTTGTCAACGCCTGCGACCCTCGAAATGTGCAGATGGCGGCACACTCGTAAGGTGTTGGCACTACAGAGGAATCTATGTTTTTGTTTATTTTAAATAACCACAGAAAAGGTCAATGGGGTCAATTGCCTCCCCCTTTAAATATTAATACCGCCGTAACCCAGTTAGCTTTACGGTATTTTGACGTCGGTAGTTTTCGATTTGCGCCTCTCTAGTTGCTCAGACGCAATGTGGGTGATACGCCAGAGTGATAGTACAATGTATCAGTGATAGCAAGCCGCGAGATATCGTCGTGGGAGGTCGTCACGTGACCCGGCGACAACCAGTAAGTAACGGCATAACTACAACACTCTGTTAATCGATTCGCATCTACGAGCTATGGTACAAGGTTGTGTGACAGGGTCTGTCTGCATGCATTGTAGCTAAACGGTACGCCGCATGGGATCGGCGACGGTATCATCGAATAGGGCGATGACGGCAGGCTGTCAATAGTATCCGTATAGCCATCTCCAGCCGTTTGACCGCAATTTTTAACCCAAAGTTTTTGCCTGCATCCAACACCCACATGCGTCAAATTACCGTATTTTAGTGTTGATTGCGGCGATTGATAGCAGCGTTAGCACAGCGTGCATAAAACTGTAACGACACCGCACTTGCACCCTAGCCACAGCTGGGCTTCTTATTGAAGTGACTGCGCCATCGCCGTACCGTTGCTGTGGACAAATTAATTAATTTAATTAATCGTTTGCCTGTCGACATTATTATTGCTCAAACGAAATTTCCCTCACGTGTCATTTTATGGCTTTTATTCGGTAGGCTACCTCACTAAAGAAAGAAGCAGGACACGCTTCGCTGTTCTAGCAGTAAAGAATGTGTGAATTGGTTCTAGTTCAAGAACGACGGAATCGATAAAACCCAATATCGATAGTTTATATGAGGTGAGGTAATTACGCTTTGGCAAATCGACAGGCTGTCTCGCGTAAGCGATACTATCGCAGGCAATGTAGGCCCCCTATTAATATGTTACGGTATGCAATGCGCATAATTAGGGGGCCTAATTATATACGACCATGACATTAGTAACCAAAATTTTATAACAGTATAATCTAGCACACAAACTAAACAAATCAAAACTATGCAAATCCATTACATACAATGTGATACAATGTGGAGGAATATTCCGTCAGCTTAGTCGATTCCGATACAGTCTTTTACGACACGCGCATTTCGTCTTGTATGAGCAGAGGGGGGTGCCATGTTAATTTGGAGCAAAATTTTTGTTTTTGAACTTAGGCCCACAAAATTTGGTGGGCTTGTAGCGCTGCCCGAGGGCTTTCCTAAAATGCCGAAAAAAGTGGACCAAAGTTCACCGATTTCGGGCAATAGTGGACCAAAGTTCAAATTTCGACCCCAATATCTCCTCCCCCAAGGGGTTTTTTGGGACAATTTTGACATCGGGCGATAGGGGGCCTTAGGCTCTACTTAAGTTCCGAAATTGGGGGACCCAGCCCTAAACCCCAATTTTGGGGAATTTTTTTCGGAATTTTGGGGTTTTTCAACTTCAACCCCCGGATTTTCGAAAACGAGCTCCGGGACCCCCACTTTTTATTTTTTTATTTTGATAGGCCGTCCAAAGTGCTTTCGAAAAAACGAAAGAAAGTGGGACATGTCAGGAGTAGATTTTTTGCTATGGGCCCCCGAAGTGTCACACCCCCATAATTTTAGGGTTTTTGATGCATAACTTTGTTGTTTTTGAACTTTGGCTCATAAAATTGTGACATACCGTAGACCGTTCACGGATCTTTCCACGAATGTCAAAAACTGTGGACCAAAGTTCAGAGATTTCGAGAAAATCGGGACCAAAGTTCAAAATTTGACCCTTTCACAACTTTGTTTTTTTTAACTTTGGCCCACAATATTCGGGGGCCTTGTAGTGCTTCTTGAGGAATTTCCAACAGTTCCGAAATATGTGGACCAAAGTTTACCGATTTCGAGAAAATCGGGACCATATTTCGAAATTTGATCACTTGATAACTTTTTTGTTTCTGAACTTTGGCCCACAATATTTTGGTGTCTTGTATTCCTTCCCGAGGGCTTTGCAATGAGGCCGAAATATCTGGACCAAAGTTCACAAGTTTTGAGAAAATCGTGACCAAAGTTCAAAATTTGATTACCCAATAACTTTTTGTTTCTGAATTTTGGCCCACAGAATTCTGGTGGCTTGTAGCCCTTCCCAAGGGCTTTCCAAAAACGTCAAAATATGTGGGCCAAAGTCCACCAATTTCGAGAAAATCAAAATCATCCTCAAAATTTGACCCCTCGTAACTTTTTTGTTCTTGAACTTTGGCCCACAATATTTGGGCGTCTTGTAGTCCTTCGCGAGTGCCTTCCAATGATGCCAAAATATGTGGACCAAAGTTCACCAGTTTTGAGAAAATCGGGACCAAATTTTAAATTTTTACCCTTAATATCTGCTCCCCCAAGGGGTTTTGGGGGGAAATTTTGTCACCCCACGATAGGGGGCCTTTGCCCCTGCTTAAGTTCCAAAATTGGGGGACCTAGCCCCATCCCCCAATTCTTGGGGAATTTTTATCCGAATGTTGGTGTTCCGACCTGGCCAACTCCAGGCCAACGCCACCTTTGGCAAAACCATGGAACAACTTCGCAACAGGCAAAACATTCACCTGCGCTCGGAAATTACCCCTCTCGATTCCGATCACGCAGAGTGTCGTAGAATGCTACCGGGTACTTCTATATCACATATTTTCCTGTCGCTAAACTCAATAATAAACTAAAGTTAAAGAACATGAATATATTTTAAGTTTTTAACAGTTAGTATAACAACAGTAGGCCTACTGATAACCGCTGTTTTATTTCTCTAACAGCAGAGGCTTTTTGTATAGCTTGACAAAGCAGCAGAACTGTTATTCAATCGGCCATTATAGGCTCATACTAGTAGTTAAAGTCAAGTTTCTACGTAAAAAAGTTTTTTGGAAAATAAATGTACGGATGAAATGACACATAAATAAACGCAACACGGGCAAAAACTACAAAAATACGTTGTGAAGTGTCGATAATACTTACCGAGAATAATGACGGCTAACGCAATGCAGGCAGAATACATGATAATTGGCCGTTGACGTATATGACTACAGCAGCAGCAAGCGCATCATTGTCATCTACAATTACACCATCGCATGAGACTTCGTCATTTAATGCAATCGATCAATAGCAGCGACAATTTCTAACGCGCCGTATAGTACGTTTTAGCTTTCAAACACATTGTTAAAAGTTTTTAACAAATGTTTGCACATTTTGAATGTTATTTTATGTTTGTTTTGTCAAAAGTTGCGTATGTCAACTTTTCATTAAGCGAATGATGATGATGATGATGATGATAATGATGATGTAACATAGCCTGAACGCTAATCATTACAAAAAATTTTGACATTTAATTACCAAAACATATACATTTTCTGGCCATTGGAACATTTGATACGGCGGTGGTCACCGCTGACCACAATAGTTTTCGGAACCGCCGCCGTCCGTAAATTTGGTCCAAGTGTAGGCTCACTGCGTGTTCGTCGATTTAATGACGATAATTCATACGTTAAAGCATGGAACGGTCTCAATCGTGTTCCCGAGTTCTTCTTGGTCTTAAAATTTTGCTATTGCTTACATGACCACTGTCCTCTAGCGTTGCCTGTCGTCTGTCGGTGACCTTTTCAAGCAATTAGCTCGAAAACGAAGCGAATCAGAGCTCCGGTCATTAGCCTACTGGCCACTAACAAGAAGCGACACACGGCAACGGTCAACAGTAAGGCACTAACCACTGATAGGAAAGCGCATTGTAGCCAGCTTTTCAATGCCCGGCCACGAGTTGGACATGGAGCATTCGCGAGAGCCTATAAAACCCACTCAAAATGCAAGGTAGTGTAGCGACAACCTTAGACCGAGGTGGCCAAAACTAAAGACACATGGGTCAAGTTTCTTTCTAATATTGCCTGCCAAAATTTATTAAAATCGGCTAATGTTTCACGGCGCTATTCAAAAAATAAAACTGGCATGTTTTTTATGGACCGCAGTGTCGAGGGTGATACTTTTTTGCACAGTTCAATTACCAGCGGCAATAACAAAGAATATTTAACTGCTGTATTCAAATATTGACTTTAGTCACGTAAGAAATTTCTTTCGGAACATTTTGCTGAAAACCCGATGACTCTGTGACGTACGGTTGCAAAATTATGGTGTCATTAACTTTGTGCAGTTTTGTTTGGACAACCCTGTATATACTCGTTCATCAACAACGCACGCGCTACTCATCCGTTAATTGCTGCCGTCGGGGGATTCTATCACTATACCTGGTGGTCGCATCCTGAAGCCAGTGAAAAATAAATAAGAAAAGTTTTGTTAAGAATGTAGATCAAAACTCCCCACATTTTTCAGTGGGAATTTAACACCCTTAACAAAACTTCCCCCTTTTTACAATGAAAAATAAAGAAGGGGAGTTTTGTTAAGGGTGTAGGTCAAAATTCCCTTTATTTTTCACTGGGCAATCTACGCCCTTAGCAAAAAGCCCGAAAAGGGGGAAAGAGTTGAGCCCAAAAGTGGGAGAGAAAACTTTAGCGTAAAATTGGGGGGAACTTGCGCCCAATTTTAATTCCAAATTTGGGGGATAGAAGCCACTGACTGAATGTTGTTATCGATTGCCTTCTGATGGCGCGTCTTGGCGCCCAACTTGCCTATAGGGTCTATAGTCTACCAGCGAGTGCAATATCATTGACAACTACAATCGTGAATGTGTGCATGCGTGCGCCATTAACAGAAGCCAATCACCCAGTCACAAGTAGTTAGCACTCAGATACATACTTCAAACCACCACGCACTACCCAGGTAGCTAAATTAAAATCATATCATGCGTTCATTATTGGTCAGTGTACGACAGACTGCCTATAGAAAACCACCCACGGCGGGTTCAATAGTCACGTGACCGATGTCGTCACGTGCACCCAAAAGTGTCGTGGGTTAGACCTAGAGTCGTGATCCCTAAATATTGAAGGCTGGGGTGGTATACTTAATAGCAAGTGGAGTTTAGTCAAAGGTAAAGGTAAACGCAAAAATTGGAATATAGCTCTTTAGAAGACTGAACCCCTCACAGAAATACGGAGCGTCACTTGCCATATGGGATCACACAGTGTTACCTGCCACCCGACACAGGTAAACGCGCTCCGCGGTCCGAAACTTTTACCGTTGTGTGTATGGAAGTAGTCTATGTACATAACTACGTTAGACGTTAGCAGTCAAAGTATACAGCAGGGCGCATAGCTTTTGTCAAGCCTCGATTACACTTCTCGCGAGAGTTGGTAACGCCACGTGCAGCTGCATTAAGCTGATCGAGCCGCTGAAATTTGTCCGTACAAGTTACAACCTTTGGGGATCCTATCTGTAGCCTACAGCTGCAGCAGGCCTAATCAACTCGAGAGAGATCAAAGACATGAAGAAGCGTAGCAATAAACTTATATAGCTTTGTCTTTACGCACAGACCGACAAAGGCGTCTTTGCTTGACGTGGGTTGGTATATATATATATAAACAACAAATACTAACAACTGAACGATGTTGCTGTAAAAACAATTAGTCTGCTGAGATTAAATGCGCGTACAAAGCGACGTAACTGAACTGAACTGAACTGACAAGGTTTAGTAGTTGACGAATTGATTATCGGTCATTGGTCGACGCGTACGTGCGCCTAGTCACGTAGTCACCGATGCCGTCAGACGGTGCATACTGTAATGCATTACTGCTTACCCATTGGCCAGTTCGTCAAAAACTTAACCATGACAGTTCAGTTCAGTTACGTTGTTCCGTACGCGTCTCAAAATCAAAATAATGTCTTAATTTCACTGTACCCCTGCGCGTTGCGTTGTGCTGAGAGCAATAGCAATAGATAGCATATAGCTAGCGCGTTGTATCCATAGAGACATATGCACAATTTACCTACCCTGGAGGGATGAAAGGCTGAGTTGATCTCGGTGTTGGTTACATATAGATGTATAAAGACAATCAGCCGTCCATTAAAGCAATAACCTCATAGCCAACCGGCAGCGGGAGTCGAACCATAAATGTTAAAACATTTTTTATGTTTTTATATAAAAGTTAAAAACATGTTTGTAATGTTTTTTAAATTATTTTTTTAAAAATTTTTTGTGTTTTAATTTTTAATGTTTTTAAAAAATGTTTTTGTGTTATTTTTAATGTCGCGTTTTTGTTCTTATTAAAAATAAACATACCAAATTATAAATATGATGCATTTCTTATGGGCAAATTGCGTTTAGTCCTGTTTTCGATCTGTGCCATAATCACGTTTACATAATAACATTCAGTACATTCCGGTCTTCAGTCTTCACAAATGGTAGGTTTTTATTTTTAACACGTTATTGCGCTAAATGTGGTTCAATGTTTTTATTTGTTTTTACTTGTTTTTTTATAAAAATGAAAAAACATGTTTTTTAATGTTTTTTGTTTGCAAATTAATGTTTTTAACATTTATGAGTTAAACCCACGACCTCGCGACCGTAAGTCTGTTACGCCACGAAGCCAGTTCACTCAAGTGCATCGTGAGGCGGTTATCTTGAGCGGTCGCCTAAAGCTGCAGTCGCTAGCAAATGAGTGGCAGGTCGCCGAGACTTAAGGTCTTCGGTCAAGCAACAGATAAAAGCCGACAGCCGAATGTACCCGTCTTCACAAAGTTTAATATTATTGCAAAAGGGAAGCCCTAAAAAGAGCGAAGCGAACGTTCAACTAGGCGACTGGCGATGTCAGCAGATACGGCCTCCGCAATGATAATTATAATACCATTAATGATCTGCTATTTTGCTGTGAAAAACTGTGAGGCGCAAACTGCCAGCTGAATCTGGCTCACAGAATAAGAAAATACTAAAAATACTTTAAACGGAACTATAGTGAGAGAAATGCAACAAGTGACATGCTGCGTAATGCGCAAAATAATAGGCCTACACGCAAAAAGTCAAGAAACAGACGAATAGAAGCCTGAAGTCAGAAAAATAAAGAAGATGAATAACGAGAACTAAAACCAGCACCAAAGCGTTTTCTGCTACAGTTTGCTGTCACAAAATACGTCCGCGGTATCCTGAGGCAAGGTTGGGGAAGATAATAAAATTTTCTTTACCTGAGCGTTAATGCGACAATAGCAGTTTCGCACTGTTCCGTTAAGACCACACAGAAGCAATGTGAGCATAGATGGGCGACGCAACGCGGGTGGTCTTTCGACTGTTCAATGGATGCTCTGCTGTCGGTTCATGCGCAGAAACCGACGGCGCTGACGAATATCAATATTCTTCGTTGCAGCTGTTGCTTGGCAACGGTGTATACAATTGCTGTTTAGTTGTTAGCGTTGCCTGCAGTTTGTTAAACTAGTGAAAAGTTAATTATTTTAATCGTTCACGTTAATCTGCAAATTTGAACGCAGTTGGATTTTCACAGTAAGTAGGCTTATCTGGTTCGTTGTTAGGCCTATTTTCTTTTATTAATGCAGTAGAGCCACTGCAAGCCGTAAGTAGTGTAATGTATTACAAATCTGTTAAGCTTGACTTACAAATTTAACTATTCTTTAGCCTAAAGCTTAAAAGTAAAAAATGCCGTAGATATAGTCGATTCGGGTTAATAGCGCGAGGTCTGAAGTTGTTGCGTTCTAAGCTTAGTCAAGAAATCACTGGTCTTGTATACTGTGTCTCGAAAAGGGACCCCGAAATTACCGATCGTAACTTGTAGACGGGCTATTAGAATTTGATAATTTCTAGTACTATTATTTCCCACACAATTGGCTTTCAAACAATCTTTTAAAAGTCTACCTAACCCGACGCGTGTTTCCACGCTACCTGAAGAAACGGTACACGCAAAAAGCGTTGAAATAAACAAAACTAGAAATTTGGGGCAAAGCCCAACGTGAGTCCGCCCGGCGCCCTAAGTCCGATTGGAGGAAATTACGGGGGGGATGTAAAATTGCCCCGGCATCAAAGTCACGTGCCCCAAACTCAAATGCATTGGCATACGCCGAACGCGCATTGTCGACTTAGGGTAGGTCAACATGAGCGCTTATAATT
>Ga0209454_1003348_pt1 | contig 11422 bp, 4 predicted proteins | sample WorMetHERISLAND1_2_FD_187400 | JGI IMG/M metagenome (GOLD analysis project Ga0209454, IMG submission 187400) | Marine gutless worms symbiont microbial communities from Max Planck institute for Marine Microbiology, Germany - Olavius geniculatus... | ecosystem: Host-associated > Annelida >...
TTAGCATACTAATTAGGAGGGCGGGCGGGTTGTAATTGGAAGGCCTATATAACACGTGATGAGCTGTGGGCCAAGCCTATGCCTACATTTGAGTCAGGGGCGGGGTTCCATCAGGCCTGCTTGATGTCTGCTTGATGTCTGCTCTGTCGTGTAAACGGGGTATAACATACACCCGTTCGACATGTAAAAGTACCCCGGTGTGGTTATTTGCCTTGCCTGGATGCAGGTAGTAATTCTTGTATAATTCAGTAGCTTTGACAGTTAAAGTGCAAAGCTACATTTTAATGATAGTGTTGCTACTCTCTGTCTGATTTTGCATGTACAATACTGTAGTTAGGCCTAACAAGTGTCATCTATAATCACAATTTCTGCGGAGTTGTCTCTTTATATAGCAAGCGCGATGAGGGAAAGTGTAGTCGAACAGGTTGTTGATTTTCAGCGTCTTACTTTGCGAATGTTTGGATGCAGGATCACAGGCTGAACGGTAGTTCAAGCCATGTGTTAACGGAAACTTTTCTTTCCTATGGGAAAGCCACAATTTAATAAGTTAAATCGACCTCCACAGAATCAGAACCCCTGGTCTGATTGAGATAAAAATTGGCACAGTTGATTATGTCGGCTAGATGACTCTTCGTGCAAAATTTCATGTAAATCTGCTCAAAGGGGGCTTTTCGGCAAATAGGTGAAATATACGCAAAAATTTTTCTAGCTGTACATATACCTTTTTTTAGCAACTCACCTACAGGTCAGACCCTTTGGCGGATTTTTGCGTGCGATGACGGGGTCTCGCGCAAGGATGTGCTTTTTGGGAGTTAAAAATTTGAAATTAATATTTAACCTATTTATTTGAAAATTCCAAAAAATTACAATGAAGCTTATGGGGGAAATTAAACAATTAATGGGTTAAAACGGTCATAACTTTGGCGGTGTATAAGATATTGTCGTAATTTTTGGTTCTAAGGTGTGGTATTTGAAGATGGCCAATTCAACTGTGTCATTTAATTTTACCCCGGACCCTTCCTAGTTGCCATGGCAACAAAATTTGGGACAAAATTGGCTATAACTCGGCTTGTGTAAAAGATATCTGCTAGATTTTTTCGTCTATAGGGGGTTTTCGGGAATGCGCCACTGCAGTGTTTTTCAACTTTTTGCTGCAGCGGAACCCTACACAAGCGTGAAGGTCACTCACGGAACCCCATGCGTCTAGCGACGTACGCGAGGTAGAAACTACAGGGTATCTATGGACTCATTTCCCTAGCAGAGCAGAGCCCCTGTGAGGACGACAAAGCAAGCAAAGATGACCAATATTAAATTTGATTACACTAACAGGTAGCAGTACGTTATCGTATTTAACGTAACACGACGGGCGAGGCGGTCGTCGACGGCCTCTTAGACTCCGCCATACCAACTGAAAAAATTTACCATGTAGAGTTTTGAGGACGTCCTCGTTAAAGATAGGTGTCTTTTTAATTTTGCTTAGCATAGTGTTTAAAAAATTGAATTTATTAAGTAAATGGTCAAACAATTTTGTAACCATAGGCCTAACCCCAATCAATGCGTTTTTTTCATAGGCCTAACCCCAATCAATGCGTTTTTTCTCTTCTTTATCTTTATTTGCGATAATGCACTTATCCTTGGAGTCGAGTAGCATAATGTCGTGCATAGAAAGCCTACGCTCTTAAAAATGCAAATATGCCAAGACTATTAACAGCAAAAATGATTTAACAGAGTTGGTCTATGCAAAAATTAACGCGTAGAAATGCAATTTCAAACAAAATATTTCATGGTGAGTATTTCTACGACATTGTTTGGCGAGATTTTGCATGCTAGCTTATTTTTTACTGACCAGCTGCGGAACCCTTGGCAGATGCTCGCGGAACCCTTGGGTTCCACGGAACCCCGCTTGAAAATTACTGCCCCAGGTAGTGCAGAAACAAACGTTGAGTGAAATGAGAAACTAAATGTTCATTTGATGGCAAGTTGTGTCAGAAATATTTGTAGCAAAAACTATTGAAATCTGATAATTGGTTTTCAAGTTACAGTCAAAAATGTCGGGGATACTTTTTTGAGATACAGTGTAAAACGCAATTCAGCGCGCAGTCTTGTACATAAAAGACGAGTAGGACGGTGTTCGTCTAATGCACAGTTTCACACAAATCTTTACGTCGTCGTTCTCGTAAAATGACACCTCCAGTTTTACACACGTGTCGCTGCCGGAGCAGGAAAGAGATGTTGTTGTCATGGTTACTGCAGTCCTAGGCAGCCGTAACCTAGCGCTGACAGCGACAGTTACTATGTTAGCCTGCGGCTCGCAGGCATCAACCGACACTGAGTCGGCTAATTGACGACCGGAGTATAGTGACTGTCTGTCGTCCGGCCGGCCGGTCAGCTGAATAATTCACGATGCATGGAAGGATCTGTTGGCTCAGTCGCTTTCCTCCGGTCCGTCTGTTTTACTTTGTCATCCACTAGGGCCTACAACCACCAGTTCGTTGCTGCACAAGCAGCTGCAAAGCAGACGCTTTGAAGCTCCAGACGGACACATTTATATAGCCTTAACTATTTTACAAGTTTTCGAAAAAAATAACTCCAGTCTTTGCTAATTCACACAACTTTATACGTTTTCTGAAATAAAACATGCATCTAATGTTTCCCGTCTGTTATTGCGTAGATGAAGCGCAGTTGTTAATTGCCGCCCAGTTGCGAAAACTTTAACCAGGGGGCCTATAAGACTATTATTGCACTTCAAAAATCAACTGCGAACGAAACTATATCAGTCAGTTTGCCCAATGTTCATTATAATGCGTAGGTTTGGCTACGGACCAGCTTTTAACATATGCGTAATAGCCTGATACAATTATTATTACCGTCACGGAATTAATATCACGTACGGCTGGTCGCTGTGACGCGTTCATGTAGGCCTATGCCGTAACGACCGCTATTATTTTGCATCAGTCCGACACGGGAAATGAATAATCGTTCTATGGGGACGTGTGAGGATAACATGCAGATCGTGCCTGTGTCAGCACCGTCCATTGCTCGACATATACATGCTTTATGTTTTAGCCGCGTCTGACCTCGAGCGAAATTGCATTTTTATTATACATTATCATTGCGTATCTCTGTCATGCCAGAAAATGGCAGTATAAAAGAACTTAACAAAAATGTAACTAAACTTAACTGAAAAGCATACAAAAATGTCACATTATTATAAGAGAATGAGAAATTCGAACGTCGTCGCGAAAAAAACACAGCTACAAAGACGCATGTCGATGTCCAAAAAGTTCGATTATAACAACTACGCCCTCAGCTATATAGGAAGGGAATCGTAAATGCAGTTTAATCCATTCATGCCACACGAAAACGATGATTTACTTGCAACTGCAGTACTACGCCGTCAATATGCTGCTGCGTTCAAAAAAAACTCGCGTTAGCGAAGCATTCAGTCTTGATTGACAACTTGACAGCCGCGACGTAGCAGCGTAGTGCAATATCGTTGCCGTACAACAGCGAAGTCTATGGACGCGTTTTATACGCTTTCTCGACCACGCGGTGCTTGTGGGCGGCGTTGAGCGCCTGATTGAGTTAAGGTCGGCGGCCAGTACATCACGTGACTATGCGACAAGATGGCGCCAGTCGTGCAAGGAACTGCTGCTGGCTACGCCGAGAAAGACGACGAACACCGACGACGACGACGAAGACGACGGTGTATTGATTTCTTTGTGCCTGTCAACATCATCTCAACCATAGCGGCAGTGGCGGCGGTGTAGCTAGTCGTCGCCGCTAAAACACTTACGTACGACCCGCGCCGCAGTCCATATGACGTCGACCGTCGCTCAATCGCTTCCAACGGTTCTTTCCGTCTTTTTTCTTCGACGACGAATTTCATTTACCGCCAAGAGTTGTTGTTTTTTCACGGTTCTAGGGAACGAGCTTCGCCGCCGCCCGCCGCTGCTACATTATCCAGGCTTGCTTTGGTTCCGCCGCTTTACGTTCAAGTGTTTGTGAATTTCTCCACGAAAATAAGATAAACTAGAAAACAGTCGTAGCCCGCAGGTACCTCCGTCAAGGCAATGTTGTTCGCCAGGTGGCCTCACCATATTCGCTTTGTCAGCGATTCCCTTATGCCCCTTTAAACGCAATGGTAACGAAAATTTCGAAGTGATCCAGAATCCAGGATTCCTGCCGGATCACCCCCAAAATTGAACCACTGGTAGTTTGTGCCATGCCCGACATACTCTCAAAATGTAAGAAAGATCCGTCCATAACTTTTTGAGTTATTTTGCTGACTCACAGACAAACAAACAAACAAACAAAAACCGGTAAAAACATTACCTCCTTGGCGGAGGTAACTATTTTATTGATGCATTTCAGGCGCTGGACTCTCAGTAGCGATGTGTCGTCTATGGACGATATAATACAGTGAATACAGTTTTCGATTCACTGCAAACGAAAAGTGCCGTCATTCTAAACTTCAGATAGATTTCCGTGGAACTATTGGCATGTTTATCTTCTGAGTGGACCGGCTACCAGCTTTTTTTCTAGCAGTCATGCTACATCGAGTTTCTACAAAACTTGAAACGGCTGTGCTGCGCGTAAACATGTAGGTTTCGGTAGTCATGCACATTGTACAGGCATTGACTACGAATGCGGCTGTCTCCCTGACATGAAAATGAAAATTAAAAAGAAAAATTGGCGCACCAGTAACTCCTGCCCTGGAAAACGTTCACACTTGTTTCAATTTCTCTGGCCTGTGCATTTTAGCCGACCGTCCTTAAGTAACGGCCGAGCTATTGGCATGTTTATCTTCTGTCGTCGTCGTCTGTAACGGATGTATTGTGGCTAAACGGTAGGTCACTGTTTAAAAAACTGTTTAACGAATAATTAGTCTAACCCTGTGTCATAAACTTAGGCGTGCAAAATTTCAGCGATCTAGTGCAAGGAAAACATTTTCAAATTCAGGGTTGAATGAAAAAAGGTAGAAAAAATGTGCGTTATTCAACGGTAAACTGACCATATCTCGAAAGCGGTGAGAGATACGGCCAAGGTTACTATTAATCACTAACAGGAAGTTTATACGCCCTGTCAGATGAGATAAAAATTACTGACCTTGAATGACCTTAAAGGCCGTTACGCGCTGTTGTGGCTAAACGGTGCAAGATAAAGCCTAAGTTACTATTAATCATAATATGAAGTGGCATACGCCTTTTTCAGCTGAAATGAAAATTATCGACCTTGGGTGACCTTGAAGGCCACTGACAACCAGTATGGTCGGCTATTTTAGCGACAGCTGGACCTTTTGTTCGTTTACGAGTTAAGAGCCGTGTGCAACAGAAAGACTGGCGGACGGACAGGCGATAAGCGTAATCCAGTCTAATGAAACGGCCGTCTAACATTGTCACTCAAAGCTGCGATACTGTAGTTTATTTCGCAGCTACATTTGCTACGTGAAACACAGCACTATTTACATATGAACTGATGTGTATGCACTGCAGACATTGCGACAGTTATCGACCCAGCACTGGTGATCAACCCGACCTCGGCACAGGTGAAAGCGATTGGCTCTAAGCTGATCTTCACTTGCGGTTTGAACACACAGGACCACCTACTGCCAGAACAGGTGCCGCAGTTTCGCTGGACTGATCCACGCGGACAAGTCGTCTCCGAGTCGAAAGAAAGGTAAGTCATGTGATATTAATTACTCCATTTTGAGCGATGTTTCGTCTTAGCTCGTGCTTCGTCAGAGAATTTTATTCGATAGGCCTATTGAGTGTTGACGTTGTGGACACTAAAAATTTAAGATATTGTGAAGGCCTATTTGATTTAAGGTTATCGTGCGGCCACATTACGGGTCTTGCTCGTCCGTCGGTCTGTTTGTCTGTCCGTCCCCTACGGACTTCTAACTTAAATTATAAAAACAACGCAGAAAAAATTGTGTAAACCTTTTCAAGGATAGGAGTGTGCCAATTTTAGTTTAAAAGATCAAAGGTCGTGTTAAAGTTGCGCAGTTTTAGGCGGATGGCCGCACAATTTGTCGGCAACAAGCCGACATATTTTGCTAATTAATTAGCTTACATTTTCATCGTTTATAACGCGCGATGCTCATAGTGTGCGAGCATACGTCAACGTAGATTTTTCGTTTATTTTTTAGATTGTCTATTTAAGATAGTGGTGTTGACAAAAAAATTGGCACATTGTATTACGTAAATGTTGCAATTTTTTTGCTGGCATTAACGGCAGATTGTGCAGTGAATACGGATTTTGTTATTAAACTTCTTGTTGTTTGTGATAAAACGTTCACACAGAGTGTTCGTGGAACGACTGGAGGACAATCGACTGAGGTTGTACATAACGAGGATTGAGGACAGCGATGAAGGTCGATACACTTGTGAGACGGTCGTCAATAAGATGCTGTTGTCAGCGCATAATGACCTACATCTCTACGGTCAGTTGCACCTGCTTAGATCCACCATGAGTATTCTCATCAACAGATATATAGATTTTAGGGATGAGAATAAAATGATGATAATGGTGGCGGTGGTCAAAAAGTCAGTTTGTGGGAGAACGCAGTGTCAGCGTTGTCACTAAGTAACACTGTTAAGTGTTATAGTTGATTTTACGCCCATAAGTTACATTCTGTTAAACTAGCGAAGTTCCCGCCTTGTGGGCGGCTCTGCTCCGTTTCCCGGCAACTCAATCCCTCTTTAGGCTACCCGTCGGGGGAGGTGAGGGCAAGGTGGGGACGCACATACTTAAGGTCCAAGGACTCAAACGCCGCTGTTGGGGTCCGCGACCGCGCAACACAGAAGGCGCCAGAGGGTATGACACACAAACAGACAAACGAACAAACTTTTTACGCATTATAATAAGATTATCACTCCTGAATTTTTATTGCCATACATACCAGTACATGACTTGAAGATGAGTAACAGTGGGCTCTAAATATTTAAGGTTTATCTGTTCCCTGCATTAAATGCAGCAATCCCATGTTCAGTTGCACGCACCATTCAGCCACTGGGTAACTTTCCTGCAAATGCTAGAAAAGAAAAGTTTATATTCAACGGATGGAACTGATTTTATGCAAACACTTGAAGCTTGTGAATGATACCGGGGCATTTGTGTTTTTGATTAGAACATTTGCATATAAACATACAAAGTGTTTCATTCTGTATCGCGAATTTTGCGATGTTTTTTTTTAATTTGAAGTTTGCGCGTTAAGTCCCGCAGGTTGTAATTTATGACAACTTGTCAGTCTTGTGTATGCAGAAGAGATTGAGTTCAGCAAGCTTGAGACGAAGATGACGTTCGAGGCTGGGAGCAGTGCTTTGATTGCCTGCTCAGCCACCGGCAAACCTATGCCGGAGATGTCATGGCGTTTCAACAGCCAAAAGATCACTTTTGGTGAGTTACAATATGACTTCATTAACACCGGATGAAGAACCGTACACCGCATTTGGTTCAGACTGCTCGAGCTAACGTTTATTTTTACATTACTACTCGTTAATAACCCAGACTTTTAGTGTTTGTATTGTTTTTATTTATTTTTTCATCGTGACTTCATTGATGTGATCTGCAGTGTGACGTTTAAACGATGACTGTATTGTATTAGAGCGCGTACAAAGCGACGTAACTGAACTGAGCTGAACTGAAGTGACACGATTTAGTTTTTGACGAACTGATCAATGGGCAAGCAGGAATACATTACAGTAGGCACAGTTTAACGGCGTCGGTGGTCTACGTGACTCACGTACGCGTCAACCAATAACCAGTGTGCCCGCTTTGCTTTCCCATTGGTCAATTCGTCAAAAACTAAATCGTGTCTGTTCAGTTCAGTTCAGTTACGTCGCTCTGTATGTTTCTTAGCATGCATTTTTAAAATTAGTCTGACCAACGTTGTTGCTCTACATTCTTGCATATTTGGCGCATATCTATGACAGATTCTATACGAGGATGCTGTTGTAGATGGTGTGAAGTATTCACTGGAAGAGGAAGGTTTGAGAATCCACTTCGTCGAGCCGAGTGACGGCGGTATCTATGAGTGTCGAGCGGAGGTCGTCAGCCAAGGCAACCTCAAAGTGCAGACCATCTCTGTAGACATTCTCTGTTAGTATTTATATACTGATCACGTCGTGTCTTATCGACGTAGAAAATGCATTGCACTTTATTTTACACTACTCAGTAGTTGTATTGTCTTTCTCATAAACCGTCATAATTTGTACTACGATATCCAGTTCACCGGCCGCGTAGGCTTGTCTATACTATATTTGGGAGTTGCGACCGCCAATAACTTCTAAACAGCACGACGTACGGCAGCGAAATTTTGTACGCAGATTCATGTCCTAGGCTTACATGGCCGGGCCGCCGGGACATGGGCTAGGCTAGATAAGATGTCGCTGAGAAGTTGTCCGTTAGAGAAATTTTCACATTTTCCAAAATTTTGCAGCCACACCTCTTAGGCCGCAAACTTGAACTAACAGTATGTTGTGATGATATATTAATAATGAATTTTTCATGTGCTGTTCGATAATCGTATTTGTATCAATTATCTCATGCCCATATCTGACTGACTTAAATGTAAATATGTTATAAAGTTCACTTGGTCAGCGTTTACTGATATTAGGCTACATTTCACTTTCCTGAAAATTATTTTTACACTATAAAACTTTTGCTAGGAGTCTTGTACTAAATACGCCTAAAGCAGTGTTGTGAATGTCATTGTTTCAGATGCCCCAGTGTTGACGGAGAATATAGTAACGCCATTGGCTGTCAGAGGCAGTGACGTCACATTGAAGTGCAAAGGTGACGGCAACCCTCCAGTCACATTCCAGTGGTTTAAGGTTGTCGCTCCTTATGACTTTACTGGTCTCTTTAATCGCTATTGAAACGGCGTTGCAATAGGCCTATTGCTAATTTGCAATGTAAAGGCAGAAAAAAAATACAAAAATTAGGTTGAATGCAGTGCACAGTAGACTGAAGCATATTAGCTACAACTTCTTACTATCTCTACATCGATTCCTGTTTCGTCCGCTGGTAGTTTTGACACGGGAACCATCCATGATTTACAAAAACTGGATGCAGCCGCTTTGAAATAGAGCAAGGCATGACTGCATGAAAAAAAGAGGTCTTGCTGCGAAAAAAAACTGACACATTTACATTACGTTGCATTACGAATGATCATACCAGTGACGTAAATGAATCCAAACTTTTGAAGCCGAGGTCGAGGCCGATGCCACTTGACATCGTGAGCTATAAGTTTTTGTGGTGTTAACAAGGCTAAAGCACTACGACCCACGGCCAAGCCGAGGCCAAATGCTTAAGGCCGAGGCCGAGGCCATGGTTTCGAGGGCGATGCTGTTGCGGCCTCAATAGCTTAACATCTCTGACGATTACATGCTGTGCGTGGTGAGTGCAGGAGGTGGAAATATCGGACAATGTAAAGGACCGGCGTCTGTTGGCGGAGGACAGTTCGTTGCGAGGTGAAGGCGAGCTGCGTCTGACAAACGTCGAATTCATTGACGACGGTCGATACGTCTGTCGCATGAGCAATGAGCTCGGCTCCTTTGAACAACCTGTCGATCTGCATATCTTAGGTATGCACCTGACAACCAACCAAGACACGTCCTCGTATTACATTCTACTCTATTGACAATTCTTTTTATGGAACATTTGTTTAAAAAACGTGAAAAGCAGTCGTTGTCTCCAGAGAGACTGAGCGATTAGCAGCATAGCCTACTGTTGTATTTTTCTATGCGGTATTCAAACAAAAAGAAAGGCGTCTTAATCTGCTATATTAGCTCATTTTTGCAACAATTTTGACGACATTTTGACGACTTTGGCACGGAGATATTCAAACGAAACTTGAAAGTGATTTTTTTACATAAGCCTGTTTACCACACTTAAGCCTATACTTCTCTCGTGAAAACATTTCATTCCATTAAAGATTTAGCTTGTAATCTTCTGCTTATCTTCTATAGAAAACCACTTTGGTATTTCCGTCAATTTTGCTATAAGCCTATAATGTTTGTTTGTATTTAAACACTAACATTAACAGCTGGCAAACAAACTTCTAATAGTAGCACTTTATTGTAACTTCAATAATTGCCAAGTGTGGTTAGCAACGTGGTTAGGCCTATTATAATTTGATGCCATAATGGCAGAAGCTTGGACATTTATTTGTAAACCACTCGGCAGAATCTGCAAATGTAAATGTGCGTTCAGAGCGACAGAAATAAAATGAAATGAAAGCAACGCGCTTCGGCTTTTATTTCATTAATCTAAGTTTCAGTCAAGTTTATTTTTATTTCTATCGCTCTGTGCATTAGACAATGCGTGCATAATTGTGGCTGTTTGCAGTGGCACCGGAACTGAAACGGATGGAGCGCTCAGTGAGCGTGGTGGAAGGAGGAACGCTAATGATACCCTGCGAGGCAACTGGACGACCAAATCCCCTCATCACGTGGACCGCTCCGCTTACTGACATCCATCAGTCGCAGCAGGTGAGAACTAACTTTGCGATAGCCCACAGTCATATCCTTATCTAGTCTTCAAAACAGGCGACCAACCAGGCTGCTCAAGATGGAAAAGAATACGAACGCGAAGTGCAAGTCGCACTGGAAAACCGGCCGGCAAGCTGCCAGTTGTATCTGGCACACAAACTAAACGAACTAAAACAATTTTCACAGCGGAACTGAAATAAAACAATTGGAACAATCGCCGGCCGGAACTTAGAAAGCCTATTGGTAGTAGGTCTAGTCTGGACCTGCGCAACAATTAATCTAATAGGGGCCTAATTCTCACGTAGATAGGAATCGCTGAAAGACAAGCAAAAAATCAGGGTTATGTAGGCTATAGAATAACTCCACCATATAGCATATGCGTTTAACCATTGCTACAGTGCCTCATAGTGGACTAGCTCTCATGCACACACTGGACGCTCCACTAGGCCTATGAGGAATCGTCCACACTGAAGACAACATGTGATACAAATGTCGTTGTTTTTGCTTTTTTATCTGAACATCAAAGTGCTAGTTAGTCTTGTTTTGTTACGTTGACGCCGCATCACGTCAAAAGCTAGCGAAACTCAACCCATTTAACAAACGAAGATGTCAGCCTAGTGTCGATATGAAATTTGGCCATCCGCCTGGCTATGCGTACTCGCAAGCGCATAGGCCTAACACTGCGCGAGCCCAACCTTAATTAACCCAAGCCTGATCTCTGACCGTTTGATCTGAAATTGGCGCACCGGTCAGGCCCTGGGAAACGTCCACGGCTATTTTTGGTATCTTTTCTGCGCCTTTTTGGTTGAGAGGCCGAACGCGCCACACGGACGGAGAGATGGACGGGCAAGATCCGTAATACGGCCCATCAGGATGGCCACATAATGCCAGGCCAGTAGTTGTTAGAGCTGTGATGTTATCAACAA
>Ga0209454_1003350_pt1 | contig 11420 bp, 6 predicted proteins | sample WorMetHERISLAND1_2_FD_187400 | JGI IMG/M metagenome (GOLD analysis project Ga0209454, IMG submission 187400) | Marine gutless worms symbiont microbial communities from Max Planck institute for Marine Microbiology, Germany - Olavius geniculatus... | ecosystem: Host-associated > Annelida >...
CCCCCTCTCTTTACCCCCTCTTCTCTAATTTCCCCCAATCGGACTTAGGGCGCCGGGCGGACTCACGTTGGGCTTTGCCCCAAATTTCTAGTTTGTAATATTATACAACATAAAATACAGACGGAAAAATTGCAAATGTTGTTTCGAAATCAGTTAAGTACGGTTTTTTTTATCCCTATGTAAGTTTTCCATCTAGCCGTGACAAACAACACGTTTTGGCATATAGAACGCCTATCATGACCAATGCTCATGTTTTATCATTAAGCCTACCTGGACATCCAGCTGCTCTGGCCACTCGGTGATGAATTCTCTGAACCTGCAGACCGGTAGCACCAGTTGCTCCCATGTCACCCCGCCGACCAGGAGCACCTCTGGGACCAGAAGGTCCAGGGTGTCCAGGAGCGCCTAAGCATAAAAATGTCAGCAGATTTTATGCGATATATATACTGCAACGTCGAAAATACTGATCAGGCGGAAAAACAACGAAGGCAGGACAGTTCTATAATTATGAAGACTAAAATTATTACGTACGTGTTTCTTATGGTTCTATGACACTTCACCGAGCGACACCATTCGTCACAGCTGTCGCGCGGTGAATTCTGACGCGCGTCTGCAAGCATTCTGCGGACGCAATTTTTTGATGTCTTTGCGGAGGCAGACGCAGACGCTCCTTGAAGAAAAGCAAATTTTTTACCGCAACGTTCCTACTTTCTAGCAACACCAAAACTACAGTTGCATTATTTTGCATTACTACCGGTATATTTTAAACATTATCACTGTTGTTGGCAGTGCGGACGCGGACGCTTTCTTGCCAACGCTGACGCGGACCCAAAATTCCAGGATCTGCCGTATCGTTATATATGCTATATACATGTACACTGTTTTTCCATAAACTTGCTGTTCCACTATTATGTGTACGTGCATTGCTTGATAAGACCGTCCCCGAAATGATCTATACTGTGTAGGGCGGGACGTTGAACCATACACACTCTGGGACTCACTCAGTCAAAAAACGTCCCACTTTGTAATTGCCCATATCTTTGCCAACTATTAATCAATTTCTAAAATTCTTTTACTGGCTAACTTTGCGAACAGTCAACAATAGCGCAATTATTAATTTCACCATACCTTAGCTGCGTCGCTACACTACCACGTAAAACGTAAATTTAAAAAAAGTCGTCAATATTTCGGTAATGCATGTGCATTTTTTCTTCTGTAACAATTATAACGCTTACTTTTTGATACATTTTATTTGTAAACAAAAGTTAATGATATTATTGTAAATTATAAATGGTAATGCAGTGACGATACACCGGCAATGTAACAGGCTATTTAGCGATGTTAACAAAGCTTTGGAAGACTGGCGACGTCGAAGGCTGTTTTTAGTAACAGAGGTCTAACAACAGACCTGTTTTGCCTCGAGGTCCGGGAGGTCCATAGATGACTGTTCCTCCTGGCGGGCCCGCGGGGCCTCTTGGCCCCGGAACTCCAACTTCTCCGGTCGAACCGCGAGCTCCTACAAATCCGTGCCTCCCTGTAGCACCGGTGGCGCCTGTTGCTCCAGGCGGACCGGGCGGACCTGTAAAGTGTTCATCAGCCAGCTGTAACTGGTTGTTATCTAACCTATACTTATGCACTTTATCAACGGTTAGAACAAAAAACGATGTCGGCCGTTCGTCCGTTTAAAGTCGTCTAGGGTGTTGATAGTAAATCAAGTCACCGTCATCTTACAAGCAAGATATGCGTTATTTCCAAGGCTTTTGTCGTTTCATAACTTTTATAATATTGACATTTTAAAACTGAACATTGACACATTTACTACTGTTATATCGGGCATGCACTGTTCCCACCAAGACTGTTTTTTCTTTGTCATTTTACGCGTTCACGGAGCCCTTACGATCGGCTACAAAGTGACGGCAAACGAACGAACAGACAAGAACTGCGATACACTTATTAGGTGCCATACCCCACAAAGAACATCGGCGGGGTGCTTATCTCCTTTTCTATGGCAGTTTAGCCTGTAGTCCGTGTCGCATGACCAATGCGGCTGAAAATTGAGTAAAAGGTACCAGTGCAAGCTAAGTGTGATTTAACAAATTACACTCCTTGGTGTGTGAACAACTTACCCAGAGTTGTTAAACCTGTTAGTGCGCCGGGCGAGAGTCGAACTAGCAACCTCGCGGTCACCAGTCCGATACGCTACCGTTACATCATCAAGCCACATTTATTAGGACGGACACATAATAAATTTAATACAGAACACCAACACCTGTTTTCGAAACTGAGAGTTGTACTGTCTGTACGTTGAAAGTGAATTGGAGTTACAACTTTAGAAATAAGAGAAGAAATTCAGAGCGTGTGAAAAATGAAACTCGTACGTTTAATTGCATGCCTACATTTAATCAAACACAATACAGTAGTATTCTGAACTCGCATTCTGAGCACGCATACTTTTTTACGCTATAGATATTTTTCCTGGCTTCGCTATTTTTACTGAAACTCTCAAAGTATCACAATTAACACTGGCAACACTAAAGTATTGTTAGCGCTGCTCAGAGAGAAACAGCACAGATGACGCTGGATTAGCAACCGACAAAGCAAGCTTCCTTACCTACTGGTCCTGAGCAGTCGCTAGGCGGCGAAGGTGGTTGTCCATTTGGCTGCACTATGGAGTTTCTGCTTCCCGTGGCTCCAGTCGCACCGTTCCTACCGACTGCACCGAAAGGACCTGCCATATTAACACGGCAGCGTTTGTACATTTTACCTTAAACCACCGTCCGAAGTGGTATAAACTCAGAGCTGTGCAGTATTTGAAATACTTGTATTTAAACTACGCATTTGAAATACTGTTAATATTTATTATTTGGTATTTTAAATACTCGCTGCTGAGTATTTTGTATTTCAGTATTTTAAATATGCCTACTTTTTTGCCTTTAACATACTGCATTCAAATTACTTTTTCAAAATACTTTTTAATTCACATAATGTGTGTAGTTTGTTTACATTACATAGAATTTGTGCACTTAAGTTGTGTTATTGGGAACTCTGTTGAGAACTTTGCATTTTTAATGTTTTCAAACTGCTTTTATGACTTGAATGATTGTCTGATGGCTCTGTGTCTGGTCGTTTTTGAAGAAAGTTTTCACTAGGCTTACGTGTCAGCATGTTTCGTTAGTATTTTGTATTTTTAAAAAGTGTTTGAAATGTGTATTTGATATTTAGTATTTGAAATACTTTGTAAAAAGTATTTTCTATTGTTGTATTAGAAATACTTTTTAAAAAGTATTTTGTATTTCAAATACCTTATATGGAGTATTTTGCCCAGCTCTGTACACACTGTAAGTGAGTGTCTAATGAATGTAGGGGAATGCGTTCCATACTGTGGTTTAACACACTTATTCAGTATTTCACGGCCGTCGAAGGTCGGTCATGTGAGAATACACTCGTTCATATGACTGCACTATGGCATAAAGTTATTAACACATAAACGTTTTACCACTGTAGACATAGTGCTACAGATGCGCAGTTCGAATGACGGGGTGGAATAAGAGAAGTTCAAATCAGCTATTTTGAAACTCTCACACTTTAGTTTTGTTCAGTTAATATTAATGCCGTAAACGCCGTAGCATACGGTCTAAATTTATATTGTCCCCAGGTTTAAAATTTTTGCTCCGGATACAGACATAAAACAACAGTTTAACCACTTTGGCGGCATCTTACGTCAAAAAACAAAAGAAAAAAGAACACAAATATATAAAAAAAAACATGTCGTTTTTCTCACTTGGCTTAATTGAAGCAAAAATAATCGTGTGCAAACAAGGTGCTGCAAAACGCCAAGTAATTTCATAATACATATACCCAACATTTCCATTCCCACTCAGATAATTTCCATTTTTGCACATTTCAAATTTTAGAGTTATTTCCGTTTTATATTTTTTCCAGTACTATTTTCACGAAATAATTTTTATTTTCATCTTATGCCTACTGTAAAAAATTCTCATCTCAAGGTGATTCTCAAATATGTGCACTACCATAATAAGAAATCGTGAACTTACGCCGAGTACTTTACCTGATGGACCAGGCCTACCGGGTTGACCCATGGATCCAGGCGATCCGGGAGGTCCGGGTTCACCGGGGATCTGAGAGATGCCTGGAACAGTCGGTCCGGGCGGCCCGGGGGGTCCAGGGTTACCAGGACGTCCTCGAGGTCCAGGGGGACCAACAGAACCCCGCATGCCATTAGGTCCTCTGGCTCCGGTAGCTCCTGTATCCCCAGGTGGTCCTCTCGGCCCTGTATAGTGTATATACATGCATAACATAACAGTAGTAAAAGAAACATTTATGATGTTAAAACAGGTAAAGTTAGTGGTCTGCATAACTATTCTCTGGAACCCATTTCAGTGCTACAAAGCGTCACCTGCCACACAGGTAAACGCAGCCCGACTTGACGTCAACCAGTCAGGCCGGTACTCGATTCGCCGATCTCGGACAGTAGGAATACTGCGTTGACTTGGGAGTTGGTTTTACGTGTAATATGACAACTTATGTTTATTAATCCGCAGATCACAGCTATCCAATCAGTCTTGTGTTAATCGAGACAAAATCATAACACTGTACACCAAACCACCACCATGCTTGAAGAAATGCACTTAATCGCAGCGTTTTTTGTAGTTTTTCATAAAAATTCAACATTTGTTTTAAAACTGTAGGTATTATAGGTCTACGACACAAAATGATAAATAGTCGCATTAAGAATGTAATTAAGTAAGCAGGTAAGATGCAGCATTACAGCCACGTTACCTGGAGCATAGTACTGTGAGTTTAACTGTTGGGGCATCGCTGCTAGCATCAATACTGCTGAAAGCAATCCAGTTATAGATGGCATGACGTTTTAGTTGTTCTTTTAGAATTTCGAACTTATTATCACCTAACACGTAAACAGTTAAACACATTTTATATCAAAACAAAAACTGTCGCTTGTGTGGGTAAATGCCCAAAAAACCAAAGCTCTGTGCAGTGGGATAGTTGAAAGGACACTAAACCCGGCCTGCTGCTTTTCTACCTGTTTATGGGTCTGGTGAAGCGCTATGCAATCTGTTTCTTGGGGAGACAGACATTTCCCCCTTGGGTCCGTCAACAGCGGACGTTTCTCCTTCGGACATTTCCCCCGCCCGGACGTTCCCTTCTGCTTTTTCGACTGCCTAGGACGTTTCCGCTTCTAGACCAGTAACAACATTGGCCTATTATCAAATCAGCGCCAAGCTTGAGCAGAAATTCCTTGCAACGCCAAAAGCAACTCCGCCTTTGAAGTCGTCGTCGTTGAGTATTTTTCAAACACAACGAGTCTTAGTAAGAGTGTCAATTAACCGCAATTAAAGGATAAAGGCCTAAGCGTCTGCACGATACAACTGAACTCGACTCGATACAGACTGAGCCAGGAGAGTAGAAGTAATTAGCGTAGCCTATATAACCCGCCATCGCTTCCGAGTTATAGGTTTCTTCTAACGTGGCGTGACCTTGAATATCATTGGGCTCGCTTATCCGGAGATACCTCATTCCGGTCTCCGGATCGGGTGAATTGTAAGGTTCAGACAAAACCCTATGGGTGTGGGTCGTTTCCGATGAACTATTTGAGCTATAGCTGGAGAGCATGGCTTTGATGACTCTATTCTCTGGCGGTGGCATTTTTCGCCAGTCGTGCTGCTTCGACACCTGGACCGGGTAGCGATGAACGGCTGTCCATGCTTTCAGGATCTGGTGGAATTTCCGTGTTCAGATATGGTTTACCCGATGTGCTATTCTGCTGGTTGGAACTGCTGGGGTGTTACCCATGGTATGACTATTCTAACTGACTGGATATCGGTTATTTCGAATGACTTCTACTGGATATCGGCTTTATATACGGCTAACTTGCTGGTATTTAGTATCTAAACCGATGACCTAACTTAAAAAAAACAGTTGCCAATGACAACTAGATCCCTAAGCTGATAAGGCCAATTTAGAGGCAAACCCGTCCAATGTCCGGCTTAACCGGAGCCCATAGGCGTCTTTGATTATCCCGAACCGGGGTTATATCCCGGAACAACTCCCGGTGCTTAGCTCCAAGCCAGTGAACCGACTGGTGTCTCACCGTAGCCGTAGCGTTTCGGCAATAGTTTGTTAAAGATTAATATTTTTTAACGAAATTTAGTCACTTTAGCAATTTATTGCAGATTAGGTGTACGAAATTTTATTTAGATTCGTTCATATTTGACATTTCTATTGCACAATGTCTAGAGGTTTACTTTTTTACCGGACACAGCGAGTCATTGCCAGTTATGTAGGCCTAGGTCCTATACCGCCCTGAGTCCGATGCTGTACCAAAATGTCTCGGCATCTTATAAGGAGTCAAAGCAACTGCAGTGTCACCCACCAGTTTTGAGTAATGGCCGAGCTGTAGAAAATAGAAATGAAAGTTCACGTGGCAGTACCACAGAGTTTTTTCTTCAGTGAATCCAGTCGCGCGGAGTTTAACCAGAGTACCGTGCGTGCGTTTCTATTTTTTTTATTTTTTGCTCAGTGTTCCTGATTTTGATAGACTGCTTAAAAGCTCAACCTTCTATCAGACATCCCTTCATGGATCCAGGGGGGGTCATTTTTTCTCCTTAACCTTAACTGGCAACTACTACTGATTTTCCGTCCATCTGGGTCAAAAAAACTGAGTTAAATTGAGCACAGAGTTGGTTGACTAACTTTAAAAATTTTTTTTCACTAGCGACGTTTCACCAAACATATTTATAATTGTAAGTTGTAGGTGCCTATACTGCTTCATCTACAACAAGAGCACTTTACACATTCCGGTTGCCAGACAGTTTGTATTTCGATCGCTATTTGAGGTTAATTATTTCAGTGATACAAATGTCATAAAACACAAAGTAACACACAAAGTAACACGTACTACACTTTCCAAATGGCTGCTCTTTTTTCTCAAAATTTTAGTTTAGAGTTTTTTCTGACTTAACTTTGCAAAAAACGCACGGAAACGATAAGGGCATTCCAAAATACGACAACAACTTTGCACTTTAGCGGACCGTTCATTTCATTATTAGAAAAGTTTTACTATATTTATCGTAAAAATCTATTTAGTAGGGTGGAGCCCGCGACCATCATGGCAGACCCAAGGAGCCTAATCTTTAACAAGAATTCGCAACCATTAGGCTTAACATGAAGCCCAAATCTGAAATTATCACTGTTTTTCCAAACATTTTCACGTTAGTCCCGAATTACTTATCTTACCTGTTTTTTGCCGCATGAATGTTTTTGCAGCGAGTCGTAAAAACTGATTTTACAAAAATTACAAAAAAAACGAATACAGAGAGAAAGCGAATCATGTACGGGCCGGCGGCGCTGTGCCTAGGCGACCAGACACTCGACGCCTGTGTCGTGTGTGCGTGGTTAGACCAGTGAACGCCGCTGACATTGACATGGCTGCAAACAGTTGAAAGGATCGTGTCGTCGTATACGAACACTTCTTTAAGATTAGTCATCGGATGCACTCATGTATGTCTTGCAGGAGTGCGGTTTATCAGTGCAGTTCACGTTAACGAAAACAAGAAATACCCATTTTACCGTTAACACAGATGAAAAAACTCCAAAATTCTAGTTAACCGTTTGACAGTATTTTAGCTCCCTACACACAGTGAATTAAAACAGAACAACCATCCAGTTTTTTATGACAATTTTGGCAAATGTTCTGTATATCAAGTAAAGTTCAAAAATAGATCAGAAATAAGAAATAAGCTTATACGCTTGTATTATACTATCGTTTTGGCAAAGGATATTTATCCGGCAGCCATATCAATAGCATAGCGAAAGCAGCTACGGCTATCGGATAAATATCCGGTTCTACTCGGGCAAGCTATTCTTCCGGCAACGTACGTAACGCGTACGTACCAGCACCGTACCGGTTAAAGCCGTATCTCCGCGACGTTACGACAAGCATCTTTCGTCGTACCGTTGCAGATACACGCCCTCAAGGCAGCCGGTTAACTGACGACCTTAACACTAGCAGCTAGAAAATTACGGGAAGCGCTAGTCGGCAAGTTGAATGCTTGCCTCCATTCCACTGGTTTAGTTTTGTTGTCCATTTATCACAGGCTGTGCGGTAGCGCAGCACTGTTGTAAAGGTGACCAGCCATTTCAATGGGAGACTCCAAAATTTGACCCCCGTATATCCCAAACCCCTTAATTTTTCCACACTAAAATTTGCACAGATGATTACGTCTGGCATATCTCCCGATGTGCAAAATTTGGTAAAAATCCGTTTGCAGAAAGCTTCCTCACAAATAGGTGAAATATAATGCTTGCGTGACATTTTGTGCCTTTCCTTCCCTTTATACGCGCGAAAGCAGCTACTGCTTTCAGCGCGTCTTAGCCATTGCAATTCTGTCCGTCCGTCTGTCTGTCTGTCTCTCCGTCTGTCCGTCCGACCGTCACGGGTTGAACGAGATAGGGCCTAGGAAAGAAATACCATATCAATAGCATACCGTACAGGCTAAAGCCGTATCTCCGCGACGTTACGACAAGCAGATTTAGAAGCGGGACCCGTCCAATGTCCGGCTTAACCGGAGCCCATAGGCGTCTCCGGTTATCCCGAACCGGGGTTATAGGCCTATCCAGAACAACTCCCGGTGCTTAGCTCCAAGCCAGTGAACCGATTGGTGTCTCCACCGTACACGTAGCCTTTTGGCAATAGTTAGTTAAGAAACAATATTTTTTAACGAAATCTAGTCACTTTAGCAATTTATTGCGGATTAGGTGTACGAAATTTTACTTAGATTTGTTCAGATTTGACATTTCTATTGCACAATGTCTAAGGGTTTACTTTTTTATCGGACACAGCGAGTCATTGCCAGTTATGTAAATTCTACACCGCCCTGAGTCCGATGCTGTACCAAAATGTCTCTGCATCGGTTCACTATTATAAAAAGTCAAAGCAACTGCAGAGTCACGTTACTGTGTTTGTTATTGTTGGTCACTGTTTTTCCGCTGGAAGATCGTATGAAAACTGAGATAATTTTAAGAACTGAAATAACACTGGTTGTACTGTGATAAGATGAAGACCTTGGCACCACGCTACTATCGTTATGCGATCCAGATAGAGAATTTGGTATTTGTATATTAACTTAGCGTGAACACCCCAATTTTCAGCTAAACTACTGAACCGGAACTGTTCTTGGCGCCACGCTACTATCGTTATGCGATCCAGGTAGAGAATTTGGTCTTTGTATATTAACTTAGCGTGAACACCCTAATTTTCAGCTAAACTACTGAACCGGAACTGTTATAGGCTTTCGCGCGTCTCGTGAGCGTTAGCTCAAATTTCTTGTTTTTTCTTGCCGTCTTCTACACGAAAATCGACCGAAAACCGACCAAGCCGATTTTAACGCACGATGGCTCATATGACGCGGTTTCGCGCAAGGAATTGCCTTTTCGGGGTTACAAAATTAAATTCAACATTTTAGGTCTAATATATTTTTTTCACAAAAATATGATAAATTACAATGGCGCCTATGTGGAAAATTGGACAATGTTTTAAACCATCATAACTCCGGCTGTGTATAAGATAGAGTCGTAATTTTTGGTCCTAGGGCATGGTTTTCGGGGTCGGTTAATTAACTTGTCACTTATATTTACTCTTTATTGACCCCCGTTGCCATGGCAACGAAATTTGGGACAAAATGTGCCATAACTCGGCCCCTTAAAAAATAATTGACCGCTGTTTGCACCTACCCCCCCTATTTTCGAACCCGGGCTATAGGATAATATCATTTAAATTTCTCCTTCGCCGACCCCCGTTGCCGTGGCAACGAAATTTGGGACAAAATTGACTATAACTCGGTCTGTGTAAAAGATATCTGCCAGATTTTTGCGTCAATAGGGGGTTTCGGAGATGGGCCATCGAATGTTGTTAACTGAACTTTTTCCCGAGCGACTCTTACCCTCGTTGCCATAGCAACGAAATTTGGGACAAAATTGGCGATAACTCGGCTTATGTAAGAGATAACTACGAAATATTTGGGTATGTAGGGGATTTTCGGAGATGGGCCAAGCGAATTTTTCCTCGAGCGACCCTGGATATACGTCAACGAAATTTGGGACATAGTGGGTTAGATCACGGCTTACGTAATAGGTATATAGAAGATCTTTGCGTCAGATGGGGTGTTTTCGAGGTCGGTTTATTTTGATATGGGCAGTGCGCGTGCACAATTATTCGAAAGCGCACACAGGCTTACGCACCCTCGCAAAAATTATACGTTAAATATATGAAAAATCGTTATTATTTTTCAACAAAAACATTACTACATTTTTAACATTGCTATAGTTAACTAATCAGACGTTAGATTAGTATGACATTCTAAAAGCTAACGACAGAATCTTCTAATTTGACAGCTGCTTAAAGCGAGATAGGACCCTGTCCGCTTTGAACGTAAATTGATAGTAAACCCATAATAGAACTAAGCGAAGTAGCCCGTATTCCAAGATAAAACCAATTTTAAATTATATACAACTTCATTCGTTATTCAATGACAGCAAAGAAAAAAAAACTAGAACAGACAATAAGCAAGAAACGGAAACTACGCTAAATATAAACAGTCATATCAAATCATTCAGATCACGTCTCGCGCAGCCCAAAACTGAACTACATATAGAGTTATCAATATTTACTTTACGCACAATAAAATAAACAAAATACTGGCGAAAAGTAGAGTTTGGAGACAAAACCGACGGATTTTGAGTCGGTAAATTTAGCGGAAGTTGATAGTATCCATAACGACGCCAGCAGACCACGTTGGTGATAGAGTTGGATAATAATAAAGTAAGGGTTACTTATAGTCGAAGTAGAAATAGGAGTAGCAGTAGTTGTAGTAGTAATTGCAGTGGTTATTTTACTGCCAGATTTTACTCAGCTCCAGATTACTTCCAACAGCAATAAAACTGCAAATATCTATGTAAAAACTGTTTAGTTTATATACAGTGTAAGGGTGACATCGCGGTTGTAGATATAAAACAACACAAATCACAATTTAATTTAAACATCACCATTACACAATGTCAGAAAAACTTTGCTGACTGTGTAATGGTAAAGTTCCCCGCGCTGGTGGTACTACGGCGTATAGGGGCGCGTCCTCCGGCTGGCCGATGGAGGAAGCCCTTTGTGAGGCAACTCTGAAGGGTTATGCCGAATAATACAGAATAAGGCACCGTGGACCAACAGTACCCAGTAGCTACTTCTATGAAGTAGCTTAAGAAGGTTGACCCCTCAGACAGCCTAAGGTGCTGGTCTGAGGCTATATCGTGGAACAGTTGCAGTTCAAGGAAGGCTGATCTCCCAGCCAGCTAAGGGTGCTGATTTGAGATCATGCCTTGACGTATTGTAG